>VOFJ01002700.1_pt1 | contig 13994 bp, 21 predicted proteins | sample 5384081 | NCBI WGS metagenome assembly VOFJ01 (sample SAMN12384729, study PRJNA508395) | human gut metagenome | isolation source: healthy gut I | host: Homo sapiens
GATTTTCACTGATCGATGATTGTATATTATCCTTGATCGTGCCATTTATTTTTATTGACTCCAGACTGGTGCAATGAGCAAAGCAGCCCTCGATCAACGTGCAATCACCGTTTATGGTAAGCTCCTTAAGTGAATGACAGTACAAAAACGCATATTTACCGACAGTGCAGTTGCCGTCTATCGTCAATGACTGTATGGCAGTGTTACGAAATGCATTTGTACCAATAGATTTCACTCCGCTTCCCAGGCGAACCGCCTTCAAATCGTGGCAGTTGTTAAATGCGCCCAAGCCTATACTTGTCACCGAATCAGGGATCGTCACACTGGTAATGTGAGGATAGTATCCTTCACTTTTTTGGAATATGTAGAGTCAAACAGATTACTCGGTATAGCCGTGACTTCCGGTCCGAAAGTAACATTCAGGTAATCGGAATTTGCTCAATGTTATAGAATGTGTTATCAACGGTATAGACTCCGTTTAAATCTCCGTTAATGGTGACCTTAAATCTCGAATTCAAGCTTGTGCAATTGGCAAACGCCTGTTTTCCGATGCGGTTAACAGTTTCAGGCAGGACGAGCTTTTGAATAGTGGTGCAGTTTTTAAAAGCATCCTGATGTATGTTTCTGACCTTGTATGTCACTCCGTCATAATCAACTTTCGACGGTACGCTCACGGATGACGACGAACCGTTGTATTTTTTCACACAAGCGACCCCGGTTTCGATCACGAATGTAAAATCTCCACTTCTAAACGTATCGTCTGCCAAAGCTGACATCGGCGCAAAGGCTTAATAACATTATCAAGACAAGCACTGTGCTAAGAAAACGTTTTCTCATCTAATATCCTCCCTAAACGATTACAAATTTCGCGATATTGGTAAACGAATTATATTGTACTGTATATCTTTTGTCAATACACACTTGAGATTTTATGCTAATACCGTCCTGCCATTGAGTACATCAAAAACTGCACCGGACGGGGATATCCGTGCGGCGCAGTTTGTATTTTGTAGGGCATATTCTACCGAATTGAAGGCCGCGGCGCGCAGTACCGGCATAGTGGGAAACGACCTTGCAATTGCCCTCTTCGTGAGGTATTATACCACATTTTGTTTACCCGACAAATAGTGAAAGTTTGCAAATTTGTGTGCTTTTGTTTGTCTATTTTGTTGAAGCGCACATGTCAGGACAATGTCAGGTAAAGTCGGTGGCAAATTTGAATTTGCCGCCGGTTCCTTTTTCTAAACGAAAAAAACAGCCGCCACACTGTGACGACTGTTCATATTGGTCCGAGTGACTGGAGTTGAACCAGCGGCATGCCGACGCTTTGCGTTCGGCACGCCGAGCGGCGGATTTGAATTTGCAAGAGGCCGCTGGTCCCTATCACCTAAACGAAAAAACAGCCGCCACACTGTGACGACTGTTCATATTGGTCCGAGTGACTGGATTCGAACCAGCGGCCTCTTGAACCCCATTCAAGCGCGCTACCATCTGCGCTACACCCGGATTTCCAACGCCCGATTATATTAACACATTTGATCGATAATTGCAATACCTATTTTAAAATATTTATAAAATTCCTCAAAATCCGTGTGAAAACGGCTGTATCCGCTTTCCTGCCGCACGAGCCGTGCTGTGTGCAAATTTGTACATAAAATACGACTTAGCTATTGCTTAGAGGTTCTGTTTGGGCTATAATAGTTATGGTAACAAACCCAAAGAGGAATCAAGAGTAAGATTTGGGAGGAATTGAACATGAAATGCCCTCGCTGCGGACATGAAATGACCCTCGATACCCATCGCAAGTACGCTCTGAACATGTGCTACGAGTGCGGCTATATCGAAGGCAGACTCAACGACGGCCCCGGTGCCGGCGCAAAGCAACTACGCTCGGCTCAGAGCAATGAACTTTAACGAAGCTGTCGCATTTATTTCCGGAGGTCTCGGTATCGAAGAAGCAAAGGTTGCCGACTGGCTCGACAACAAGGAATAAGTCAGACAATCAGACAGCACCCCGTACTCACGGTACGAGGTGCTGTTTTTTTTTCATATTCAAGCGTCGGCTTTTTGCGTCGGAGCCGGCCTTTGCCTGACACTGCATGCCGGTGTTGTCGATAGTATAGTCGCCTGTCAGCAATATCTGCGAAACAGGTACGATCTTATATCCGTCGGCAATAAGCCCTTCGATTATTCCAGGAAGTGCCTCGGAGTATTCTCGGCGGCGTTATGAAAAAAAGGACTATGCTGCCGCTTTTCACGTTTTCAGCACGCGACCGGATATATCGCTTGCCGATATCCCCTCCAGTCGAGGCTGTCAACATCCCACTGAATGGCGCTCATTCCCATCGAGTTTACGGTGCTTATGACAGTGTCGTTATACTCGCCGTAAGGACAACGGAACAGCGTCGGCTCAGTTCCGGTAATTTTCTTGATCTTTTCGTTGGATGCCGTGATGTTTGACTTTATCTCATCTGCCGAGAGCTGAGCAAAGTGCGCGTGGTCATCGGAGTGGCTCATCACCTCGTTGCCGGCATCATGCAGAGCCTTCACAGACTCCGGATACTTATCGACCCACTGGCCGACGACGAAAAACGTTGCATTTATGTTGTACTTATTTAATATGTCTATCAGTTCCTGTGTATCCTCGTTGCCCCAGGCGGCGTCAAATGACAGAGCGACCGTTTTATCGTCGCGCTGCACACAGTAGATCGGAAGCTGTCTGTCGCTTGCGGCAACGCCTACCACCGTTGGGCTGTTGGTAGTCAGAATATCACCGCCGTGAGCACAACGAGGGCAACAGCCGATGCCGCAGCCTTTCGATTTTTTTATTCTGCCTAATAATTTTTTCAAAAAGATCCCTCCGTAAAGGCTTTGTACATTACTATGCCTGTTCGGGAGGGTTTATGTCAGCAGAATACAAGCTGATATGTCACGCCGAATGCTTCGCGGATAAAGTAGTTAACCATGATCGGCAAATAGGTCGTGTGCGCCGCAACGGAGCCGACACTAACATCCAGCGACTGCGCAAGCTTTGCGCGATATATGTGATATTCGCTTTGACCACCGCGCAGCTGTCGTTCGGATCATCGCCGCGCTGACGGATAATATTGAAGCTGTTTTCAAGGTTTTCAAGCGTTGAGGTCGCTTTATCCTCGGCGATTATGCGGCTTTTGTCTATGCCCTTATCCGTAAGCCACGCAGTCATCGCCTCGGCCTCGCTTATATTCTCATCGCTGCCCTGTCCGCCGCTGACGATGGCGATCGTTTGCGGATGAGTCTGCATATAATCACGTGCGGCGCTCATACGCTCAACGAGCGACAGCGACGGCGTATCACCATGCACGGCAGCACCCAGAACGATGATGTAGTCATATTCCTGTCGCCGTCGCCGGAGGCTGCGCCTACTATCGGCACCTCAATTGCTATGAGGTAGACAAGTCAAGCGCCGTGAGGATGCATACCGTGCGCTTTATCCACGCTCTTTTGCAAAACCGCATTATTGGCAATAAGCGCCGCGGCAAAAAACATTGCGTAGGCAATGTATCCCACGCCGGTGAAGAAAAATCGCAGCACAAGACCCGAAAGCACAAGCGTGCCGGGCAGCATAAGTCTTTTACTCATCGGACAGTTCCTCCCACTTATCATACAGAGCGATAAGGAGCTCGTTTATCTCTTCTTTCTGCGCGCCAAGCTCCATGAGCTTCTGATAGTCGCTCGCGTGCTCCTGCTCGGCTTCTTCAAGCGCGGCTATCTGCTTTTCCATAGCTGCGATATCACGCTCTATCTTTGCTATGCGCTTTTTCCTTATTGGGCGAGGACTTCTTCGCAGACTTATCCGGTTTTTGCGGCCTTGGCCTCGGCCTTTGCCGTACAGTGAAAACCTCCTGACGCTTGAGATATTCGCGCATCTGCTCGTACGTTCCGCGGTAATCGAGCAGCTTTCCGCCGTCAAGGTACCATACGCGTTGCAAATTTTTTCGATAAAATATCTGTCGTGCGAAACGAACAGCAGCGCCTCGGAATAATCCGACACGGCGTCCTCCATCCACTCGCGGCTGGCAATGTCCAAATGGTTTGTCGGCTCGTCGAGGATCGAGAAGGTTTATATCACTGCCCATGAGCATACATAGCCTGAGACGGCTCTTCTCGCCGCCGGAGAGTGCTCCGACAGGCGTGAACACATCCCCTCGCCGCGAAGCCGAATGCAGCAAAGTCTGTCGCGCGCCTCCTGCGGCTGACAGCGGCAGTCGCCACAGCATCGTATCGAGCAGCGAGCGCTCCTCATTTGAAAAAATGTATTATCTGCGGCAGGTATGCCGGGCGCACGGACGGCCCGAACTTTATGTATCCTTCATCCGGCATTTCCTGCTGCATTATCATTTAATAAGCGTGCTCTTGCCGGTTCCGTTATCGCCGATGAGCGCTATGCGCTCGCCGCCGGAAAACATTAAGCTCAAGCCCGGCAAAAAGCTTCTTATCGCCGAACGCCTTGGAAACGTTATGGCACACGAACACCTCGTCGCCGTAGAAATCCGATGACGAGAATTTAGCCAGCTTTTTTTTGCCTCGGTCGGCTTTGCGGTCTGCTCAAGCTTTGCTATGCGCTTTTCCATGGAAAAGGCCCGCTTGTGAAGCTTATCGTTGCCCATGAAGGCCCACAGGTGCATCTGCTCGGCAGCTCGTGTGAGCTGCTCGATCTTGGCCTGGTCCTTCTCGTATTTCCTGAGCTTTTCCTCAAAGCGCTTCTGCCGCTCGACGACATAAAAGCTGTATCCGCCGCTGTAAAACTCCGCCTTGCCGTCGCTTATATCGATGCAGCGCTGGGCGATCTTGTCGATAAAATATCGGTCGTGGCTTATTAGCAGAACGGTTCCTTTAAAATGCTGAAGATAGTCCTCAAGCCACTCGGTCGCGCGCAGATCGAAGGTGGTTGGTCGGCTCGTCGAGCAGGAGGATATCCGTGTCCTCAAGGATGAGCCGCGCGAGGTTAATCTCTCGTCCCGCTCGCCGCCGGAGAGCAGGTCAAACGGCTGCTCGCGCATGCTCTGAGGAATATCAAGGCCGTTTGCTACGCGGTTGCGGTCGGTGTCCATATCATAGCCGCCGAGGCGCGCAAAGTCGGCAGAGAGCCTGTCATACTCGGCAAGCAGCTTATCCGACTGGTCGTGCTCCATTTCATGCGCAAAGCTCGTCAAGGCGCGCGCTTATGGCGTAAAGCTCGCGGTGAGCGTCCTTTGAGAACGTCCTCTGTTGTCCATCCGTCCGGGTAGACGGGTATCTGTGAAATAAGCCCCGAGGCGCTTTCCGGAGGCTATGGCAACCGCGCCCTCGTCGTAGTCTATCTCGCCGGTCAATATGCGGAAGAGCGTGGTCTTGCCGCAGCCGTTATGGCCGGGAATGCCGACGCGCTCACCCTCGGCAATGTCGAAGCTGAGCCCGTCAAGTATGTTTTACCCAATTCAAAGGACTTTACAAGTCCGTTGACAGATATGTCTGTCATTATATTTCTCTAAACTATTTTTGCTACCGCTGCCTGAAGCACGGTGTTTATGACGCTGCCGGCAGCGCCAAGTCCCGCTGCCGCCGTTTTCGACAAGGCATACAAAGGCGTAGGGGTGCGCTTCGTCGTTTAAAAGCCGACGAACCAGCCATGTGCAGCCTTTCCGTCGCCGACCTCGGCTGTGCCGGTCTTTGCAGAGATGTTAAGTCCCGGGAAGCGATTCTGGCCGTAATGATATACGACGTTGTAATTCATCATCGACGCTATCTTCTGCGCCGTATCCGGCCGACACGAGCTGCGTTGTTTTGCTCGATTGGCCGAGCAGCGACGGCTCAACGACGCTGTGCCGCCGTTTGCGTACGCTCCGGCAAGGCGCATCATCGCGTAGGGACAGACAAGGTCGTTATACTGGCCGATGCCCGACCACGCCATGGACGCGCTCATCGAGCTGTCCTTATCGTAATTGCCGGCCTGAGTGGATATGCTGTCGAGCGTAAGCGACGTGGTTATGCCGAGCTTTTCGGCGTATTGGGCAATAATATCCGGGCCAAGCTCAAGCGATATCTCCGCAAAGGCGCAGTTGCAGGAATTTGAAAGCGCCTGCTCGATGGTCTGCTGGCCGTGTACGCCGGTACAGTTTATCTGCACGCCCTTTACATCGACCGAGCCTGCGCAGTTGAAGGTGCGGTGGTAGATATCGTCGATATTCTCAAGCGCCGCATTGAGCGTTACGAGCTTGAATATGGAGCCAGGGGGTGAATGATGCGCTCAGGCAGCGGTTGATATACGCGCCGTCCGGCAGCGTCTCGGGCGGATTGAGCGGATCATCGACGGCGAGGGGATACCATACAGAGCACTTCTCCGGTTTTTGTAGTTATAAACCATCACAGCGCCCTTGCGGCCGTTTAACCTCATAGGGCCTTAAGGTTTAAGTCCGCGTCGATGGTGAGCTGGAGGTTTACATCGTCCTGCTCCTCGATACCGGTTATAAGGCTGAAGCCGGAGAGCTTGCTCTTAAACGAGGCTGAGCGCGCCGGTGCCGACATTTCCGGTATAGTCGCCTGTAACGTGGTAGCAGGCAATGCGGGTGTTTGCGTTTTCGGCATAGCTCTTTTCGCCGCCGCCCATTTTGCAAAGCAGCGTTCCGTTGCGGTCTGTGAGCGTATATTCGCTGCTCGATGTGGACTGGTCAAAATACAGCGCCCACATTTTTCTCCGTCCTTTATATATCTGCCGACATAAACGCCAAGGCCGATAATGATGAAACGCCATGAGTATTGCCGAAAATGCACGAAGGGATACTTTTTCATGCCGTCTCCTTCCTTTCTTTCGGCGCTTTCACGCTGCTTTTTGGTTTTTTGCCTCGGGTGGGCGCACGACAAAGCTTGCGCCCTTACGCGTGTCGCCTGCTTTGATAAACGCAAGCAGCATCCAGCACGCGAGCACCGACGTGCCGCCGCGCGACACGAACGGAACGTTATGCCCGTAAACGGCGCAGTATATCCACAGAACCGGAACACGTTGAGCGCGACCTGAACCATAAACATGCTCGCCGTTGCGCAGGCGGCTATCGAATAGTAGGCGCGCGCTGGTATGTGGCCGGAGTTGCGCACGGCGAAAAAGGCAAAGCGCAAGTATAGCCAGCACGGCGCATATGGCAATGATAAGCCCCAGCTCCTCGCACATGACGCCGAACACGGTGTCCGTATTGCCGGCAAAGGTGTTTTAAGCCAGCCGTTTCCGGCTCCCCGCGAAAAGGCCGCCCGATGCGCCGGCGGAAAGGGCGTGCGTCTGCTGATAGCCGCCGTCCCAGATGTTCTCGGCGTCCCATATATGCCCCCAGGTTGCAAATCTGCGCGCAACGTGGTCTTTTCATCTTGAGCATAGGAAGCCTGCCATGCCCGCTCCGTTATTGCGAGCGCTACCGTTGCTATCGAGCCCGGAGCGCATGAAGGATATAACAAGGAAGGTCACGAAGAATATAAGCGCCGTGCCGAAATCGCTGCTGAATGCAAGGCATATGACGCACAAAGCCGAAAAACACGATGAACAGTATGAGGTTCTTGGTGCTGAACAGTCTGTCAAGCGTCGCGGCGCCGACGTAGATAAACGCAACCCCCCAACAAACTCCGAGGGCTGGATCGACATGCTGCCTATGAATATCCGGTTTTTTCGCGCGCCGTACTGCTCCCTGCCGATAACGAGCACCGCGCCGAGGATGAGTACCGACCCCAGTATCGCGGCAGCGGCAGGCGTATGGTCTTTGTCCTGTCAAGATCGCGAAGCCACCAGCCGAGAACAAAAAACGCAACGACGCCGGCAAAAGACTATTATCATCTGCCTGAACATCTCATCGGGCACCGACGAGGCGCTATGATCGAAGGCCGATCGACGAGAGGAAAACGTGCAAGCGTTTCGACTGCCAAAGCCCGTTCGGCGTATGCTGCGCAGCATGGCAAAATAGCAAAACCACTCAAGCAGAAATGAGCACAAAGCCGAGCATGATCCCGGCAAGATACTCGCTCTCCGCCGTGCACATATGCTCAAGCAGTATTGCCTGAAAATATCGTCAAGGAAAAACAGCGTAACTGCCGGGTGAACGCGCTTCCAGCTCTGCGTTCTGCGCGCCTCGATCGCGTCGCGCTGCGTTTTTCGCTGATATCGCGGAAGCGAACGCTGTTTCCGGCAAGGTTCAAAACATCACCGTCGCGAACAACGGTGCCTGTTGCGCACCTTTTCGCCGTTGACCCAAACTCCCGCCCTTGGAAGATGTCGAAAATGCGCCATACTCCCCTTGGGGCTTCGGATGAGTACTGCGTGCACTCGGCGACCGATGCATACGGCAGGCATATATCCGCCGATTTTGAGCGGCCGATGATGATTTTTCCCAATGTGGTTTATGAGCGCAACGCCGTCATCTTTATGGATATATCCCATTTCGGTCTGCGTTTTTTGTTGCCGACATGCTGCGCAGCGCACCGTATCCAGCGCAGTTATTAAACAGCGGCAGTATATATGAAGCTATAGTGACCAATGTGTCAGGCAAGCGGTTTACCTCATTTTAAGCAAATTATTATTAAGTAATAATATCATAAATGTACCGCATTGACAAGCAAGCCGGATTTATTTACAATAGGTTCATGAATATTAAAAGCACGAAAACATGGATAATTATTTTTGCCGCGGTGCTTATTATATGCACCGCCGCTTTCCTGCTGCTGAAGCATTCCGGCGTTCAGGGCACGACGGAGCTGTCATACGCGTAAACGGCGAGGTTTACAAAAATCGACTTAAATACGGTAGCTGTTGCATACGACATGGAAATCAGCACCGAGTTCGGTTATAATAAATTACACATAGAGCACGATGGGATAAGCGTCATAGATGCCGATTGCCGCGACCATATTTGCATGTCGCAGGGCAAGGTCAGCAAAGCCGGAGTCCCGATAGTATGTCTGCCCCACAAGCTTACCGTTGAGATCGAAGGGGGCGACATAGATGCCTAAACGAGAAAGCTTGCGCTCATGGCCATGTTCACCGCCGCCTCGCTGATCGTGTTTGTCATCGAAGCGCAGATACCGGCCCCGATCCCGGTTCCCGGCGTCAAGCTCGGGCTTTGCCAATATTGTCACGCTTATAGCGATGGTCATGCTCGGCCGGCGCGAAGCAGGGCTTATTCTGCTTGTACGCATAGCCATGGGCAGCATGTTCACAGGCGGCGTTTCGGCGTTTATATTCAGCATTGCCGGCGGAGCGCTGGCTTATGCCGTCATGTGCCTTACGCTCAAGCCGTTTTCGGGTAAGCTGTTGTGGGTAATCAGCGTTCTCGGCGCTATTGCGCATAATTTAGGGCAGCTCATCGCCGCAATTATCATAACAAAAACCGGCTCGCTTATGCTGTATGCCCTGTTCTTCTTGCCTCGGCGGTTGTAACGGTGCGTTTACTGGTCTTGCCGCAATGTATCTCACTCAACGGCTGGACAAAAGAGTCGGTTAGTGTTAGTATGGTGTTAGATAACAATATTTGATATTGGGAGTATTACAAAATGAGCGAATGTACACACGATTGTTCGACCTGTCAGGAAAACTGCGGCGAACGCCAGGAGCAGGATCTTCGCGCAAAGCTCAATCCTGCGGCAAGCGTTAAAAAAGGTCATTGCCGTCGTCAGCGGCAAAGGGCGGCGTCGGCAAGAGCCTCGTTACCGGCCTTCTTGCAAGCAAGATGCAGAGCCGCGGATATCAGGCGGCGTGCGATGCGGATATCACCGGCCCCTCCATCCCTAAGTCATTTGGCATCCACGAGCATGCGCGCGGCACCGAGGATATGCTCATCCCTGCTATTCAAACAAGGGCACGCAGATCATGTCCGTTAACCTTATTCTCGACAACGAGACCGACCCCGTCGTTTGGCGCGGTCCTGTTATTGCAGGCGTTGTTACTCAGTTCTGGAGCGACGTGCTGTGGGATGATGTTGACTACATGTTTGTCGATATGCCTCCCGGAACAGGCGACGTTCCTCTGACGGTTTTCCAGTCGCTGCCCATTGACGGCATCGTTATCGTCACCTCGCCCCAGGAGCTTGTTTCCATGATCGTTGCAAAGGCTGTAAACATGGCAAAGCTCATGAACATCCCCGTGTTCGGCATAGTCGAGAACATGAGCTATTTCAAGTGCCCCGACTGCGGCAAGGAGCACGAGATTTTCGGCTCAAGCAAGGTCGAGCAGGTAGCAAAGGAATACGGCATTGAGCACACCGCGCGCCTTCCCATCGACCCCGTCGTTGCGACCATGGTCGATGCCGGAGAAATCGAAAGTATAGACGCCGACGCTCTCAATGAGCTGGCTGACTTTATTGAAAAAGGAGAAAAACTCATGATAATTGCAGTATCGTACAAGGACAACGAGATATTTGAGCACTTCGGCCATGCCGAAATGTTCGCCATTTACAAGACCAATGACGACAACACAGAGATCCTCTCCAAGGAGATCGTCGAAGTCAAGGAGACCGGTCACCAGGCGGTCGCCGATCTTATGGACAGCCTTAATGTTGACGCCGTTATCGTCGGCAACATCGGTGTACACGCAAGAGCTGCTCTGGCCGCATACGGCATTGTTGCATTTGCCGGCTTCTGCGGAAATTCCGACGATGCCGCAGAGCTTCTCATGCACGGTCAGCTTCCCTTCCTTTCCGACGAGGGCGGCTGCGGCGGCGGTTGCTCCGGCTGCTCGGGCGGCTGCGGCGATCACGACCACGACGACGGTGACTGCGGCTGCAGCGGCAGCTGCGGATGCCACTGATAACAGGGTATACAAAAACTCCGTATCTGAAAATTCAGATACGGAGTTCAGCCTGTAGAAAAAGTCTGTCTTAGCAGTCACGCCAAGGCAGGCTTTTTCGTTTGAAAAGGGAAAAATAGCAGCCAAGAAAAATAATCGGCCGCAAAAATCCTTCTCCGCCTCTTCCCCGGAGAAAGATTTTTCCGTTTCCATTTCCAAGTGGCCAGCTTTTTCAGATTCATGGCTGCAAACTTAAGCTTCACCCAGTTCGTAACCTGGGCCAAGCCTCTGTATTGTGTATAACGCATAGCGTGTTTTTCTTTGGCGTCTGCAAAGACGCGTTCAATGGTCTCTTTACGCCGCCGGTAAAGACTCTGGTACTTCGGTGTATAGCGGGCATCGTCTGCCAGCTCTTCGTAATGTTTCCAGATATGCCGCTGTACGGTTTTTACGCAATCCTTGGAGTGGGTGCAAAGCTCTCTGGAGGGACAATTTGTGCAAATCTTGGGATCGCTTTTGTATTCCCTGTAGCCGTCCCGGTTTGTTGTCGCATATTTGAGGATCTGGTATTCCGGGCAGATCACACAGTCATAGAATTCGTCATAGACATACTTCCACCACTCGTGGCCACCCTTCATCGTCTGCGGCCGCTTGTACGCTGTGGATAAAACTCTTCCGTCATCAAATACTTTCTTGCAAATATGGGGCGTCTTGTAGGCAGAATCGGCAACAATGGTCTCTGCTTCAGGGAATGCCTTCGTTACCTTGTCGTACACCTCGTCAAAGGCAACGCTGTCGTGGACATTTCCGGGCGTTACCACTGTCTCAAGCACGAAACCGTGGCTATCACAGGCTGTATGAGCCTCATATGCAAACTGCCGCTCATGGCTGCCCTTTACGAAGAGACCACAGTCCGGGTCGGTCACGCTCCGGGTGACGATCCATGTTTTCTCTTTCTTTCGCCTCGCCAGTTTCTTCTTGGATGTGTTATCTCTGCGTTTTTTCGGTGGCTTTGGAGGCTCATCGTCGTCTTCAAAAGGCTTCTTCCCATGAGCTTCCCGGTCCGCGTTGACTTCCTCCATCAGTTCCTTCGCATAGTGCTTGGACGCCACAGGCACCTGCTCTTTTATCTGCTTCTTTGTATTGGCATTTGCCTTAATGTGGGTGCCGTCTATAAAGACTGCCTTCGGGGACAGATATCCCGCTTCCGCCACCTCTTCCAGTATCCACGCAAAGACCTGGTCCACGGTTTCTGCGGTAAACCGATGACGGAAATTATAACTCACCGTGGAGAAATGCGGTGTTTCATCTTGCAGCGTATATCCCAAAAACCAACGGTAGCAGATATTTGCGCTGATCTCATCCGCCGTCCGCCGCAGAGATGGCAGGCCGTACAGATGCTGGATCAGCACCATCTTGAAAAGCACAACAGGGTCAACACTGGGCCGCCCGTTATCTTCGCTGTACAGCGGTTCCACCATTTCATAGAGCCGGTTAAAATCTACTGCTTCATCTATTTTTCGCAACAGATGGTCTCTCGGCACCAGACTTTCTGTATCGACAATCTCTATGACACCACGATCCATTTTTCCGCGTTCCAGCATCTTTCATCACCCATATTTATTTTATCATATAAACGCAAAAAAAGGTCACCGCAAAGGTGGCCTTTTTCTCGTAAAACAGGGAGAAATATGGTATAATAAGTACGGGTGATGAACGTGCTTACGAAAAAATATAGAGAACAGAAACCAAGTTGAATTTGTAAGTCTGGAGGAAATGGTTCCTGTAGACCATCTGCTGCGTCAGATTGATGCAGCAATCGACTTTAATAAGGTGTATGAATTTGTAAGAGATTTGTATTGCAAGGACAACGGCCGTCCCAGTATAGATCCGGTCGTGCTGTTTAAGATCGTGCTGATCCAGCATATCTACGGTATCCGCTCTTTACGCCGTACGCTGGAAGAAGTCGGCATGAATATGGCGTATCGGTGGTTTATTGGCTATCCGCTGAACGAGCAGGTCCCACACTTTTCAACGGTGAGCTATAACTTCAAACACCGTTTTAATACGGCATCGGTAGAGTATATTTTCCGCTGGGTATTAAAGGCAGCTGCGGACGAAGGCTATCTGGACACAGAAGCGGTATTTGTAGACGGTACGCACATAAAGGCAAGTGCAAATCTGAAGAAGCAGGCTCGCAAAGCTGTACCCCAAAGAAGCAAAGCGCTATGCACACGAATTGTTTGATGAGATAAACAAGGACAGAGAAGCGCACGGAAAGAAGCCCTTCGACGAAAACAACAACGGGAATGATTCCGGCAGCGGAGATAATTCCGGTGAACCTGAAATGATAGAAAAGACTGTTTCTACTACAGACCCGGAATGCGGCGTATTCCACAAGGGCGAACACAAGAAAGTCTTTGCCTATGAAGCGCACACAGCATGTGACAAGCACAACTTTATTTTAGGTGTACATGTTACGCCCGGAAATATTCACGACAGCGTAGCATTTGATTGTCTGTATGATGATATCTGTAAGCATTACCCCGAACACAAAATCGTTGCAGCCGACAGCGCCTACAAGACCCCTTGGATCTGCAAAAGGATCTTTGAAAGTGGCAGAGTTCTGACTTCTGCCTATACACGCCCCAAAACCAAAGACGGCAACCACCCTTGGTACACCTATGTTTATGATGAATACTTCGATGATGTGATCTGCCCGGAATACAAGGTTTTTGCACTATTCAACAACCAACCGCGATGGCTACCGCGAATACAAAAGCCGCTCTTATCTGTGTGCAGACTGCCCAACAAAAGCGATGTGTACACAAAATGCCAAGTGCGAAAAAACCGTTACAAGGCATATCTGGCAGCGTTTTGTAGATATGGCTGAGGATGTACGACACACACCTTTGTACAGGGATATCTACAAGCTAAGACAACAAAAATTGAGCGTGTGTTTGCCGATGCAAAAGAAAAAGCACGGTATGCGCTATACGCAGTACAGAGGCTTGGCTCAGGTTACCAACTGGGTGAAGCTTAAATTTGCTGCCATGAAAAAAAAAAAAAACTGGCCACTTGAAATGGAAACGGGAAAAATCTTTCTCCGGGGAAGAGGCGGAGAAGGATTTTTTTATACGATTATTTTTTTGGCTGCTATTTTTTCCTTTTTTCAAACGAAAAAGCCTGCCTTGGCGTGACTGCTAAGACAGACTTT
>VOFJ01003305.1_pt1 | contig 13985 bp, 15 predicted proteins | sample 5384081 | NCBI WGS metagenome assembly VOFJ01 (sample SAMN12384729, study PRJNA508395) | human gut metagenome | isolation source: healthy gut I | host: Homo sapiens
ACAGAGCGGAATCCTCGAAATGGCGTTCTATTTTCGTAAACCGATCCGCGGAGCGACGTGCCTTATTTCAGGAGAATGCTGACCGAATTTCCCAGCTTCGGCATCCTGTCCGGCAAGGATGTCCCGGCATATGCCGAAACGCTCGCTTCGGTTATCGGGCTGCATTCTTCTGCGGCTTATTTTACAGACGAAGATTATTTTCGGTATACCAACCGCACTGAAATAGAAGTCTTTAAAGAACAATTCGCTACTCGGCTGAAGGTAATATGAAGAAGGTCGCAGTTATCGGAACCGTCGGCGTTCCGGCGAAATACGGAGGTTTTGAAACCCTTGTGGAAAACCTCATCGGGGAGTGTTGTTCCGAAGATGTGGATTACACTGTTTTTTGCAGCGGCAAGGCTTATCCGACCCGATTGAAAACGTATAAAAACGCCCGGCTCGAATACGTGCCGTTGCATGCAAACGGTATGCAAAGTATTCCGTATGATATCTGGTCGTTGGTCCGGACTGTCGGCCGGGGGTACGACGTCGTGCTCATTCTGGGTGTTTCCGGTTGTCTGTTTTTGCCGTTGTATCGGTTGTTGTTCCGCAAGAGGATCGTCGTCAATATCGACGGCTTGGAGCATAAGCGCGACAAGTGGGGCAAATGGGCCCGCAAGTTTCTCCGTTTGTCGGAGCGGATCGCTGTCAAATATGCCGATGTCGTGGTTGCGGACAATAAGGTGATCCGCGACTATGTCACGGAGACCTACCGTAAGCCGTCGGTTTTGATCGCCTACGGTGGGGATCATGCCGTGATTCCTGTCGATCTTCCCCGTCAGCGCGAAATCCTCGCCTCCTTTGGAGTCGGGGCGAAAGCATACGCCTGTACTATCTGCCGGATCGAGCCGGAAAACAATTGTCATCTGATTCTGGAGGCGTTCTCCAAAACCGATATCCCGCTCGTATTTATCGGTAATTGGAATCTGAGTGCATACGGCCGGGAGTTGAAAGCAGAATATGGCCGGTTCTGCAATATCCATATTGTCGATCCGGTCTATGACGGGAACAACTCTTCGTGCTGCGGAAACAGTGCCTGTTTTATATTCACGGACATAGCGCCGGCGGAACCAACCCGTCGCTTGTGGAGGCTATGTCCTGCGGCGCTCCGATTCTGGCGTTCGATGTGGGTTATAATCGGGAGACGACCGGTCATAAAGCCTGTTATTGGAGCACTCCGGAGGAACTGGCCGTTCTTGCTCACGGAAACCGTGAAGAGATCTCCGACTGTATGGAACAGCTGGCTGATGAATATTATACGTGGCGCAAAGTTGTCGGTCAGTATGAGGCGATTTACTGAATTCCCGTTGCCGGGAGCAATCCATGATTTCCTATGACGGTAAATCCTGCCGACCGGGCGTTGCTGCGACTGCTTGCCGCGGCGGTAAATACGCGGGACCCGGCTCTTGATAAGGCGTTGTCCGATCCGGAGTGGAGCCGGGTATATGGGCAGGCGGCGAAGCAGGGTGTGCTGGCCGTGGCGTGGGAGAGCGTCCGGCGGTTGCCTCCGGATTTGCTGCCGGACCGGGGATTGAGGTTGCAGTGGGCGTACGGGGCGGAGCGGATCGTCTCGCGTTCGAAGAGACAAGTGCGGGAAGCAGCCCGTTTTGCGGCCCTTTGTACCGCTGCGGGCTGTCGGCTGATCCTGCTCAAAGGGATCGGATTGTCCCGTTATTATCCTTCCCCTTTGCAGCGCGAATGCGGGGATATCGACATCCTTCTGCCCGAAGGGTTCGAGAAGGGGAACGAGATCGCCCGATGCCGGGGAATGAAGGTTTCGGGGCTGGATTATAAGCACAACTATATCTGCTCGAACGGCATCATGTTCGAAAACCATCGTTATCTGACCTCTTTCAAAGGTAAGAGCGATATCAGGCGGTTGGAGCGAATCTTTCAGGACGCCGTAAAAGGCGGATACTTCGTGCCGTTCGGAGAGGACGGATTCCATACATTGTCTCCGACGGTCAATGCGCTGTATATTACCTACCATGGATTTTTTCACTTCCTGATCGAGGGGATCACCCTGCGGCATCTGCTCGACTGGGCTTTGTTTGTCGGGAAGGAGCAGAACGCAATAGACTGGAATTATTTTTACAGGGTCTGCGGCGATCTGGGTTTCTCCCGGTTTGCGGATACCATGAATGCCATAGCCGTGGATGTGTGGGGCGTCTCTCTGACGAATCCGGGGGTGTCGTTTGACCGCCGCTGCATGGATCGAGTGCTGGCCGATGTGCTGGCAAATAAGCGGCATGTCAGCGGATTACCCGTTTACAAGAGACGGCCGAAGCTGGTTTGCAACATGCTTTCGTCACGCTGGAAATACAGACAACTCTACGGCCGCAGTCTTTTCGGGGAGATGGCGCGGTCGGTGTTCGGTCTCTTGTTCGATGCTTCGCCGGAATTGAAATGAGCTGCTGTTTATCCGATTTGTCCTGAAAAATAGAGCGTTATGATATATGTAGTTGTCTGGTCGGTCTTCCTCGTCCTGTTTTATATGCTTTTGTGGTGGCTGATACGCCGGACTCCGGTGACGGGGGATGATGAGAAAGAGGTGAGCCGTATCTCCCGCCTGCTGAAACGCCTCGGCGATAAGTGGGGTGTAAAATAACACCGAATAGCATGAGGAAAGCCGGAGCGACGCTCCGGCTTTCTTCGTTGCTGAAATGCGCTGAAAATCCGCATGAAATAGGCTTGAAGTACGTCGGTGCCCGACTGCAGGCCGTGCGGCGTGCGGATTACTTACCTTTTGCGCTTTATCCCCGGTATTGTACGGGGATTTTCCCCTTTTCGCGGTCGGGGGGCCGACGTCCGATCTCCGTTCGGGCGATAATTCTTCGGGGCGCGTTCTTGTCTGGCGGTTGTGCGCCGTTCCGGAACCGTCGGGTTTCCGGTCGGCTTTTCATTGAAGAAATACGATTTCTGCCGCCGTTTCTCCTCCTGCGAGCGGGCGACGTAGACCTTTTCGTGCGTATAGGGATTCTCTCCGGTGTAGAACATCACCGACGAAAGTGTCATCGGCGTGGGGGTGAGGTCCTGCACCTGTTCGAGGTTGAAATGGAGTTTGCCGAGGACTTTCTCCGACAGCGAACGCATGTCGCGTTCGGTGCAGCCGGGGTGCGACGAGATGAAGTAGGGAATCAGCTGGTAGGGCAGTCCTTCGCGGCGGCAGATACGCTGGAAATCGGCGGTCAGTTGCTCGAAAAGTGCGAACGGAGGCTTGCGCATCAGTTTCAGCACGGCATCTTCGGTGTGTTCGGGCGCGACTTTCAGTCGTCCCGACGTGTGGTATTTCACGACCGTATCGAGATAGGGACTCTCGTCAAACAGGTCGTAGCGGATGCCGCTGCCGACAAAGGCCTTTTTGACGCCTTTCACCGCGCGGATCTTTTCGTAAAGCGCCAGCAGCGGACGGTGGTCGTTATCCAGATTGGGGCACATCTTCGGATGCAGGCACGACGGGCGGCGGCATTTGCGGCACAACTCCCGGTCGCGTCCGCCCATGCGGTACATGTTGGCCGACGGGGCGCCCACGTCCGACAGATAACCTTTGAAGTCCGGCATCCGGGTCACGCGCTCCACCTCTGCGAGGATGGAACGTTCGCTGCGCGAGTTGATGAACTTGCCCTGATGGGCCGATATGGTACAGAACGAACAGCCGCCAAAGCATCCCCGGTGGATATTGACCGAGTGCTTGATCATCTCCCACGCCGGAATATCCCCTTTGCCGTTGTAGCGCGGATGCGGTGCGCGCTGGTAAGGCAGGTCGAACGAGTGGTCCAGCTCGTCGGTCGAGAGTGTCGTGTTGGGCGGCGTGACGACCACATAACGGTCGCCCACGGCCTCGATGAGCGTCGCCGTCGGCTCCATCAGGTTGCTCTGGGTCTCGATGATGGTGAAATTCTCGCCGAAGGCCCGTTTGTCCCGCACGCACTCCTCGTAGGCGTGCAGCCGGATCGTCTCCGCCGGATCGAGCCGCTCCACGTAACCGTCGTCGGCCATGAAGGCCACCTGCCGCAGTTTGCGCAGCAGTTTGGCGTTGTAGCCGTTCCGCATGGCTTTGGCGACCTGTTGCACGACCCGTTCGCCCATGCCGTAGATCAGCAGGTCGGCGCCGCTTTCGGCCAGCACCGAGGGTTTGAGCGTGTCGTTCCAGTAGTCGTAATGGGTCAGCCGCCGCAGGGAAGCTTCGATGCCTCCGACGACCACCGGAACGTGCGGAAACAGCCGTTTGAGGATTTGCGTATAGACCTTGACGGCGTAATCGGGCCGGAACCCCGCCTTGCCGCCGGGCGTGTAGGCGTCGTTGCTCCGGAGGCGCAGGTTGGCCGTGTAGTGGTTGACCATCGAATCCATCGATCCTGCCGAGACGCCGAAGAAGAGCCGCGGCGCGCCGAGTTTGGTGAAGTCGCGCAGGTCGTCCCGCCAGTTGGGCTGCGGCACGATTGCCACGCGGTAGCCTCGGCTTCGAGCAGACGGCCGATTACCGCCGCGCCGAATGCCGGATGGTCGATGTAGGCGTCGCCCGAAAAGAGGATGACGTCCAACTGCTCCCATCCGCGTGCGCGGACCTCTTTTATCGTGGTCGGTAGAAACAAAGCGTGGTCTATTTTCGTAACTGTTTATTTCGTATGGCTTTCCGGCCGCCGCAGGCGGCATTTGCAAATCCGTTCCTATTCTCAAACCCTTCCCTCTGGAAGGGCTTTCTGCCGCCCTGCGGCAGCAGGTGAAAGCATGCCGGTTGTACTTTCCGGTGCGGCGGGTGTCTTCGGGCTTCTCCGTATGCGATGTCCGCGCGTATGCGGTTGCCGTGTTTTCGGGGACAGGACCGCGGATTTGTGCCGAAAGACCGCTGCCGGACCGCTTATCCGTTATTGCTCTCCTTCGACGCCGCGGCGTAGGTGTCCCATTTTTCGAGCAGCGCGCGGAAATCGTCGGGCAGTTCGCTCTCGAAATAGACAGCCTCGTGCGTCATGGGTGTACGAAGCCCAGCGACTGCGCATGCAGAGCATGGCGGGGCATTACTGCGAAGCAGTTTTCGATGAACTGCTTGTATTTCGAGAAGGTCGTTCCCTTGAGGATGCGGTCGCCGCCGTAGCGTTCGTCGTTGAAGAGCGGATGGCCCTGCCACGACATATGGACGCGGATCTGGTGCGTGCGGCCCGTTTCGAGCCGGCACTCGACCAGCGTCACGTAGCCGTAACGCTTCAGCACCCGCCAGTGGGTCACGGCGTGCTTGCCGTCCGAGCCGTCCTCGAAGACGAACATCTTCTGCCGGTCGCGGGGGCTGCGCCCTATGTTGCCCGTGATGGTCCCTTCGTCCTCTTCGAAATTGCCCCATACCAGCGCCACGTAACGCCGTCCGATGGTGTGGTCGAAGAACTGTTTGGCAAGCCGCGCGTGCGACTGTTCGTTTTTGGCGACCACGAGCAGCCCTGAGGTGTTCTTGTCGATGCGGTGGACCAGCCCCGCGCGCATGTCGCCCTCCTGAAACAGGGGCAGGTTGCGCAGATGGTAGGTCAGCGCGTTGACGAGCGTGCCGCTGTAGTTGCCGTGACCGGGATGCACGACCAGCCCCGCCGGTTTGTTGACGATCAGCAGGTCGTCGTCCTCGTAGGGTATTTCGAGCGGAATGTTTTCGGGAATGATCTCCACCTCGCGCCGCGGATAGGGCATCACGATCTGGATGCGGTCGAGCGGCTTGACCTTGTAGCTCGACTTGGCGGCCTTGCCGTTCACGAGTATGCTGCCGCAGTCGGCCGCCGCCTGAATGCGGTTGCGCGAGCACTTCTCCATGCGTACGGTCAGGAACTTGTCCAGCCGCAGCGGAGCCTGCCCTTTGTCGGCCACCACGGCGAAATGCTCGTAGAGTCCGGCACCCTCGCCGTCCTCGTCCGCCGTCTGCCCGTCGTCGAGTTCCGGGTCCTCGGTTATGTAGCGTTCGTCGGCCATCAGTCGAAAAATCCGTCGTTATCGGTTGCGGGCAGGATTTCGGGCTGTTCTTCCCCGGCGGCGGCCGCCTGTTCGAATTCGGCCTGCGCCAGCGAGTCGGCGCGTTCGCGTTCGAGCCGCAGCCGCTCTTCGGCGGCTTCGCGGGCCTGTTTCTCGGCGGTGGCGCGGTGCTGGGCGAGTTTTTTCTCGTCGAGTGTCAGTTTGAGATCGACGCGCGAACCCAGCGCGGCGCTCCGCTCGGCCGTCGGAACCTGCACGTAGACGCGGGCGTCTTTCTGGTTCAGCAGGTTGATGCCTTCGTCGAAGTCGATCTTGCCGACATTAAGCCCCAGCTCCCACAAACGGCCCTTGGCCTCCTTGAGCGGGAATCCCACCAGCCGCGGCACGACCGTCGAGCCGAAACCGCCCTCGACGCCCACGTAGAGCGTTACGCCCGATCCCATTTCGGCCTGAATCCTGCTGTTCTGGGTGACGGGACGCCCTTCGCAGTACTCTTCCAGCACATAGTTGGTCGCCATGTCGGCGCGGTAGATCAGTTCGCCGATTTCGAGTCCTGCGATCTCCAGCATGTTCTTGGCCTGCCGCAGCGAACGTCCCGCCACGTAGGGCACGGGCACCATCTTCTGCCGGAACGAGTTGATCGTGATGTAGACCGTACGTCCGGGCTTGACCTCCACGCCGCCTTCGGGCAGCTGGTCGAGGACGATGCCGCCTTCGTAGGCCGGCACGAACAGCGAGTCGTTGATATGCAGTTCGAGATCGTATTTGCGGGCCGTGCGCTGCGCGTCGTCGAGCTTCACGCCCGAAAAGTCGGGCACGATGCGGCGGGCGCCGTGGCGCGTGCCGACCTGCATGACGAAATGCGCCGTGACGGCCATTGCCAGAATGATCGCCGCTATCAGCACGAGGTTGTATGCCAGCTTGTTCTGCCGCAGTTTCTTCCAGTAATATGTCAGTTTCTCCATTTTCGCGGGAGTTGTGTTTTGTGTCCGTCTGTTTTCTCCGGGCGGGGCGGACTGTTCCTACCGGTCCGGAAGTTCGTTGTAAAACGTGTCGCGCTCCACGGCGCGGCAGCCTGCCGCCCGGACGATGCGCCGCATCTCCTCGACGCTCATCGAGGGGCGCCGGTCGTCGGCCCCGGCCATCGAGTAGATTTTCGTCGTGTCGTTGATCGTGCCGTCTATGTCGTCTGCGCCGAAGGCCAGCGCCAGTTCGGTCGTCGCCTTGCCGTACATCACCCAGTAAGCCTTGATGTGGGGCACGTTGTCCAGATAGATGCGGCTCATGGCCAGCATCCGCAGGTCTTCGATCACCGATACCTCGCCGATCTCCGACATCGGGTTGCCGAAATTGCGGTATTTGAGCGGGATGAAGGCGTTGAAGCCGCCCGTGCGGTCCTGCAGTTCCCGCAGCCTGCGCAGGTGGTCGATGCGGTGTTCCAGCCCCTCGACGTGGCCGTAGAGGATCGTCGCATTGGTCGGGATGCCGAGCCGGTGGGCCGTTTCGTGCACTTCGAGCCATTCGTCCGTCGATCCCTTGTCGGGGCAGATGCGGCTGCGGATCTCTTGGTCGAAAATCTCCGCGCCGCCGCCCGGAATGGCCGCCATTCCGGCCTCTTTGAGTCGCCGCAGGCCCTCCTCGACCGAGAGTCCCGCCTTGCGGATCATGTACGACAGCTCGATCGCCGTGAAAGCCTTGACCGCCGCTTCGGGCAGTATCGCCTTGACGCGGCGGATCATGTCGATATAGTATTCCAGTCCGTGGTCGGGGTGTACGCCGCCCACGATATGGACCTCGGTGATGCCTTTGCCCTGCCGGCCGCGGGCGATCTGCTCGACCTCCTCCATCGTGTAGTCCCACGCTTCGGGGCTTCCTGCCGGACGGCGGTAGGAGCAGAAACGGCAGTTGAAGACGCAGCGGTTCGTCGGCTCGATGTGGAAATTGCGGTTGAAGTAGACCTTGTCGCCGCTCACGCGCCGCTTGCGCTCCGTCGCCAGCTCGCCCAGCAGCCCAGGGGGGCTTCGCGCCAGAGCCGTGCGGCTTCGGCGTCGCCGATACGCGCTCCGCCGCGTACCTCGGCGGCTATGTCGTCGATCTGCTGCATCTTATTTGGGGGGCTTTCCGGTAGAGGTAGACGGCGATGAATAGGTAGATGATGTTCGGCAGCCAGACGGCCAGTCCGGGCGGCAGCGTGCCGCTCTTGGCGAACTCCTCGAAGAACCGGTTGAACAGGATGTACGAGAAGCAGAGGCCGGTGCCGATGCCGATGTGGAGTCCCGTTCCGCCGCGCACCTTGCGCGACGAGAGCGACACGCCGATCAGCGTCAGGATGAAGGTCGAGAGCGGATAGGCGAAGCGGGCGTGTTTCTCGACCTCGATGATGTTGATGGCGTCGGAACCTTTGGCCCGCTGCTGGTCGAGGAACTCGTTCAGCTCCGTGATGTTCATCGTCTGTATCAGGTCGTTGATCTCGCCCAGTTCGGCCACTCGAGGTTGATGAGCGTGTCGAGGTTGCGGAACTGCTCGAATTTTTCGACGCCCAGCGAGTCGAATTCGCGTTTGGTGTAGCGCGGCGCGGTCCAGCGTTTGGTTTCGGGGTTGAACTTCACGTCGGACGCTTCGAGCGAGCGGGTCATCGTGCCGCTGTAGTAGTGTTCCAGCGCGAGGAACGACGCCTGCTGCGATCCGTCGTTGTAGCCGCGGATGTAGGCGAACGTGCCCGGCTCGATCTGCCGGTAGATATGGCGGTTGAACTTGTTGTTCTGCTTGCGCTTGATGTACTGCGATTCGAAATTGACGATGTGTCGCTGCGAAATGGGGATCAGCCAGAGGTTGAGCGTCAGCGACAGGCTGCCGATGATCAGCGCGCCGAGGAAGTAGGGCCACATCAGGCGGCGGAACGACATGCCGCCCGAAAGCATCGCCACGATTTCGGTCTGGTAGGCCATCTTCGAGGTGAAGAAGATGCAGGCGATGAAGGTGAACAGACCGCTGAACTGGTTGATGAAGAAGGGGATGAAGTTCAGGTAGTAGTCGAAGATGACGTCCCGCAGCGGGGCGTGCAGCTCCGTGAAGTCGTCGATCTTCTCCACATAGTCGAACAGCACCACGACGATGATGATCATCGCGATGGCGAAGAAGTAGGTCGCAAGGAACTTGCCGAGTATGTAGCGGTCTAAGATCTTAAACCCCGGAAATCGCAGTTTCATACGCTTTTATAGTCTTCGTGTCAGTTTTGCGACCATCGCATCCTTCCACGGCTTGAAATCCCCGGCGGCGATATGTTCGCGCGCCATCCCCACCAGCCGCAGGTAAAAGGCGATGTTGTGCAGCGAGGCGATCTGCGCCGCCAGCATTTCGCCGCACGTCACCAAATGGTGCAGGTAGGCCTTCGTGTAGAGCGTATCGACGAACGCCGTGCCTTCGGGGTCGATCGGCGAAAAGTCGTCCTCCCACTTCTTGTTGCGGATGTTGATGACCCCTTCGGCCGTGAACAGCTGCCCGTTGCGGCCGTTGCGCGTGGGCATCACGCAGTCGAACATGTCCACGCCGCGCTCGATCGCTTCGAGGATGTTGACCGGCGTGCCGACGCCCATCAGATAACGCGGCCGCTCCTCCGGCAGTATGGCGTTCACCACTTCGATCATTTCGTACATCACGTCGGTCGGCTCTCCGACCGCGAGGCCGCCGATGGCGTATCCGTCGGCGTCGTACTGCTTCACGTTCTCCGCCGCGTGCGCCCTCAGGTCGGGATAGGTGCACCCCTGCACGATCGGAAACAGCGCCTGATAATGCCCGTATTTGGGTTCGGTCTGATGGTAGCGGTTGAAACAGCGCTCCAGCCACCGCTCGGTGAGCGCCAGCGACTTGGCGGCGTATTCGCGCGGTGCGTCGCCCGGAGGGCACTCGTCGAAGGCCATCATGATGTCGGCGCCGATCGTGCGCTCGGTGTCCATCACGCTTTCGGGGGTGAAGAGGTGTTTCGATCCGTCGATGTGCGAACGGAAGTGACACCCCTCCTCCTTGAGCTTGCGGCATGCCGCAAGCGAGAAGACCTGAAATCCGCCGCTGTCAGTCAGCATCGGGCCTTCCCACGTCGAGAAACGGTGCACGCCGCCGGCCTTTTCGATGATCTCCATGCCGGGCCGCATGTAGAGGTGGTAGGTGTTGGCCAGAATGATCTGCGCACGGGCTTCGTCGTGCACGTCGCGGTGGAAAATGCCCTTGACCGTCGCCGCCGTGCCCACGGGCATGAAAATCGGGGTGCGGATGACGCCGTGGTCGGTCGTCAGCTCGCCTGCGCGGGCTTTGGTCGCCGGATCCTTATGCTGTAATGTAAACTTCATGCTCATATATTCGGCAAAAATACATAAAATAATCTGATTTGGGAATTCTGAATTCTGAATTGTTTTGTACCTTTGCGCATATTTCGCCTGTATGCAATTTTTCGATACGCTTCTGACATGTTACGGCTGGGAAGGCATCGCCCTCGCGGGGGCCGTGCTGGCCATGTTCGGCGTGCAGCTGTACTACTATATTTTCGTTTACGGCCGGATTCCCGGCTACAAGAACAACCGCCGCAGCGCGGTGCTCGACGCCGAACCTCCGGTGTCGGTGGTCGTGCCGCTCTTCTCGGAGGATTATTCGTTCGTCGAGGAGCGTCTGCCGCTGATGCTGGCCCAGAGCTACCCCGACTTCGAGGTGGTGATCGTCTACGTGGGCCACGACTCCGATTTCTACGAGGACCTCGTGCGGCTCAAACAGTCGTTCCCGCAGATCGTGACGACCAAGATCCACCTCGACCCGCGTTTCCCGATTTCGCGCAAGATGGCGCTCAACGTCGGCATCAAGTCGGCGCATCACGAGCATATGGTCTTCACTTCGACCGACGCCTGCCCGCAGACCGACCGCTGGCTGTCGCTCATGGCCAAGGGCTTCACGCGGGGCGAGATCGTCGTGGGCTACTGCGGCGTGGAGCGCAAAAAGGGCTTTTCGAACTACATGATGCGCGCTTGGCGCATGATGCACTCGGCCGACTGGCTCGCCCGCGCCGTGCGGCGCCGCGCCTACCGGGGCACGCTCCACAACTCGGGTTCACCAAGCGCATCTACTTCGGGGCCAACGGCTTCAGCCACCTCAATATGAACATCGGCGAGGACGACCTCTTCATGCAGAAGGTCATGACGCGCGACAACGTGAGCGTCATCCTCTCGCCACGGGCTTCGCTGCGCGAAAAGACGTGGGGCGGCATGGGCTGGTGGATGAGCCAGCTGCGCTATTACGGCTCGGCGTTCCGCTTCTATCCGCAGACGGTCCGCAACTATATCCAGTGGGAGCTGGGATCACGCTCGCTCTTCTTCCTGACGGTCGTCTGCGCGGCTGCGGTGATGCCGTTCGAGTTCAAGATCGCGGCGCTGGCCCTGCTGGTGATCCGCTTCCTGATCGTGGCGATCGAGGTGCGGCGCATCGCGCGCCGTCTGGGCGAATCGGGCATGATGGGCCGCTACTTCGTCTACGACCTGCTGAGTCCGCTCTGGGCCTTGGCGCTGAGCGTGATGCTGATGCGCAAAGACGACCGCGTATGGAGATAGCCGACTATATCGTCGCCGAGGACCGGCGGCTGGTGGAACTGGTGCTCGAAGGCGACGATACGGCCTTCGAATACCTTTTCAACCGCTACCGCGACGCTATCCACCGGTTGTTCGTGCAGCGGCTGGGCGGGGTGAACGACGCCGACGACCTGCTGCAGGAGACCTTCATCAAGGTTTATATCAACCTGCACCGCTACAGCACCGACTATACCTTCGGACAGTGGGTCTACACCATCGCCCGCAATACGTTCATCGACTTCGTGCGCCGCCGTCAGGACGACCTGTCGATCGACGAGCGTTTCTCGTCGCCCCCCTCGACGGCCCCGACCCCTGAGGAGAGCGTCATCAGCCTCCAGCAGCGGACCCAGATCGAGCATTACCTCGAACGGTTGACGCCGCGTTACCGGACGCTGATCGTCATGCGCTTCTTCGACGAATACTCCTACGAGGAGATCGCCGCCAAGCTCACCCTGCCGCTGGGCACCGTCAAGACGCAGATCCACCGCGCCCGCGAGCAGATGTGCAAACTGATCGCGCAGGGCGACGAACGATGACACGATTTAAGGATTAAAAGTCAAGATTTGGAACTGATTCTCAAATATTTCCCCGAACTCACCGACTGCCAGCGGCAGCGGTTTGCGGCGCTGTACGACCTTTACGCCGACTGGAACGCGAAGATCAACGTCGTCTCGCGCAAGGATTTCGACCAGCTGTACCTGCGTCACGTGCTCCACTCGCTGGCTATTGCCAAGGTCTGCGCGTTCGACGCCGGGGCGCGCATTCTCGACGTCGGCTGCGGCGGCGGCTTTCCGTCGGTTCCGCTGGCGATCCTCTTCCCCGAAGCGCGTTTCACGGCCGTCGATTCCATCCGCAAGAAGATCGCCGTCGTCGAAGGCGTGACCGCGGGACTGGGTCTGCGGAATCTGGAACCCCGCTGCGCGCGTGCCGAAACGCTTCCGGAACGCTACGATTACGTCGTTTCGCGCGCCGTTACGGCCATGTCCGAATTCGTGAACTGGGTTTGGAACCGCCTCGAACGCGGACAGCGCGGCACCCTGCCCAACGGCATTCTCTACCTCAAGGGGGGCGATCTGGCCGAAGAGCTGGCGCTGACCGGCAAACGGTGGGATGTCTACGACATTGCGCGCTTCTTCGAAGAGGAGTTCTTCGAGACCAAGAAAGTGGTTTACACGCCGAAAAAAATAATTTTAGGGACGCAGGGCATCGGCAGGATTTGAACAAAGGATGGCGGCATTTGAAATGGAATGATACAATATCGGAGTTTGTTTAACCCCTGAATATGATGAATATGAAAAAAGAATCCTGTTTTTTACTTGCGCTTGCAATCGTGGAATTTGCGGCAAACGCGCAACCGACTGTTTATGTGGTTTTTGCATCGACGGAGAATCGGTCTGCGGTGAATGGAGCATGGCACTCGAAAATTGCTCCGACTCACAACTCTCGGTCGGGAAATCACGGCCCATGTGATAAGCCCGATTTGCGAAAGCAGCAATAGTTGTTTCAATGTTTGTGTCAGAGGATAATGCCGCCCGATCAAAAAACCGAAAGATTTTTTGAAGACCGTGGCTTGCATCGATTGGGATGTGCTTGCACCTACGCTCGAAATCGCAGGCCGAGGTGAAATACAAGGAGATTTTGGCGCATGATACGATCTATTTTATCGACCGCAACGATATTGAAGGGGATGAAATGAACCTGATTCGTGTGCATGAACCGCGAAGCAGGTTTTGAGAACTCCGGACATAATCGAAATCGGGAAGGTTCAAAGCCTTCCCGTTTCTTTTTTATCTGGATTTTGCCGCAGGCTTTGCCGGGCGATGATCGTGCGGAGATTATCCATAAAGTCTCGGCATCGGCGGCGCCCGTGATGCGGCCAGCAGTTCGCCCCGGGTGTCGAACACGAGGTAGAGCGGAATCGAACCGCTGCCGTATTTCTTCAGCAGTTCGCGGCCCGTGGGTTTGTCGGTGTCGTATTTGGCCGCGACGAAACGCTGGTCCATGAATTCCCCGACGTCCTTAAAGCATGAGAAGACCTGCTTCTCCATCATCCGGCATTGAGGACACCAGCTGGCATAGAGGTCGTTGAAGACCAGTTTACCCTGTTTTATCGCCATTTCGCGCACGGCGTCCGTCGATTTGGTCTCGAATTTCACCTGTGCCTCGCGCCGCCTGTCCTGAGGGCCAGCAGCAGCAGAAAGATCAGTTTTTTTTCATATAATCTGTTTTTTGATGACGGGGGTGCAAAACCAGACCGGCCGGCCGCTTAAAAAGAGCTTTGAGGAGAAGCGGTGCGCAGTCCAATCGCCGGGATTTTCCAGTTGCTGGGAAAACGGCAGCGCAGGAAGAACCGGTCCGACAGCGCGATAAGGTTCCTCCGCCCCCTGA
>VOFJ01001153.1_pt1 | contig 13976 bp, 37 predicted proteins | sample 5384081 | NCBI WGS metagenome assembly VOFJ01 (sample SAMN12384729, study PRJNA508395) | human gut metagenome | isolation source: healthy gut I | host: Homo sapiens
ATCTGAAACTTAAGCAGTCTAATTTTTATATTTTAATTTTCACGTTTTTTAAGTAATTCCAAACCTATGTCTCCCAGTTTGTATTTTTGGATTTTCCTTGTTGTCAATGGAAATTCATCAACAAAAGAATACATGTTTTTGAACTTTATATCTGGCTATTTTTACTTATTGCATAGTCCCTTACATCTTCTTCAAAGTTAAATCTGAGCCTTCTTCTTTTTGATTATGGAATGCTCCTACGATTTCACCGTATTTTTTCATCAGGTATTCCTGCTACCTGAACGTCCCTTGAACTCCATCTATTGTATATATGAACTCTTCTTCGATTTCACGTGGGTAGATGTTCTCTCCGCCACGGATAATCATGTCTTTTAATTCTTCCGACAATAGAATAGTATCCGTCTTCATCAATGGTAGCCAAGTCTCCGAGGTAAAAATGCGTCATCTTCTATGACTTCTTTTGTTTTTTCAGGAGTTTTTTTATATCCTTTCATTACATTAAATCCTCTGCAGACTATTTCTCCTTTTTTACCTACTTCAAGCAGGTCTTCACCAGTATCAGGATCTATAAGCTTAACTTCAACATTCAGAAACGAAAGGTTCCTACAGTGTTTACCGCTTTTTTTCTCAAAATGTATCACAAACATTTGTTTGTGTCATTCCCGGAGATGTTTCTGTTAGACCGTATGCACTGGTGATTTCAGTCATGTTCATTTTGTCTATTACTTCTTTCATGGTTTTCAACAGGACATGTTGATCCTGCCATGATTTCCCTGTTCTAAGTGATGACATGTCAAACATATCAAACATAGGATAGGTCAATTTTGCAATAAACATTGTTGGAACACCGTGAATTGCAGTACATTTTTCCTTTTGAATAGCTGAAAGAGCTAAAAGCGGATCAAATTCCTCCAGCATTACAATAGTTGAACCATGTGTGATTACTGCCATGACTCCTAAAAACTGAACCGAAACAATGGAATAAAGGTACCTGAATATAATCTGTCTTCTTCAGAGAGAAGTTCATGTTTTTCCCTGGATGTAATATCCGTCATTTTTTAAGATGTTTCTTGCTGGTAAGCATTACTCCTTTTTGGGAAACCTTCTCAAACCGCTGGTATACTGCATATTTACTACATCATTATTGTCAAATTCTTTTTTTGATTTCTTTTTAGGATTACATCATCCTGATTTTGACCTAACAATAATAATTCATTAGTGTTATACATTCCTCTGTGTTTATCCTGACCTACATGAATAACATGTTTTTAAAAAATGGGAATTTTTCAGAATTTAATTTTCCTCTCTGACAGGTTTTAAGTTCAGGCACTAACTCATAGATTATATCAATATAATTATTGTCTCTGAATCTGTCAGTTAGAGCTAAAGCTTTCATATCTGACTGTTTAAGAATATATTCCAGTTCATGACTTTTTTATAAGCAGTATTTACAGTTACTAAAACAGCTCCTATTTTAGCTGTTGCAAACATGAAAGTCAACCATTCAGGAACATTTTTAGCCCATATTCCTACATGGTCCCCTTTTTCCAACACCAATAGATAATAATCCTTTAGCTAAATTGTTAGCCCTTTCATTAAATTCAGAATATGTGAATCTCAAGTTTCTATCAGGATAAATTAAAAATTCATGGTCCGGAAGTCTTTCTACTTGTTTTTCAAAAAATCTGCTAGCGTGTCTTCACTGAATAACATTTTTTTAACTCCTGAAATTAAATTTAATCTACCGGTGTATATTACAGCTAAGATTTTTGCTGTTTCATCATTGAACTGTGTACATGGTGAGATACAATTGAATCATAGTAAATACTGTCACCAGTTTCTAAAACATAGTTATTCTGACCATAAATAACTTCAATTGTTCCTTCAAGAACATAGAGGAATTCTTCACCTTCGTGAGAGCTGGAGTTCATGGCTTTCTTCAGCATCCACTTTAAAGTCAATGATAAAAGGTTCCATATTTCTGTCACTTTTCCGGCAGCCAATGAGTAGAATTCCAGATTACTGTCATCTGTCTTGTTTTCATCACCTGAAAAGTATACAACTTTATCGCTTTTTTTTCCTTTCTAACGACTAAAAGGTCCTGTTTGTTCATCATCATCAATAAAAAAAGTACCTATTCTAACACCAAGTACTCTAGCTATTTTGGTTAAAGGAGTAAGAGATGGTATAATTTCCCCCCGTTTAATATTTTCTCAACCAATTCTATGTTAACATCACTGTCATTAGCTAATTCTTCTTCAAGTGATACATTTCTAACTTCCATTAAAGTTTTAATTTTTCTCCAATTTTATTTTTATTAGGCATCTTTTTTTCCACCATTAACTCTTTAATATAAAAATAATATGTTGTTTATAATTAATAAAAAGTATTTTTTAGACACTTAAAAATAAAATTATATAGTGAAAATTATTAAAAAATAATATATAATTCATATAAGTGATTGTTATGCCGCCTTCAAAAAGAAGATATTTTATTAACTTATTTAGGTAAAAGAGATGCAAATAGAAACTTATCAAATACTCCAAAACCTGATGAAAATCTTGTATATAAAGCAACAATTGAAACTACTCCTATAAAGCTGGAAAATGGATTGTAGTTATAGTAATTTTTAAGTTTTATCATGACATTATTTGCAGGGATAGGCAGTCTGATACTTTCCCTGTTTGTTCTGGCTGTTGTGTTTGTTTATTATTATGGAATTAAAAGATCACTGCAAAATAAACAAAGCAATAGAACAAGATATTACTGTACAAACTGCAATCATGCATTTGTAGGTCCTAAACCTTACTGTGAAGAATGTGGAATTCAGCTTAACTGTGACAGAAATATGTATAAATGCAGATGCTGCGGACAAACATTTATCGGAAAAAGAAAAATCTGTCCACACTGTAAAGGGAAACTATACTATTAAATAACCTGCACTAATTTAAGCAATACAATCAGTATTACAATTATCACCAAAAGCGCTTTTTAATAAACAAGAATGGGTTTTTCAAACTAATAACCTCTAAACATGTTTGATATTTGTATAATCAGATATTTCACTATTGAATGTAGCTAAATTTGAAACATTCAAATCATGAATATCATTGTGTCCTGTTATTCTTTGAAAAAAAAGTTTTAATTTCTTCAAGACTTGCATTAAGATAATTAGTTAATCTTTTTGCTCCAATATCTATTTTTAATCTGGAACGCAGTTCTTTTATCCTGTGTTGTAACTCCCACAGGACATTGTCCTTTATCACATAATTTATATTGCTGACATGCCACTGCAATTAAACTGGCCGAAGCTATAGCTATTGCATCTGCCCCCATAGCTAAGGCTTTTTTGCAAAGTCACTGGAAACTCTTAAACCCCAGTAATTACCAGATCAATATCCAAATCATGTTCATCAAGATATTTTCTGGCCCTATACAATGCAAATATTGTTGGAACGCTTGTTGCATCTCTAACTAATAAGGGACTGGCTCCAGTAGCACCTCCCCTCCTCTTCCGTCAATTGTAATAAAAATCAGGTTTGACATAACTAATAAATTCCAAATCATTTTCAATGTATCCTGCAGCTATTTTTAATACCTATCGGACAGCCTTCAGATTTTGATCTTAATTCATCTACCAGATTTTTTAAATCTTTCTTAGAATTAATATTCGGGAATCTTGATGGAGATATTATGTCTTCACCTGCTTTTTTTACCTCTTACTTTTAGCTATTTCAGGCGTTACTTTTATCTCCAGGCAATAATCCTCCCATTCCTGGTTTTGTTGCCTGACCTATTTTAATTTCAATTGCATCTGAAGTTTTTAAGTTTTCATCAGTTACTGAATACTGGTTGGGGAACATATTCAAAAATGTATTTATATGCTGTATTTTTAACTTCCGGCAGTATTCCCCTTCTCCGCTACATTGCAGTTTTAGCATTGAAACTTCCTTTAGCTAAAGCAACTTTACTTTCCTTAGACAAAGCTCCATAAGACATATGGGATACATATATTGGACTTTCAATAACCAGTGGCTTTTTAGCATTTTTACCTATTATAGTTGTAGTTGATACTTCAGCATCTTCTTCTAAAGGCATTGATTTAACTGGTTTCTAAAATAAGAATATCATCCCAATTTGGCATTGGCAATGCTGTAGCCATTGGTGCTGTAATGGGTTTTCCGGAATCACATAACTTATAAATAGTGTCCATATGCCTTACTGATTCATCATTTCTGATGTACTGTTCCGGAAATGAAATTAGCCAGTTATTTTCATTTGTTTCAATTGGTTCAAAGTTAGATATATCTGATTTGCAATCAGGACACTCCTTAAAAGGTCTTTTAATGGTATTTTTTCACTTTTTTTTCATCATGAATATAATTACAAACCTTACACTGATATGTCCCATATTTTACTTTTTGGATTGCTTTGAATTTTGATAGCGGCGATCCGCATACTGGGCATTTTCCAAGTTTAATAAGTACCGAACCCTCTTTTTTTCTTCATCATAAACATAATGGCAGACTTCACATTCATATGTCTTATAGACTGTATCTTCTTCCATTACTTCAAAATTAGAAACATCTGATCCGCAATCAGGACATTTTTCAAGTTCTTTAAAGGATTTGCCTTCTTTTTCTTCATCATGAATATAACCACATATCTGACACTGGTATTTCATTTTTACCAACTCCACCATAATTAATATATTATATAACTTTAACAATAATATAAATATTTTTGTATAATATAATTAATTCAATGTTAAAAAAAGTAAAAGTTTATAACTGTTTAATTGAATAAATAAAATATACTATGAACAATAAATCTTTCTGGAACAGATATGCATCAGTTTATGATAAAATTATAGGCAATAAAATAAACAATAAAGAGCTGTTTAATTTTTATTTTTTAAAATACACAGGCAAAGACGACAGATTAATAGAGGCAGCCTGTGGAACTGGTGCTTTTACCTGTTTATTATCACCAAATTTAGGAGAAATAATTGCATTTGACTATTCTGAAGAAATGGTTAAAAAGCTAAAAACAAAACTAAAAACTTAAACAATGTTGAAGTTTCTGTTGGGAGATTTAAATAATATAAATTATGAAGACAATTATTTTGATGTGGCTCTGGCTGCCAATGTGTTGCACTTATTGGATAAACCTGAAACAGCTATCAGTGAACTTACACGTGTTGTTAAGGATAACGGAATTTTAATACTCCTACTTATGTAAAAAGGAAATACTTTTCAGCGTCTGATGCTTAAAACATTGAAATTATTTGTTTTTGAAAGTAATGAATGGTCCAAAAATGAATATTTTGTTTTTTTAAAAAATCATAATCTTGAAATTCTTGATTATGATGTGTTTAATGCAGGCCAGCCCTTATGTGTAGCCATTATCAAAAATTCCAAATAATTTTTTTTCTACAATAGACTTTTTAAAATTATGTAATTTTATTTTAATCAAAATAACGATTGATTTAATTGTATACAATAGACTTTTTATTAAAATAATTAAAGCTTTCTTAAAAATTTAAAAAAAATAATAAGTGTATGAAATTAAAATTTGTCTTCGAAATAATTTCCAAGTTTTTGGTATATGTACAATAGAGAATATAAATGCTGCAATCCCTATTATTGAACATAAAACAACAGGGATGCATTCAATAATGCAAATGCATTAATAATTGTTGCATATCAGACAGAACCAATTCATTAAAACTAAATGAATCCAAATCTATCTGAAAATTCATAGTAAGATAAAAATCCGTCACGGTTTGAGTCAAGACTTTCAAATTCAGAAATGATTACTTCTTCAGGAGAATAACCGTCCCAAAATGAATCCTCCATTATATATTCAGTTAATTCTTCAAATTCATCAATACTAAAGTTTTTCCGTCATGATTCGTATCCAGTTCATTAAAAGTGTCAGAATAAGGATTTGTACCTAATCTGGCATAGGAATTCCTCAGTGGTAAGTGTTGAATTTGGGTAAATTTTTTTAACTATATCTTGAAGTTTCTTAATATCACTGTCTTCTTTACAGCTTGCTTTAAAAAGTTTATCACCTGCAGAGAAATAAAAAACATTAAAATCATCCGAAGATTTTGAATAGATAACTAAAACATCACGGTGGTACAGAGTCATTTTAGTGAGGCTTGAATTTTTAATTGTATTTTGCTCATCAGGCAATGAGTTATCCTGAATCAAATCAATGCCAAATTTGTCTGTATGGTAACCTGTATTATCTGGAGTAAACTCCCCATTTGACGGAACACTAAATTTAACTCCACCTAAAAAGATTTCTTTAGATGAATCAGCTGCAAAAACAGCTGAAACTGAAATTAAAAATATAACTGCAACCAGAATCGCATATGTTTTTTTCATAATATCCCACATTTATTGATTATATCACATTAAAGTAAATAAAAATTAGTATTTTTTAACTAAACTGATTTGTTTAATTATGTGATGCATTATTTAATTGAATTGAAAAACAAGTATTGAAAATATAAAAGAAAAAATTAATTTAAGATATATTAATATCCGAGTAAAATTTTAATGCCTATTAAAATCAGGACCACACCACCAAAATTTCAAATTTGTCTCGAAATAATTTCCAAGTTTTTTTCAATGAAAATACCTGCAATACTGAATATAAATGCCACAATTCCTATTATTGTACATGGAAGCAACAGGGACATATTCAGTAATGCAAATGTAATTCCAACAGCAAATGCATCAATACTTGTTGCAACAGCCAGCAAAAGTCAATTCCTTAAAGCTAAACGTATCCATAATATCTTCATCATCACTACCTAAGCTTTCACGAATCATGTTTAATCCGATAGCCAAAAAGCAGGAAAAATGCAATCCATGGAGCTACAGTTGATACAAATGAACTGATTGTTGTACCGCAAATGTATCCGATTACAGGCATCATAAACTGGAAAAAAACCAAAAATAGTCCATAATATAAAATCTGTGATTTTTGTCAGGTTTTTTGTGTAAATCCCTTTGTCAGGGAAACACTAAATGCATCCATTGCCAGAGCAATAGCTATTATAATGATTGAAATTAAAGCTGTATCCATATTATTCTCCGATTAAAATATTCTCTTCAATATACAGTTTTTTATTTCTGATAGATAATATAGATTATTAATTTAAAAAAATAAGAAAAAATAAGTAAATACTTATTTTCTTTTTACAATAACAACAGCAGCAATTATAATCAATGCTATTGCCAATATAGCTATTGGAAGGCCTGTAGAGGCATCAATCCCAATGTCGTTTAAGTTTTCATCAGTACTGTTTTCAATAGCTGGCGGTTCTACTGCTTTTTTACCTACACTTAAAGGCACCTGTGTTGAATTAGCCAAATAATTGTCATCACCGCTGTAATTAACATTAACAATATATGATCCTTTTGCTAAATCAGGAACAGTGACAGTAGTTTTTTCCGTCAATCAACTGATTAGTATAACTTTTATCATAAACAGTAACCTTTACAGAACCGGTAGCACCAGCAGGCAAACTAACATGAACAACTGCATTTTCACCTTCTTTTACATCCTTAGCAGAAACGGAAATTGGTGCATTATGTTTTCCTACACTAAAACTTGAAGTGTTTGTACTTGGCAGATAGTTTTCATCTCCGTCATAACTGGCTAAAACATCATAAGAACCACTAGCCAAATTATCTATCTTAAAAAGTAGTTAATCCTTTATCAATAGGAGCTGAATATGTTTTGCCGTCAACAGTTATAGTTATACTTCCAGTTGCATCTTCATTAACCCGTACAGTTATCTTTTCGCTGTCTCCCCATAGCAATATTGTTTGTATTAACAATAATTGTAGAGTTTGCCTTGGTTTTTTTTCATTAGCTTTAACAGGGACAGATGCAGAAGCACCAGGTTTTTCTACATTAAAACTTGAAGTGTTTGTACCTGGAAGATAGTTTTCATCTCCGTCATAACTGGCTAAAACATCCATAAGAACCACTAGCCAAATTATCTATCTTAAAAAAGTAGCTATTCCCTTGTCAATAGGGGCGGAATAATTTTGCCATCAACAGATATGTTAATAACTCCAGTTGCATCTTCATTAACATGTACAGTTATCTTTTCAATATCTCCTACAGTAATATTACTTGCATTAACAATAATTGTAGAATCGGCTTTCATACTATCATCTACAGCAACTATTGTTGGAATAATCAATAAGAGCAAAATGAATAGTAAAATAATATATTTTATTTTTGTTCATTTTTTTAACCTCCACTAATAAATAGTGATTAAAGGATACTATGTTTATTATAATATTAAAAATTTACTTAAAAAACAGGAAAACAATGAAAAAAAAATTATTCGCATTTTCTTAATGAAATCATTATGTTTAAAGTCATAACAATAGAATAACTGCTTTTTAAATTAATTATATCTGCTCCATATCATCCATTCCCCATAGTAAAAAAACCTGTTTACAGATAATTTCAGCTAAATTATTTATAATTTTTAATTGCCTACATCAAATTATTCAGAAAAATTACAGTTGAAAAAAAAAATCTATTGTAGACATATATTTCAAGTGTAAAAAATCTATTGTATAGGAAATTATTTTATAAAATCAAAAACAAAATACCAGTAACGACAAAAGGAATTAATAAAATGAATATTTTAATTGACGGAGCAGGTGCAGTAGGATTAGGATTAGGTGCATCTATGCTTTCACAAAAAGCAAATGTATCCTTTTATGCAACAGGAAAAACAGCTACTGCAATTAAAGAAAACGGACTTGAAAAGAACAGGATTATTCCACCATTACTCTTTTACACCTGATGAATATCAAGTATATGATGATTATAAAGACATTCCTGAAAAAAACTTTTGATTATGTTTTTATATGCAGTAAAACAGTAGCTAATGAGGATATAAGTAAAAAAATTAGCTAAAAATAAAGAAATCTTGAAAGATAACTGTAAAATAATCATATTCCAGAATGGATTTGCTAATGATGAACCTTTTTTTAAGATATTTTTCCAAAGATGAAGTATACTGTGCAAGAGTAATTACAGGTTTTTCACGACCTCAAAGACATATCAGTGAAATAACTGTATACACAGAACCTATACTTTTTAGGATCACTTCAAAAAATGCAGATCCTGACTGTTTTAGAAAAAATAGCTCAAATGATTACAGCATCAGGAATTAAATGTGAAACAACAACAGAAATTGATAAATATTTATGGGCTAAAATGCTTTATAACTGTGCTCTAAATCCATTAGGAGTAATTCTTAACTGCACATATGGTAAATTAACTGAAAATGAATACTCTAAAAAATATTATGAACAGTATTATAGATGAAATATTTGCAGTTATCAAAAAAGTGAATACTCCACATTATGGGATTCACCGGATGAATATAAAAAATTATTCTACTCAAAACTAGTTCCAGATACATATAACCATTATTCATCAACATATCAGGATTATTCAAAAGAAAATAAAAACCGAAATCGATACATTAAATGGAAGCGTTATTCGGTTGGGTGAAAAATATGATGTTGATGTAAGCACAAATAAAATTATTTATAACTTAATCAAATCAATAGAATCAGAATTTTAAGGTTTATTAGTTATTTTTTTCCAATAAACTAATAATCTTATTATTCTGTTCAATAAGAATATCCATTTTTCTTGCTTGTGATGCAAGTAAATGTCCGTTAACATTATCCAATCTTGCAACACAGTTTCTATCATATAGTTTATATAATTCTTCAGCTACTCTTAAATCCCTTGCATAATCTCAGTTTTTATAGTATCCTCTTTTTTTTTTTTTATGTTTAGTTATATTTGATGCAGGTTTGTTTAAAGAATTCAGATTAATAAGTCTTGATCCACAATCAATACAATAATTGCTGTTATTATCTTCGTATTTACTGCCACATCTTGGACATTCTTTCATTTAATCACCTTTTTAACGCCACCAAAATATGTAATAATTGTTTCTTTCAGTACTTGGTGTTGAAAAACATAATATGACTGGTCATTTGTCTGTTCACTATCATACTCCTGTTTTGCTTCATTTAATATTCCATAAAAGGTACTTGTGTCATATGAAGAATCAGGAGTGTTAATTATGATCTCCTCTATTTCATCAGTCATTTATCCGCTGCCCCGAATATACAATATATTGAATCTCCTGATGAAAAATAAGCATGAGATACATCATGTTTTGCAAAGTTATTGTACTGATAAAAAGTATGCTACATCATGTGAACCTATAGTTAGGTTTTTGCCTTTGAAATTATGCCAGCACCCGTAACTGCTTGCAATATAATCCTCAATACATAAAATACCAAATGTATTTAAATCATTATAATGATAATTCATATGGTCATTATTGATGTCACCACCCTGATATTTTGGAGGAATTTTAAAATCAACATCATTTATTTTTACAGTTTTCCAATTGGAACTGTCAACTGCATTAGCACAGCCCATAGATATTATTAAAGCAATTAAAAGTAATGATAAGAAAAGCTTTTTTGAAAACATAGTAATCTATTTGTACTAACTTATATATAACATTTTATTAACAATATTTTAAAAAAATAAATTATAAAAAGTTTATATATCTAAAAAACAAAAATAGTATTGTTCGTATTTTTGATATATCTTATTTTTTACGAATACGAACAATGGTGATGGTTAAAAATGAGTATTCGCTATTACTCCTTTAGTGGTGTTTAGGAGGATGAATACTCATTATATATTTAAATTAATTCATCTAATTTTTTACCGTATTCTTCAATTAACAAATAATCATTAGCTACAACATCCAATAACTGAGTCTTATAATCCTTAAATAATGCATCATCATCAAAGAATCTTTTTTGTTATAAGGATAGCTATTTTTAATATTATAAATTTCCTGATTGATTTGGCTAATTGATTTTATGAAAACATCATCATCTTCAAAAAATTGTTTTGCCCTCAGGAATTAGAATAGCCAGAGATCTCATAGAAGTTAAATCATAATTCTCAAAAGCATCTACAATTTCTTCAAACAAATCTTTCTCATAAATACTTTGAACAGGGTTAAAAGAAGGATGCAATTTATAAATTAAATCCAAATAAAGACTGTTTAAACTGTCCAAATCATCTTTAGACAACTCAAAATGAATATCTTTTCGTTCAATAGCTAAATCTAATTCGCCCATATATTTTCCAACATGCCAACTGATTCTTCAAATTCAATATCCAGCTTTTCATCAATTTCAGATAAATCCTCACCCTGATTAAACAGCTCAATATATATCTTTTAATCATTTCCAATTCAATATCCAAATTATAAGCTTCACATTCAAGAAAACCAAAACTAGCAGATACATATCTTCAATTTTAGGACAGATATGAAACCTCAGTTCATCATATTCAAAAAAAATTCGGCTAATTTTTCCTTTAAACTAATTGACATTGTTAAAAACCTTAATTCTATATATATGAATTAAACATATTTATAGATATATAGGTGATTTTAAATGGAAATAAAAAGAAAATAACCTTAAAGAATTAATCGAAAAATACATGAGCATTGAAGAAACAGAAGAAAACCATGAAGAATTACATCAGTTAGGTCACGAAATCGACCATGTAATCTTTGACAATAATTTTTATCTTGTAACACATAATGACGGCGAAGAAAAAAGAAATTGTTTCATTAATAGTAGGTGAAGATGATGAATACTTCATACCATTATATACAGATGATGAAGAAGTAAAAGAAGCAATTGAAATATTTAAAAAAAGAGGACAGCGAAGCCGAGTTTGAAACTGAAATTGTATCATCATCAACAGACATATTAAAAACCTACTTAGATGATGATACTTTTTTTTGAATAACTATTAACCCACCAAAATATGACTTTGTAATATTTAGTCAGAATGTCATTGAAGATCACCAGGACTGCTGCTGAATTTATACCTCAGGAGATATACTCTCCTTTTCTTCAATTAGATAAAAAATGAAATTTATAAAGTTATTAAAATGAATATGGTAAAAATCATATTAAAACTTTTTTTTCAATGTTAACAGCTAATTATAGAATAAACCATGCTATAAAATGTAATAAATAATTTAACATAAACAACCTATTGAATTACTTTTTTACATCATCTTCTGTTGTATAAGCATATTTGCCGCCTGTAATAACTGCTAAAAATTTAGGTTCTTTGAAATTTTTTTCTTTTAATAAATTCTTCAGTTTTAATAAGTTTTTTTTAGCTCCTTTTTCTATTTCATCACTACCTAATTTAAATTCAATTAAAGCATAATCACCATTTTCTAAATGTATTACACAATCAGCTTCTAAACCATTTCTATCATTATAATAAGAAATTTCTCCCCATTTCTTGCTGGTATAAACTCTTAAATCTCTAATACATAATGTTTCAAAAATAAAACCAAAAGTATTTAAATCATCCATTAAACTTTGTGGTGATAAACCTAGTGTTGCAACAGCAATAGATGGATCAATAAATTCTTTTTTTAGGACTTGACCTCATAGAACTTTTAGACCGTATGCTTGGAGACCATGCTGGAACATCTTCTATGACAAACAACCTCTTCAATGCATTAATATAATTATAATATGTATTTTTTACTAATATTTTGAAACTCAGCATTAATGTCTGCTAAAATAGTTGAGTTTGAAGCTAAAGGGAAATATTTCTTGAATATGACCTTAAAATGTTTCTTACTTTTTTGAGGATCGCGTTTAACATCATCAAAAAGAGGAAACATTAATTTCACAAATGTTTTTCACATAAGATTTTTGCTACAAACAATTGTGCTTTTTCAGATTTTTTTATTTAAACTTTCAGGCCATCCCCCTCTACAAGCAGCAAATATCAAATCTTTAACACTTAAATCAGAAGTAATGCCATTAATATTCATACAAGGATTTTTAAAAAGTTCTAAAATTCTGAAATTTTACCATTTGATTCACCGCTTTCATAAAGACTCATTGTTCTCATAAGAACTCTATGGATTCTTCCAGTACCTGTGTGCATCACTTCTATATCCTCAATAGTAGTTGAGCCTGTTAAGATATATAAAACCGTCTTCATGAAGTTCATCAACACTGTTTCTCACAGCATCCCATAAAATCGGTGCCATTTGCCATTCATCAATAAGTCTAGGTTTTTCTCCTTCAAGAAGTATGGATGGCTGTATTTTTTAGCCCATCTTAAATAATTTTCAGATTGATCTGTGTCCTGTAGTTTAATACTGCTTTTTTGCATGTTGTTCGGCTGTTGTTGTTTTTACCGCACCATTTTGGACCTTCAATAAAATTGCGCCAATCATTTCTAAATATTCATCAATTTCCTCATCAATAAGTCGAGATTTATATTTAAATGCCATGGTATACTTCCTCTAATTCATATATTAATTTTTATCACATATAAATTAATTGGGCAACTTTTGCATAAAATCATATGACCAATTTGCATAAAATCATTGGGCAACTTTTGCATAAAAATCATATGACCAATTTGCATATAATATAAAAAAAAGTATAGCATTAAACTTTCTTTTACTTGAAAGCAGATCAGCTTTTGAAAAAATATTATAAACTGACAACAATTTTACTAAATAAAAAATAATTTATAAAAATATTGTTTAGTAACTTAACAGCGAATCTATTGGAAGTTTCATCATGTTAAAGTCAAGAATGCATCTATGAATTAATATTAATGTAAAATTTTATTAATTATATATAATTTAAAAAATGAAATAATAAATCAATTATACTCTGGAGAAAGATATATGAAAAACGAAGATTTAGAAACTTATAAAAAAAAGACGGAACTAAAGCTTCTAAAAGTCAACTAAAAGGAATTTAAAAAGTTTATATGCTACAATAGCTAAAGAACTCAAAAGTGAAAAATTCAATAGAACT
>VOFJ01003619.1_pt1 | contig 13973 bp, 20 predicted proteins | sample 5384081 | NCBI WGS metagenome assembly VOFJ01 (sample SAMN12384729, study PRJNA508395) | human gut metagenome | isolation source: healthy gut I | host: Homo sapiens
GAGAAATCATGGCCATTGCAACCAAAGACGTGATTTCTATACCTCCAACTAAAAGTATCAAAAGATACTGCTAAAGTAATGATGGAACATGAGTTTAGAGGTTACCAATAGCTGATCCGGGTTCTGGTAAGGTTTTAGGTATTGTTACAGTGGATATTTTGGATTTCTTTGGTGGAGGAAAGAAATTTAACATTATTGAGAAAAAATACGAAGACAACTTTTTAGCAGCTATTAATGAACCTATTAGAGAAATTATGACTCGTGATGTAATTTGCCTTTCTAATAAATCTTCTATTAAGGATACTATTGAAACAATGTTATCTAATCAAATTGGTGCTATTCCTCTTGTAGATGCTGATGATAAACTTGCAGGTATTGTAACTGAAAGGGATATTATCATTAGCTGGTATTAACTGAAGAAGTTGCACAAGATTACATGTTAAAAAGTATTTACAACCACTCCTGGAACTCCAATTGAAAGTGCTTGTAAGATAATGGTTAGAAACGGATTAAGAAGAATACCTATTGTTGGAGGTGAAGCTGACATATCTAATGCAAGTAAAAAAATTATTAGGTATAGTAACTTCTACTGATATTATTAGGTATCTCAATGCAAAAAAGAATTATTTGATAACTTAAATTCTAATGCTGCTTCAGAAGTATTGAAAAACATAGTTTCTAATATTATGGCAGAAGATCCAATTACTGTATCTCAAACAGAAAGAATTGGAGATATTTGTGCATTATTTGCTGAGAAAAAATATTGGTGGTGTACCTGTAACTAAAGATGATGAAATTATAGGTATCATTACTGAAAAAGATATATTAAATGCAATTAAAACATTATAAACTTTAAAAAAATAGGAGTATTTTCCTTTTTATTCCTATTTTTTCGATGATGTAATTTATTCGTAACTGAAAAGGAGATGATAATATGCAAATAAAAAAACTTGATGTCTGAAGATTTAATCACTGTTGATAAGGATCAAAAACTTTCTGATGGTTTAAAATTATTGGCTAAAAAAATGATATTTCACGTTTGCCGGTAATTAATACCAATAAAGACCATCAAAGAGAATTGGTGGGAATTATTTCAGAAAGAGATGTAGCTGATAAATTAGGTTCTTCAAGATATGAAAATATGCCTGCATCAAGACTTCATATTTCATCTGTTATGGTTAAAGATGTAATCTCTGTTGTTGAAACAATGGATTTGGCAGATGTTGCAAAATTTAATGCTGGAAAATGGTATTGGTTCTGTACCTATAGTATCTGATGATGATATGATGGTTGGAATAGTTTCAAAAGCTGATTTTGTAACTCTTGCAGTTGGCAGGGCATTTTGATAAAATAACTGTTAAGGAAGTTATGTCTGATAGTATTAAAGCAGTATCTTCACAGGAAAGGTTAGTTCATGCAAGAAGAATCATGATTGATTCCCGTGTAGGCAGATTGCCTGTTATTGATGGAGATGAGCTTGTTGGTATGATGACTTCAAAAAGATGTTATGAAGGCATTTATCAATTTCAGAAAAAATGTTCCGGAAAAATATCAGAAAACTCAAATTAAAGAAATTTTAGTTGAAGAAGTCATGTCTGATAATCCGTTGTCTATTTCAAAAGATGCATCTATTTCCGAAGTGGCTAACACAATGATGGATACTGGTTATAATGGATTACCTGTTGTTGAAGACGATAATGTAATTGGTATTATAACCCAAACAGATATTTTAAGACTTATAGCTAAATTGGAGTCTTAATTCAAAATTTAATAGCTAATATTTTAGCTATTTTTTCTTTTTTTTTTTCACAATAAACTTTTTAACTGTTAAATAATATAACACAAAAGTATTATGTGTATTAATATTTCATTTTAGGTCCAAAAAGGAACTTACTCATGAAGCGGCCCATATGCTTGGGAAAAATTTAATTCCATACTGCACTATTCCTGCAGTGGATGGAAAGTATGTTTCAAGTGGGGATTAATCCCGGTTTGAGTGGTACCAATTGAAAACTCTATTGAAGGTCCTGTGGGACTTACTTTAGATTCTCTAGCTCATAAATTTGATTTAAAATATTTAAAGAAATAGTAATTCCAATTAATCAAAATTTAATTGTTAATCCTGAAACGACTATGGATGATATAACTGATGTATACTCTCATTCTCAAGCTTAATGACTCTCAATGTCAGAGTTTATTCAGAGTAACAAAATAAGTCCATTATGCTGTAAGTACGGCAAGTGCAGCTAAAAGTATTTTGGGAGATAAAACAAAAGCAGCTATTGGAAATTCTAAAGCTGCTGAGATTTATGATTTGGTAATCCTTAAACCAAATATTCAGGATATTGATAATAATGAAACACGTTTTGTTGTTTTATCGAAAAATGATCATGAACCTACTGATAGAGAGATAAAACTTCAATAATATTTTCTATTTATGAAGATAAAACCAGGAATGCTTTATAAGATATTGGGAGTTTTTGAAAAAGAACATGTTAACTTAACAAAAATTGAATCAAGACCCTCCTAAAAAAGGTTTAGGCAATATTTATTTTTTGTTGATTTTATGGTCATAGAACTGATAAAACAGTTCAGAATATTTTAAAATGAACTGGGTGGCTTACTTACTTTTTAAAAAGTTTTAGGTTCTTATCCGGAGTTTTAGAAAAAACTTTAAATTAGTGATTTAATAAAAATAGTATTATGATAAAAAATTCATGGATGGTATACATGCCAAATGATAAAAGAAACTTCTAAGAGTTATGCATTATTAGTTTGGATGCAGACTATGCTCATGGTAAGATTTCTGAAGAAAAATACAGATATTTTCGCTCTAAATATGAAGATAAACTCAATACATTAGATGCATTTGATGCTACTAATAGAATTAGGTCTATGCAGGAAACCATCTGGTAAAAAGAAAACTAACCCCAAACCTCCTAAGCTAATAGAAAGAAAAAAGAGGAGCAAGATTTGTTCAAAAAATATATTATTAATCCAAAAAAAGGTGATAAATCTTTAAATAAAGAGAAAACAACCTATGGATAATAGTACTTTTTTAGATTAGTTGCAGTTTTAGTTTTAGTAATTGGATTTACTGCAGGCATCGGTTACGGAGTTTTAACTTTGACTTTGGAAATATTTCAGTAACTGATGCACAAGCTATTGTTGAGGATACAGCATTTCCTGAAGTTGAGGAAGTTAAAGTAAATGATACGAGTAATGATTCTGTTCAAGTTGGAGATACTTACACTTCAGATAATTCATATGATAGTGGAGATACATACCTAGTCACGGTTCTGAAAAATTATGATTCTGGGTGGAGTGAGGATTCTGGGTCAGGAAGTGGTTCTGACACAGGAAGTTATGAATCTTCAGGTGCTGGATCTGAGAGTGGATAGAAGTTAATTATGGTGAATTTATGAAGAAAAAATATTATATGTGGAGTTATAATAATTGTAGCAATTATTTGTGTGTTTGATACTTGATTATGAATAATGTATTCTACTTCTGACATTACTGGAGGTAGTGGTGATAACACTTACCAAAATGTTAAGTTCTTCCAAAGGAGGGGGTTATGGTTCAATATCCTTCTGACTGGGTACTTTCAAATGAATCGACTTCAAATGATTCTGTAATTGCTCTTGCAAAATCCGACTCTATAGATTCATCTAAAGTAGGGCAAGTTACCATCAATGTTGAAAACAGCTCATTGAGGGAAGTTTTTGATTCATTTATAAATCAAACTTTACACTGCAATGCAGCATGATTCCTTTTTAATTTGACATCTTCTGGTCAGGTTTTAATTGGAGATAAGAATGCTACTGAATATGTTTATACATCTAATATTAATGGAGTAGTTAAAGAACACAAAGCTCTATGGTTTGATAAGGGCGACCAAGCTTATGTTGTATTGTATAGTGCACCAATTGATAAATTTGATGAAAATCTAAATTCATTTTAATTATATTTTAGAAAATATGCAAATTGGTGCATAATTTTTTTTATTTTTTTTAGAGGTATTTTTTTATGATTATATTATGTGTTACGGGTAGTATTGCAGCTACTGAATCTATTAAATTAGCTAGAGAACTTAAAAAGAAATGATGGGAAGTTAAATGTTTTATGAGCGAAGCTGCTTGTGACATTATAACTCCAAATGCTATGAATTTGCAACGGGTAATGAAGTAGTGACTGAGTTGACTGGTAAGATTGAGCATGTTAAATATTCTCAAGAGGATTTGATATTAGTTTTGCTCCAGCTACTGCAAATACTATAAGCAAATTTTGCATATAAGATAGCTGGATAATCCAATTTCTACACTTTTTGATTACTGCATATGGGCATGACACTCCAATTTTGTTTGTTCCGTCAATGCAGATTCAATGTTTAAGGCTATTAAAGGCAACATTGATAAAATTAAAAAAAAGAGGGCTCTGCTTCATTTATCAAACCCAAATGGATGAAGGTAAAGCAAAAATTCCCAGATAAAGAAGATATAGTTTTAGAAGCATTAAGAACAATTAATTTAAATAAATGAGGTGGTTTTATCCAACGAAAAAGTTTTAATAAGTATGGGTGGAACTTAAGGAACCGATTGGATCCAATAAGAGAAGAATAACTAACAAGTCCTCTGAAAAATGGGTTTGGAATTAGCTAAACAGGCTTATATTATATTCGTGGATTTGATGTTACATTAATTGTAGCTAATGCAAGTGTAAAAAATTCCTTCTGTATTTGATGTTATTAAAGTTGAAAGCTGGAGAAATGAATGATGTGATTAAAGAATTAACCTTTACACAGGATATTTTTTATTTCAACAGCTGCTGTTTCTGATTTTAAATTTGAAGATAAGGAAATTCATAAAATACTCTTCAAAAGCATTGTCTATACCCTAAAGCCAACTATTAAAAATCATTCGCCAAATTAGAACTGAATCCCAATATCTTTTTAGTTGATTTAAGGTAAGAAGTTAATATTTCTAAGAAAGATATAATAGCCAGTGCAAAGCAGCAAATTAAAGATGCCGGAACTGATTTGGTAATAGCCAATGATGTTAGTGACGAGAACTGTCATTTCGGTTCAGACAAATAATAAGGTGTGGATTGTAGATGATGATATTGTAAGTGTTCCGCTATTCAAAAAAAGAAGTAGCCAATATAATCTTTTTGATGTTATTTTGGAAAATTTTAGTGATGTTTTCACTGTTTGAACCCAAAAAAGTAATACTTTTTAGTTAAAATAGTTTTTTTTTAAATATTTATTAAAATTTTTGATAAAAATAAATTTTTTTAAAAATAAGTTCATTCCTTTAGGAATTACCAATTTGAGTGATTAATAGAGTGATTTTTTCCCTAAAAGGCATTTAAAAATGAACTTTTTTTTATTTGCATTAGCATATTGTATATTTCATTTTATGTTATAAATAGCTATCGAAGTAATACTTTTTTCGGTATTTTGACTTATTTTTTTTTAATTTTCTGTCTGTCCTTTTTTAAGCTTTTTACAAGTGTAGTCAGGATATTTTTATTAAAAATTTTTCTCTACTACAAATGCAATATGGTCTTTTTCGTATGGTTCAGTTTTACTTTTTCAATAATTTTAAAACCATTTTCTCTTAATTTCTTCTCTTCTTCTTAAAAAAATCTTTTTTAGGCTTTTTGCACAACATCAATACTTCTAGCTTTAATTTAATATTCCTATAGCATTATCTTTCCCTATTAAGTCCATATTTTTCATAAACAATTGACTTTGTGTTGGTTGAGCTACATCACGCAGTATACAATGTCTGCTTTTTCAGTTATATTCAAATAATTTTTAGGTTTGGTAGCATCTCCAAAAATCGGAGCAATATTAGTCCTTTGTCTGGCTAGTCGGACCAATTTTTAGCTGTTGTTGGTGAAAATTCAACTGCATATATTTTTCCGTCAGTTACTATGTCTGAAATGTGTGAAACTGTTGTTCCAGTTGACGCACCTAAGTATAGGACTTTGCATTTTCAGGAATCTCTAGTTTTTCTAATCCATTTAATAGAGCTGCAGCTAATTTTTGACCTTCTGGGATTCCATATTCTGTATTCTTCATTTTCCTGAATTAATTCTTCCCCATAAACTGAAATTCCAGGTGTTAAATTTTTGGTAGCTATTTGCCCGTCTTTAAATAAACTTTCATAGCTTATTTCCTCCTTTTTATTTTTTTCTTCTTTTTTTAGATTTCTGGTGTTTATTTTTAGATTTTGAGCGCTCTTCTTTTCGTTTTTTAGTAGTCTTTGTTGGAAATGGATTTTCTTTTTCTATCTGTTCTGCTTTTCTGATAAATTCTTCGTAAATATTCGGATCAAAATCTTTAGTGAAAATATCTTTTTCTGCATGCCAGTGATATTTTAGATGCAAGCATTCTAGCTATTTTTCCACGATTCCACCAGTTAGCTCCTCTAATTTGTGGATGCTGGTAAATTAAACCGTATTTTGGAGGTCTGTCACCACTTTTCAAATGTCTGAACAATGCTTTTTCAGCACCCATTATCTGAACAGTACTTGAAGGATAAGTAGCTAATCTTTTAAGTCCACCTGCATGGGATATTAATTTAGCACCAAGTGAAGCTCCAACTAACAGTTTCAAATTCGGTGCTAAGGATTCCATTTTATCTTCAATGTAATTTTCAATAGCTTTCCTGCTTTTTTGCAATTCATAAATGGAATTTGCATAATTATTCATTATGTCTAAATCCTTCTGATTAATTTCCTCATCATAATCAGGGTCTATTAAAATACATCGGGTTTGGCTTGGATGATTTTTTCTTTAGTTTTGTTTTCAGCTATTAAACGGACATATGTTTCATTATTTTTAATTACATCCATTTCAGGGAAATACAAAGCATACCATTCTCTAATGCGTTCAATTAATTTGCTGATAGATTCATCAATTTCGTCAATGGAGTTTATAGCTTGAATAAGATGTTTATCTTCTGATTTTGATGCTTCTTTCATTTTAGCAATAGCTAACTGCTGATAAACTTCCAGGCAGTTTTCATCAACAAATTTTTCTAAATTGCTTCTTAAATAATCTCCACCTGCATTAGGTGTTTTAATTTCTAATTTATCAAATGAATTTAAGCTGGAATAATCAGAGATTCTTTTATTTGATTCAATAATGATTTTATCATAGTCTTTTGAAACTTCTTCAATAATCTCTTTTTCCTGTGAATCTATTTTTTTTTATTTTCAATTTCCATCAGTGCAGTTACAATACTTTCTTTTTGAAATAATTTTTTTTGCTATTAATTCAAAATCCTCATTAAAAAGCTAAAAATCCCTTTAATGCAATAGGTTATATAACATTCCATATTTTTCCACTCAAAAATGACTTTGTTAATTTAATACTAAATTTATTGTAACTGATATATTAATATAGAGAATTGCAAATATTTAATTGATTTAAAAAGATATAGTTTAATTGAATATTTTGTGGAATTGGAAATCATGACTAAAGCGAATTATAATAAAAAAAGAAATTTCAGGACCTTAAAGAAACAATTGAGCTAAGAAATGCAGAAATTGATGAGCTTAATATGCAGTTAGCTACTAAGGATAAGGAAATTAACAAGTTTAAAAATTACATCACAAAACAAAATATGAACTTAAAACACTGGAACTTAAAGTGGATAGTGAGATTAACAATGAAAAAGCTAAAATTAAAGAGTTGGATAATCTTCAACAGAAACTTAAAGAAAAACAAGATATAATTGATGATAAACAGGATCAGATAAAATATTTAAGAACTTTAATTGATGACTATAAATTGCAGATGCATAATAATACTGAAAATCTTGAAATTCAGTTAAGAAAAATTTCAAAAACTTATGATGGACTTTTTAGCACAAAAAGATTTAATAATTGAAAACAGGATGAAAACATCAAATCTTTATTAAAAGATAAAGAAGAAATTATTAAATCTAATAAAACCAATGTAATAAGTTTAAAATTACAAAATGACAAATATCGTGAATTAATTAAGAAATATGAAGAAAAAACTTGATTAAGAATGTATAAATGTTTTATAATACATAATTAATTTTATATAAAAAAATTTTGGTGTAATCATGTTGAGGACAAACGTTTGCGGAGTTGAATTTAGAAATCCTTTTTAATGTTAGCTGCAGGAGTTATGGGGAGTAATGCTTCTTCTATGAATTGATTTTAAAAAATCTGGTGCAGCAGGTGTTGTTTCTAAATCTTTTCTTTTAGAACCTAATCCAGGTTATGTAAATCCTACAACTGTAGGTGTTGAATGTGGTATTATTAATGCTATTGGCCTTTCAAATCCTGGTGTAGAAAACTTTAAGGAAGAACTTAAAAGAATTGATAGAAAAGGAAATGTTTCAATAGCTTCAATTTATGGAGCAACTCCTGAGGAATTTAGTAAGTTAGTTTTGGAAATTGAAGATTATGTTGATATGATTGAATTAAATATTTCATGTCCTCATGCTATGGAAGGTTATGGTGCATCTATTGGTCAGGATGCTAATTTAACTCATAAAATTGTTAGTGCTGCTAAGGATAGTGCAAATAAACCGATAATAGCTAAACTAACTCCGAATGTTACTGACATTGTTGAAATAGCTATGGCGGCTCAGGATGCAGGTGCAGACGCCTTGACTTTTAATCAATTCATTAGGTCCTGGAATGAAAATCAATATTGATGTTGCAAAACCTGTTTTGTCAAATAAGTTCGGTGGAATGAGTGGTAAGGCTATAAAACCAATAGCTCTTCGTAATGTCTATACAGTTTATGATAATGTGGACATTCCGATTATTGGTGTTGAGGAATTTCAAACTTTGAAGATGTTGTTGAATTTTTATTTGCTGGAGCCAGGGCAGTTCAGATTGGTACTGTTATTATGGATGAAGGTGTAGAAGTATTTAGCAAAATTAACAAAGGTTTATAAGGATTTATGAATAAAAAAAGGTTATGGATCTATTGATGAAAGGATTGTCCTTGCACACATGAGGAGTTGTAATTTATGAATGATGTTCCACAAATTGTTGAAATTAATGAAATAATTGAAGAGACTCCGACTATTAAAACTTTTATCTTTGATTGGGATATGGATACGTTTGGTGTTACTTCTCCGGGGGCATTTGTAATGGTTTGGAACTTCCATAATGAAAAACCAATGTCTATTTCTTTAATTGACAAAGAAAATTCAAGATTAGCTATCAGTGTTAAAAATGTTGGTGAATTTTCATCACAGCTTCATGATTTGAAAGTTGGAGATAAAATAGGTATTCGAGGCAGCTATGGAAACGGATTTTCAAATGGTTTAACTAATAAAAAAATTTTAGCTATTGGTGGTGGGGTTGGAATGGTCTGATTAATGCAATAGCTAGTGATTTACTTAAGAAAGGCAATTCTGTCGATGTCGTTCCGGCAGCTGTTACAAAAGATGAATTATTGTTTATGGATTCATTAGAAAAATCCGGTGCTGATATTTATCCATGTACTGATGATGGAAGTTTTGGCTTTGAAGGATTTGCAACAGATTGTACTGTAAGTTTACTTGAAGATAAGTCTTATGATTTTGCATTTGTTTGCGGTCCTGAGATAATGATGAAAGGAATCTATGAAATACTTGAAGATGCTGAAATAACTGCAGAATATTCTCTAGAGAGATACATGAAATGTGCCTTAGGTATATGTGGTCAGTGTTGTGTTGATAATACTGGGTGGAGAATTTGTGTAGAGGGTCCGGTTTTTAAAAAATGAGAAAATAGAAGAAATTTCAGAGTTTGGAAAATACAGAAGAAATGCTGCAGGAATAAAACAGTAATTAAATGTGATTCTAATGGAAAAAGACTTAAAAAGAATATATAACTCCTCCAGTACTGTTAATATTGTTCCTGCTTGGAATATCAGTAATGATTGTATCTCCAGTTTTGAATATGGTTATACTGGGGGGCTATATTAGTTTATGCTATTCGCCCATTAGCTAGAAAAAATAACTTCTAAAATAAAATTCAAATCAATTTCTATTTTTCTGGCTGTAATTTTAGTTATGATTCCATTGGTTATTTTAATTGCATATATCATTTCAGTAATATCTGGTGTTTTATCTGAGGTATTGATAGTTAATCCAACTGGGTTTAACTTAAATTTGGATACTATATTAATCAGATGATTAATAACTTACCTGCTGATGTAAGTTCAAGTATTGATGCTGCAACAATTAAATCATCTTTATCTACTTTCATAACTGATATAGGAAATGTTATATTGGATTATATTGTAAGTTTAGCTAGTAAACTTCTTTCAATTTCTGTAGATTTATTTATATTATTTGCATCAATATATTACTTTATTCGGGATGGGGACAAATGTTATAATTTTGTTGAATCATTTATACCTCGGGAAAGTAAGGATTTCTTTACAAGAACCGTAAATTCTGTTAAAGATGTTTTAAAAAGTATATTTTATGGACATTTTTTTAACTTCTTTAATTATTGGGTGTTATTGCAGCTATAGGGTATTCATTGCTTGGATATTCTCAGGGTGTATTTTTAGGTGTGATTACAGGTATTTTCCAGTTAATTCCAGTATTCGGGCCTTGGCCGATTTATTGGACATTAGCTATTGTAGATTTACTTTCTGGAAATTATGTAAGGGTTGTAATAGTACTTTTATTTGGATTTTTTCCTTAGTTTAAGTGATATGTATATTCGACCGGCTTTTGTCCAGCCATTATGCAGATATTCATCCTTTAATTTTACTTATAGGGTTTTTAGCAGGTCCATTAGTTTACGGAATTGTTGGATTTATTTTAGGCCCGTTAATATTAGGTATAACTTATGCTGTTTTGGATAACTTCAGAATAGAACTTAATAAAAGCAAAGGGGAATAAACAATGGAAAAAAAATGTTGTTATTTTAGATATTGACTATGTTACTTATGAAAATAAGCCTGTAATTCGTTTATTTTCAAAAGATAAAGATAAAATATAGTTTTTTTATTGGATGATAGCTTTGAGCCTTATTTGTATGTCGCTCCTAAAGATAATGTTAAAAAAGTGTCAGGAACAGATTCTGGATACTTTAGATGGTATACATATTGAAGAGGTTATTAAAAAGGATTTTCAGGTGGAAAAACATTTTTTAAAAGTGATTTTTTAAATCCTCAGGAATTAGCTAAAAACAGGGATGCTTTTACGTGATTTGGACCAGGTGGACCATATAAGAGAACATGATATTCCTTTTTTATAGAAGATATTTAATTGACCGTGATGTTATTCCAATGACTGAAGTTAAAGCTTTGTGGGAAAAAATCGATTCTTTTTTAAATTTGGATTCTAAAAAACACGATTTGGAAATTATTAAACTTACCAAACCTCTTGAAAGAGTGGGGATGATTTACAGGATTTCAGAATCTTAAGTTTTGATTTGGAAGTTAGGAATCCTCATGGAATGCCGAATTCTGAAGTTGATGAAATAATTATGATTGAGTTGCCCGCAGTAATTTTGGAATAAATCAAGTTATTTCAACTAAAAACAAATTCGAAGACAGAGATGACTTTGTTAATCAGGTAGCATCTGAAAAAGAAATGATTGAAACATTTATTGATATAGTTAAAAAAAAGCAATGTTGATATTATTGTAGGATATAATTCTGATAATTTTGACTTTCCATATCTTAAGGATAGAGCTAAAATCCATGGTATTGACCTGGATTTGGGGAATGGATGATTCTAATATTAAATTTATTAGAAGGGGGTTTTGCAAATGCAGCATCTTTTTAAAGGTTTAATTCATGTTGATTTTGTATCTTGTTATGAGAAGATACATGACTCTGGAAAGATATACTTTTAGAAAGAGTTTATTATGAATTATTCGGGGGAAGAAAAGGTCGATGTTCTGGAGAGCATATTTGGGAGTATTGGGATAGTGATTCAACACAATTGGACGATTTATTTGATTATTCTTTAGATGATGTTGTCTCCACTTTAAAATTGCTCAGCAGACACTTCCGCTTAATCTGGAACTTACCCGTATTGTAGGTCAGCCTCTTTTTTGACTTAAGTCAAGGGCTACTGGTCAGCAAGCTGAATGGTTTTTAGTTAAGGGAAGCATATTTTGACAATGAGGTTGTACCAAACAAGCCTGGAGGATCAAACTTTGCAATTAGGGCAGCTGAAGAAGACAATGAAGGGGGCTATGTTAAAGAACCTGAAATTGGATTACATGAAAATTTAGTGCAGTTCGATTTTAGAAGTCTGTATCCAAGTATAATTATTTTAAAAAACATTTCTCCAGACATGCTGGTTGTTGGAGATGTTGAAAATAGGGAAGATTACAATATTTCTCCTGAACATGATTTAAAATTTAAAAGAATCCGAAAGGTTTTATTCCATCAGTTATATCTAAAATTCTCAATGAAAGATTTAAAATTAAAAAAGCTATGAAAGCATCTGTTGACCCTACTGAAAAAAAGACGTTGGATGTGCAGCAACAGGCTATAAAAGATTAGCTAATACTATGTATGGTATTTATGGTTTTTTCCCCGCTTCAGATGGTATTCTTATGAATGTGCAAAAGCTATTACTTCATGGGGCAGGCAATATATTAAAAGAGCAATGAAAAAAAGCAGAAGATTATGGTTTTTATGCAATATATGCAGATACTGATGGTTTTTATGCTAAATATAAAAAATAGTGAAGAATAAATTTATTCTTCTAAGTAGGAATCAAAGTCGATATCTAAATCGTCACAGATTTCTTTTAATTGTTCATATAATTTTTCATCTATTTCCATTCCATTAGCTTCAGCATTAGCTATTTTTTTTAACTTCTAAATCTCCTGGAATTGAAACATTTTCTCCTGCAGCTCTTGCCTGATTACAGAAATCTGTAGTTTTTGCTTTGAAATCTTCCATTGAACCGAATTTACTTGGATCAATAGCTATGTATAAATCTCCTTTTGTACAGTTTTTAGTTGGTGAAGCTGTACCAGTTACTCCTTTTTCCATATTCAGCATTTACTAAAGGTCCGGTTAAAATTTCAATCATAAATGCTAATGCATATCCTTTAAATCCACCAAATGCTAAAATTGAACCTTCAAGAGCAGCTTCGGATCAGTTGTTGGGTTTCCGTCTTTATCAAGTGCCCAACCTTCAGGTAATTCTAATCCTTTTCTTTTTGATTCTAATATTTTTCCACGTGCAGTAACTGATGTAGCCATATCTACTGCAATGTATGAATCACTTGGAATACCGATAGCGATTGGGTTTGTTCAATAAGTGCTTCACTTGCACCAAATGGAGCAATTGCAGGATCAGTATTTGCAAGTACAGTTCAATAACTCCTTCTTTAACTGCAATATCTGAGTAAAATCCAGTTACTCCGAAATGGTTTGAATTGTGTACACCTACACATCCGATACCTACTTCTTTAGCTTTTTTACAGCTAATTTCATAGCTTTATATGCAACAGCTTGTCCAAACTGCTGTTACCATTTATTAAAAGCAATAGCAGGAGTTTCTTTTTCAATAGTTATGTTATCTTTTAAGTTTATAGTTCTGATTCAATACTAATCAAGTATTGTGGGGAATCTGCCAAGTCCGTGTGAAGTAAATCCTTTTTAAATCTGCATCAATTGTAGCTTCTGCTACCAATTCGCTGTCTTCTTCGCTAACTCTAATTTTTTAATATTTCTTTTACAAGAGCTATTTCATTATCTTTCATTATTTTCATGTTTTCACTCTCCTTATAGTTATTGAATCAGTATGTAACTTCGCTGCCTTCAAAAGTTTTTAATTGTAATTTTTTCATCATCAGTTACTTTACTGATAATTTGGCAGTTACAGTATTCTTTTTAAAGTTTTTCATTATTTTTTCAGCTTCATTTTCACTGGTAATTACAACAAAACGACAACTAGTATATTGAAAACTTTGTACATTTTTCAAGAGGGACATTTTGTTGGTAT
>VOFJ01003187.1_pt1 | contig 13937 bp, 25 predicted proteins | sample 5384081 | NCBI WGS metagenome assembly VOFJ01 (sample SAMN12384729, study PRJNA508395) | human gut metagenome | isolation source: healthy gut I | host: Homo sapiens
TGGTGCTGACGGTGGGGGCAGAGCCTGCTGGGCAGTGCAGAGCTTGGTGCCGCCGTTTGCGCTCACAGATCACCGCAAACTATCTGGCTGCCGGCCCTGCTGAACCGGTTTGCAGGAGTGCGTTCGGTCAAAAACCGGGATCTGCAGCGCCAGCACCGCCGCGGCTGGATGAGATCTGTGATGCCGCCATAACGTACTGCAAAGCTTTGGCCAGGTTTATCCTCTTTCGGATGCTGGCCGCCGGGGCAGGGCGCGCTTTGCCTGCTGAAGATGCGGGCACACTCTGCAGTGATATTCCGTTCTGCTGGAGGGTCTGCTCCGGCTGGCCTCCACGCACTGCCGGACGATGGGGGGCCTGCTCTGTAATGCAGGCCTGCAGGGGATGCCCGTGTTGCTGCAGGTGCGCACCATCTGCCCGCCGGAAATGACGCTCCGGCTATACGCAGCACGCCTTTTTGCACCTGCCGCTTTCACTGGGGCTGTTTTATCTGCTGCTGCCGAGCGGGGGAGCAGAGCGTATTCAGCACCCTGCCGCCGCAGGTGGTGCCGATGCGCCGTTTGCCGCCGGACTGTCTGCTGCTGGTGTTCTTCGTCTGCTGCCTGTGCGTGTGCGATTTGAGCCGCCTTTTGCAAAAGCCGACCCCGGAACCAAAAAGAAACGGTTGTGAATCGGAGAAAAAAATGATATAATAAACACAGGCATTGAACGGCAGGGAGGTCTCCCCTGCAAAGATGGAAATAAAATGAATGAGCATACGCTTATTTTGGATGGAGGACCTAGAATGGATTTACAGAATATGGATCTGAACGGCGGGACCCTGCAGATTTCCACCGAAGTCATCGGCAAGATCGCACGCTGCGCTGCACTGGAAGTGGACGGTGTGTCCGAGGTTTCCTGCGGCAAGCAGAACAAAAAAGGTGAAGGATTTTCTGGAAGCTGCCAGCATCCAGCCGCCCGTGACCGTGGAAATGCGGGACGGCACTGCGGAACTGACCCTGAATCTGGTGGTCGCCTTTGGCGCGCGCATCCCCGCTGTGGCTGAAAAGGTGCAGGAAAATGTGAAGACTGCTGTTCAGAGCATGACCAACGTGACCGTGAGCCGCGTCAATCTGGTCATCGCCGGTGTTGCTGCCGCAGAACAGGAATAAGTGAGAGGAATAGAAAACTACTATGGAAAATGTTTTGCCCCGTCGTGAAGCCCGCGAGAATGCGTTTTTGCTGGCTTTTTCGCAGACCTTTGGTGATATCCCCTGCAGGAGGCTCTGCTCAACAACACGGAAGACGAAGAGCACCCGGTGGATGTGTTCGGCAAGCGGCTTTTGAACGCTTACTACGACCACTCCGCGGAGGTGGATGACCTTATCAGCAGCCATCTGCGCAATTGGACCATGGCTCGTCTGCCCCGCGTGAGCCTGACGGTGCTGCGTCTGGCACTGGCCGAGATGCTGTACGGCGACGAAAAAGAAGGTCGCCGTCGTTATCAACGAGGCCGTGGAGCTGACCAAGAAATACGGAGCAGATGAGGATCACCAGTTCGTCAACGGTCTGCTGGGCACGGTGGCCCGCGAGCAGGGGCTGGACACTGCCGAGGATGCAGCGTCCGAAACACTGTGAGCCGCTATACACTGGGCATCGACACAAGCAACTATGCAACCTCTCTGGCGGTTTTTGATACAGCCGGAGAGGTTGTTTGTGCAAAAAGCGGTTTCTCCCGGTCAAGGAGGGGCAGCTCGGCTTGCGTCAGAGCGATGCGCTGTTCCACCACACCACCGCCCTGCCCGAAATGCTGGAGGAATTGAGCGGGGAGTTCGACCTGACGCAGATCTCTGCTGTGGGCGTCTCCCAGAAGCCGCGCCCGGTGGAGGGCAGCTATATGCCTTGCTTCCTTGCGGGCGTCAGCGCGGCCACGGCCTTTTCAAGGCCCGCGGCATCCCGCTGATCCGCACGACCCACCAACAGGGCCACGCCGCAGCAGCGCTGTTTGCCGCAAAAAGGAGAGGAGCTGTTCCGCCAGAAGGTGCTGCTCTTCCACATTTCCGGCGGCACCACCGACCTGCTGCTCTGCGATCAGGTGGAACGGATCGAGACGCTGGGTACCAGCACCGACCTTTACGCCGGGCAGGCGGTGGACCGCGTGGGCGTCAAGCTGGGCTTTGGTTTTCCGGCCGGTGTCGAAGTCTCCCGCCTTGCGGCGTTGTGTGGGGAACCCATCAAGCCGAAATCGAGCGTCAAGGGATGCAGTGCAGCCTTTCCGGGCTGGAAAACCAGTGCAATGCCCTGCTTGCCGCCGGGAAAAGCCCGGACTATGTCTGCAAATACTGCTTGCTCTGCGTGGCGGATACCGTTGTGAAGATGACCAAAGCCGCGCAGAAAGAATATCCGGGGCTTCCGGTGGTCTGCGCGGGCGGCGTCATGAGCAGCGATATCATCCGCCAATGGGTGCAGCAGCGTCTGCCGCAGGTGTATTTTGTGCCGGGCCAGTATTCCAGCGGGATAACGCCATTGGGGTGTCGATCCTTGCCGCACGGGAGGTCGGATCATGGCTGAAGTGATCTCTGTCTCGGCCCTGAACCAGTATGTCAAGACGCTGCTGGATGCAAATGACATCCTGTTCGATTTGGCGCTGCGGGGCGAGATCGCAAACTTCGTACAGAACGCCCGGGCGGCCACTGCTATTTTTTCCCTGCGGGATGAGACCGCCAGCGTGAAAGCCGTCATGTTCCGCTCCGACGCGCGGCGGCTGGGGTTCCGCCCCGAAGAGGAATGAAGGTCGTCGTGCGCTGCCGGGTCACCCTCTACGAGCGGGACGGTGCGTTTCAGGTCTATGTCAACGACATGTTCCCGGATGGCATCGGTTCGGCGCAGCTTGCCTTTGAGCAGCTGAAAGCAAAGCTCGACCAAGAGGGTCTGTTCGCGCCGGAGCATAAAAAAGCCGCTGCCGCAGTTTCCCCCGGTGCATCGGCCTTGTCACCAGCAAGACCGGTGCCGCATTGCAGGATATCCGCAATGTCATCGGGCGGCGTTGGCCTGCTGTGAAAGCTGCTGCTCTGCCCGGTCAACGTGCAGGGCTTTGAAGCGGCGGATGAGATCGCCGCGGCCATCGACCGGCTCGACAAGAGCGGCAGAGTCGATGAGATCATCGTGGCGCGGGGCGGCGGCAGCAGGGAAGATCTCTGGGTCTTCAATGCGGAGCGGATCGCGCGGGCAGCCTACCGCTGCAAAACGCCCCTCATCAGCGCCATCGGCCATGAGATCGACTTCACGATTCTGGACTTCGTAGCGGATCAGCGGGCCCCGACCCCTCGGCGGCGGCAGAGCTTGCCGTGCCGGATCGGGCCGAGTATGCGCGAAAATTATTCATTTTGGAAGAAAATATTCACAATTCTATCCAAAACAAGCTGGAGTTATGTTATAATAGACTGGACGAAACGGCACAAGCGTTTTCCCGCCCGCAGATGCAGGGCCAGCTTGCCCAGCGCCAGCAGCAATTGCAGATGCTGACCGGGCAGCTCCGTGCAGCGGCGCGGGCAAAGCAGCAGAGCTGTGCGCTCCAAATGAACCATGCCGCGTCACTGGCGGCATCGCTGAACCCTTATGGCGTCCTTGCGCGGGGCTACGCGCTGGTGCAGGACGAAAGGGCCGCATCTGCGCCCCGGATGCGCTCCGGGCGGGGCAGAGCATTACGCTCTGCGGCGCAAAAAACCGCATCCGCTGTACCGTGGATGCCGTGGAGGAACCCAATGAGAGCACCCAAAAGCTTTGAAGAAGGTATGAACCGGCTGGAAGCTATCCTCGACCAGATGCAGCAGCCGGAGACCACGCTGGCAGAATCGGTCAAGCTGTATGCCGAAGCGGCATCGCTGACCGAATATTGCCGCAATACGCTGGAAAAGGCTTCCCTGCAGTTGGATGAGATCGACGCCAAGTGTGCCGAAGTTCAGACGCCGGAAGCGGATCACTAAGGAGGATTTTCGTATGGATTACGCGACGCAGTATCAGGAGTATTTGGCACGGGTCAATCGCGCACTGGAAACTGCCTGTGATGCCTTTCTGCCCGAAGAATCGGAGGTCTGCCGTGAAGCGCGGTACAGCCTTCTAGGCGGCGGCAAGCGCATCCGTGCGGTGCTGGTGCTGGCCGTCTGCGATATGCTGAACGGCGATGCGGCCGCTGCCGAACAGTTTGCGGCGGCGGTGGAGATGCTGCACTGCTACTCCCTGATCCACGACGACCTGCCCTGCATGGACAACGATGATCTGCGCCGCGGCAAGCCCTCCTGCCACAAAGCCTTTGGCGAAGCCACGGCTATGCTGGCGGGTGATGTGCTGCTGACCGAGGCGTTCGAGGTCATCGCGAATGTGGCGGCTCCTGCCATCGTGAATGTCCGGGCAGCCAAGGCGCTGGGTGCTGGTGCGGGCAGCCGTGGCATGGTCTACGGGCAGGGGCTTGACCTGAAATATGAGGCACTGGCCGCAACGGAAGAGCAGCTCCGCCTCATCCATCGCAATAAGACCGGTGCGCTCATCAACGCCGCCGTCAGATGGGCGCTGCCGCCGCACAGGCCAACGAGACCCAGTGCAAAGAGCTGGAGGCGTATGCCTTCGGCATCGGGCTGGTATTCCAGATCGTTGACGATGTGCTGGACGTGACCGGTTCGCAGGAGCAACTGGGCAAGCCCATCGGCAGCGACAGCGAAAACGGCAAGACCACCTTCGTTACCCTTTACGGTACCGACGGTGCCATGGAGCTGGCCCAGAAGCTGAACGACCGGACCTGCGCCTCCCTGCGCGCAGAATTTGGCGAAAAGAGCGCCTTTTTGGAGCAGCTTGCCAAGGAGCTGCTGGTGCGCCGCAGCTAAGAAAGAAGAAAGAGAGCAGAACATGCAATTCATTCGCGAGGTTTTGTCCCTAAATCAGATCCTGACGGTTTCGCTCCTGAGCTGGCTCGTGGCACAGGTGCTGAAGACCCTCATCAACTTTATCCTGCTGGGCCAAAATTCCAGCTGGAACGGATGTGGGGAGACGGCGGTATGCCCAGCGCCCACAGCGCGACCGTCTGCGCCATGGTCATTGCCACGGCCCGGAGCGAGGGCATCAACTCGGCTATTTTTGCCGTGGCTGCCGTCGTTGCCATCATCACGATGCACGATGCCATGGGTGTGCGCCGCGAGACCGGCGAACAGGCCAAGGTTCTGAATAAAATGATCGAGCAGTGGATCGAGGTGACCGAGAAAAACAACCCCTTCCTCCAGAACATGCACCTGAAGGAAATGGTCGGCCATACGCCGCTGCAGGTACTGGCCGGCTTTGTGGTCGGCTGCATGGTCGGGCTTCTGTACCGATGGTGTGATCAGCCCTTGGGCGGGCAGACCGCTCAAATCCATTATGTGAGAAGGACGTGAATCTATGAATTCGCCTTTGCTGGAGAAAATCTCGCAGCCCAGTGATCTGAAAAAGCTGTCCGGCCAGCAGGTCGTGCAGCTTTGTGCGGACATCCGCGAATTTTTTATTGGAAAACGTATCTAAGACCGGCGGCCATCTGGCATCAATCTGGGGGCCGTAGAACTGACGGTCGCGCTGCACCGCGTCTTTACGACGCCGCAGGATGAGATCGTGTTCGACGTGGGCCACCAGTGTTATCCCCATAAGCTGCTGACCGGCCGCCGCGAAGGTTTTTGCAAAACTGCGCCAGCTGGACGGTCTGTCCGGCTTCCCGAACCCGAACGAGAGCGAGCACGACGCCTTTATTTCCGGCCACGGCAACACGGCACTGTCCGTTGCCATCGGCATCGCGTGGGCCAAAAAGCTGCGCGGGGAGCCGGGGCAGGTCATCGCCGTCATCGGCGACGGTGCCTTTACCGGCGGCATGGTCTATGAGGGAATGAACAACATCGGCGGGCTGGACAACCTGCTGGTCGTCCTGAACGACAACAAGATGTCCATTTCCAAAAACGTCGGTGCACTGTCCCGTTATCTGAAGCGTCTGCGCACGACCAACCGCTACTTTGATGCCAAGGAAAATGTGCGCGGCTTCCTTGATCGGGTGCCTGTGATCGGCCCGCCGCTGAAAATGACGATCCATAGCGGAAAAACCTTGGTGCGCCGCGCTCTGTACCACTCCACCATGTTCGAGGATATGGGCTTCCACTATTACGGCCCCTTTGATGGGAATAACGAACAGGAAGTCGAGCAGATCCTGCGGAGCATCCACAAGCAGCCCGGCCCCCATTTCCTGCACATCGTTACGAAAAAAAGGCAAGGGATATGCCCCCCCGCCGAGAGCAACCCCGGCAACTTCCACGGTGTTTCGAAGTTCGACCTTGTGGACAGCATTCCCGACCCGGAAGTAGCCCCGAAGGAATCCTTCTCGAATGTGTTCGGCAATGTCCTGAACAAAGAGGGAACCACCAACGAGAAGATCTGCGCCATTACTGCAGCCATGAAGTACGGCACCGGTCTGCAATTCTTTGCCCACACCCACCCGAAGCGCTTCTTTGATGTGGGTATGGCCGAGCAGCACGCTGTGACCTTTGCAGCCGGTCTGGCCAGTCAGGGAATTCTGCCGGTGGTCTGCATCTATTCCACCTTTCTGCAGCGCTCCTATGACCAGATCATCCACGACGTCAATCTGCTGAACGAAAACGTTGTGCTTGCCATTGACCGCGCCGGTTTTGTCCCGGCCGACGGCGAGACCCATCAGGGCATCTACGATCCGGCTTTCCTGAGCCAAATTGGCATCCCGACCTATTCGCCTTCGAACTACGCCGAGCTGCGCCATTGGCTGCCGGTGTTGCTCAGTGACGAGCAGAAGGGCCCGCGTGCCATCCGCTACCCGCGCGGCGGCGAGAGCGAGGTGCTGGCTGCTTATGGCTGCTCCGGCCGGGAGTACGATCACCTCTATACCGCCCCCCGATGCAAAGGCTGCTTTCATCAGTTATGCCGACGAAGTGGAGGATGTGCTCTGTGCGGCAAAGCTTCTGGGCGAGGAAAAAGCTGCCCTGCGACGTTTACAAGCTTGTAAAGATATATCCCTTTACAGATGAATTTATCAAAGAAATTTCGCGCTATGATGTAATTCTGTTTGCCGAGGAGTGCGTCGCATGCGGCGGCATCGGCGAACATCTGGAAGCCGCCCTTTACCGCTCCGGCTGGAAGGGTACGTACATCCACCGGGCCGTCGAGAACCTTCGTCTGCCCCATGCAACAGTCCCGCAGATCAAAGAAGCAACGGGTCTGGACGCTGCCCATCTGGCGCAGACCATCCGCGAGACCGTGAAAGGAGAAACTGTATCTTGAAAATCCGATTGGATCAATATCTGGTTCAGCATGGCCTGATCCAGAGCCGTGAGCGTGCCAAGGCTATGATCATGTCCGGCGTCGTTTTCGTCAACGAGCAGAAGGTGGACAAGGCCGGCGAGATGATCAAGGAAGACGCCAAGGTCGAGGTGCGCGGCCACGACATCGGCTACGCCAGCCGCGGTGGATTGAAGCTGGAAAAGGCGATGCAGGGCTTTCCGCTGACGCCGAACGGCAAGGTCTGCATGGACATCGGCGCGTCCACCGGCGGCTTCACCGACTGTATGCTGCAAAACGGGGCCGTCAAGGTCTATGCCGTGGATGTCGGCTACGGCCAGCTCGCTTGGAAGCTGCGCACCGACGAGCGCGTCGTCAATATGGAGCGCACCAACATCCGCAGCGTCACGCCCGACCAACTGGGCGAACCCATTGAGTTTTTCAGTGTGGATGTCTCCCTTCATCTCGCTGCATCATATCTTCCCGGTGGCACAGGCCATCACCACGCCGGACGCTATGGGCGTCTGTCTGGTCAAGCCGCAGTTCGAGGCCGGCCGGGAGAAAGTCGGAAAGAAGGGCGTCGTCCGCGACCCGGCCACCCACCGCGAAGTGCTCCACAATGCGATGGGCTATGCCGCCGCCAACGGCTTTCGCGGTGCGCGGGCTGGACTTCAGCCCTGTCAAAGGGCCCGGAGGGCAAACATCGAATATCTGATGTTCGTTCAGAAGAGCGACGAGCCCGCCGTGCTGGACGACAGTGTGGCAAAGCAGGTCGTGGAGGCCAGCCATTCCACGCTGGATCGCTGAATCTGACGATTTAGAAGAGGTGAAGGACGTGACGGTCTATATTTCGCCCAACCCCGGCAAGCCGATGGCCTACGGCATCTCCCAGCGGGCCGCGCAGATCCTGATGGCCCACGGTGCCAAGGTGCTGATGCAGATGAACCTCCGGGAGGAGTGCAACACCATGGGGGTGCAGTTCCTGCCCCAAAAGGAGTGCCTTGAAAAGACCGATGTCATCCTGACCATCGGCGGCGACGGAACCATCCTGCACGAAGCGAACCTCTCGCTGGAATACCACAAGCCCATCCTCGGCATCAATCTGGGCCGATGCGGCTTTCTGGCCACCTGCGAGGTCGATGAAATGGAGCAGAACTCTCTCTGCCGTCGCGCGGGGGGACTACATGCTGGACACCCCGGATGCTGCTCTACGTCCGGGTGTTGGGCGACGACAGCTGGGAGGGCCACGCTCTGAACGATGTCGTTATGACCAAAGGCCGGTGGCAGCAGGCAATCGATTTCAGCATCTACTGCGACGATATCCTTGTGGAGCACTACCGTGGAGATGGTGTGATCGTTGCTACGCCCACCGGCTCCACCGCCTATTCGCTGGCGGCGGGCGGCCCGATTCTGGACTCGCAGACCAAGGGCGTGGTCGTCACCCCCATCTGCCCCCACAGCCTTGCCAGCCCGGCTATGGTCTTTGCGCAGGAGCGCAAGATCAACATCTGTGTCGGGCAGGTGGCGGACGAGGAAGTATTCATCAGCTGCGACGGTGCCGCCGGGTATTCGCTCTGCGCCGGTGCCACCGCCGAGGTGCGCCTGAGCGACCAGATCGTTCAGCTCATCACCTTCAGCAAAGCCGACCAGTTTCAGGCCATTGACCAGAAACTGCGCGGCAGACGGTAAGTTTTGATAGCGAAAGGGGAAACCGTATGGCCAGCAGCCGAGGCGATGCCAAAAGCAAACGGGAGTGTCAGCAGGCGATCCTGCGCCTGATCCAAGAATATCCGATCAGCCGTCAGGAGTCTCTGCTCGACTATCTGCGGAAGGAAGGGTTTGACGCCACACAGGCCACCATCTCCCGTGATATCCGGGAACTCAGCCTTGTAAAAGCCGCGACGAGCACCGGTTACCGGTATGTTTCCAGCCACAACGAAGCGCTGAACCCTAAAATTCAGGGCCGTTTTGAGACGATCTTTCACGAATCCGTCCTCGGCGTGGACTATGCCGGACATGTGGTTCTCGTCAAATGCTACTCCGGTATGGCGAACGCGGCCTGTGAGGTGTTCGACGCTTTGAAATGGAAAAATGTTGTCGGAACACTGTCCGGCGACGATACGTTCCTGATCGTGGCGCGCTCGGAACGGGATGCCAAAACCATCTGCACCGAGCTGACCCACCACATCGGACAACAAAAAATAATGCGGGAGAAATTACCATGCTGAGTAGTCTGCAAATCGAAAATGTTGCAGTCATCCAGAAAGCCAATGTGCATTTTGAAAAGGGGCTGAACGTCCTCACCGGCGAAACAGGCGCGGGTAAATCGATCCTGATTGATTCCATCAACGCCATCCTCGGCAACCGGACGTCCAAGGATCTCGTGCGCACCGGAGCTGCCAAGGCGGTCATCCGCGCTGCCTTCGACGATGTGCCCCTTCGGTTCTGGACAGTCTGGAGAAGGCGGGGTACGAACGTTCGGATGCGCTGATGCTCAGCCGTGAGATCACCGCCGAGGGCAAGAGCACCTGCCGCATCAACGGGATGCCCGCGACCGCGTCCGTCCTGCGGAGCTGTGCGGCGGACTTATCAACATTAACGGTCAGCACGACTCCGTTGGACTTCTGAACCCGGCCCGCCACGAGGGCATTCTGGACGCCTATGCACAGAACGACGCAGAATTTCAGGAATATTAATGCGGTCTACCGGGAACTCATCAAGGTCAAAAAGGAACTGGATGCCATTATCACCGATGAAGCGGAAAAACAGCGCCGCATCGACCTGTTGAGCTATCAGGTTCAGGAGATCGAGGACGCCGCGCTGACGGCGGGGGGAAGAGGAAACGCTGGATGCCCGCCGCAGGGTGCTGGCGAACGCCTCCACCATCCGGGAGCGCATCTCCCAGAGCTATGCGCTCTGCTTTCGGGTGACGACGAGACGCCCGGTGCAGTCGATCTGCTGGGCGAAGCTTCCAATGCCATGGATGCCGCTGCACAGGTGGATGGGAGCCTTTCCGCCGGTGCATCCGGGCAGCTGCTGGACCTTTATTATTCAATGCAAAGGATTTCTCCGCCGACCTCATCAACCGGCTGGATGGATATGATACAAATGATGCAGAACTGGACGAGATCGAACAGCGCATCGATCGAATCTACAAGCTCAAGCGCAAGTACGGCGATACGGTGGAAGACATCATCGCTTTTTTTGGACAGCGGGCGCGGGAAGAACTGGAACGCATCCAGTCCTCGGAGGAGCGGCCGACCAGCTGCAGGCAGAAAAAGCACCGGCTTTATGTGCTGGCGCGGGAAAAGGCAGAGGCGCTGACCCAGACCCGCCTGAACGCTTTTGAAGCACTGAACAAACGCATTTCCGGCACGCTGGATTTTTTGAATATGCCGGGTGTACGCATGACATTGCGGCACACCCGCGGCCCGTTGGCCAGCCATGGACAGGACAGCATCGAGTTCTATATTTCCACAAACCCCGGTGAGGCGCCCAAACCCCTGGCAAAAATTGCGTCCGGCGGTGAGCTGAGCCGCATCACGCTGGCCATCAAAAACGCAATGGCAGATAAAGGATGCTGTGCCTACGGTGATTTATGATGAGATTGACAGCGGTGTTTCTGGCAAAGCCGCCGGGCGTATTGGTGAAGTTCTGCGTCAGAGTGCGCAGGGGGCCACCAGATCTTGTGCATCACCCATACAGCCCAGATCGCTGCACTGGCGGACTGCCATCTGCTGATCCAGAAAAATGTAGCCAATGACCGCACCTATACCGAGATCCATCCGCTGGATGAGGAGGGCAGGGTGGAAGCACTGGCCCGGCTTGATCTCCGGCGACCACGTTACCGAGCTTTCGCGTGCCAATGCCCGCGAAATGCTGGGTCTTGGCGCAAAAATAAGCCGCTGCAGATAAGGGGTTGACAAGCCCGAAGCATTGATGATAAAGTAGTCCTTGTTAATGGCGATGAAGGGAACAAGTACCTTGAAGTGTTCTGTCCAGAGAAACCCCGGTTGGTGTAAGGGGCCGCAGAGCAGCAGGGGAAATACCTCCCGGAGCTGCAGGCTGAATGCCGTTCAGGTTAATAGGCTGTGCCGCGTGCGAGCGTTACAAACGCAGGAGTGTCGACTCTACTCTGGGGTGCGCACTCGTGAGGTCGTTTCTGTGAGGAAGCGGCAAACAGAGGTGGTACCGCGATTTTTCTCGCCCTCTGCCAAATTTATTTTTGGCAGGGGGGTTTTTTTTTTCCCTCTGCCCACAAACAGGAGGAAATTTTATGACTCTGTACGAAGAACTCAAGGCCCGCGGCCTCGTGGCTCAGATCACCGATGACGAGATCATCGACCTCATCAACAACGGCAAGGCCACCTTCTACATCGGCTTCGACTGCACCGCCGACAGCCTGACTGCTGGCCACTTCATGGCCCTGACCCTGATGAAGCGCCTGCAGATGGCAGGCAACAAGCCCATTGCGCTGATCGGCGGCGGCACTACCATGATCGGTGATCCCCTCCGGCCGTACCGACATGCGCAAGATGCTGACCAAAGAAGGATATCGCCCACAATGCCGCATGCTTTCAAAAAGCAGATGGAAAAGTTCATCGACTTCTCTGAGGGTAAGGCACTGATGCTGAACAATGCTGACTGGCTGCTGAACCTGAATTATGTTGAGCTGCTGCGTGACGTAGGCGCCTGCTTCTCTGTGAACAAATAACATGCTGCGCGCTAAGTGCTACGAGCAGCGCATGGAAAAGGGCCTTTCCTTCCTTGAGTTCAACTACATGATTATGCAGTCTTATGATTTCTACTACATGTTCCAGCATAATGGCTGCAATATGCAGTTTGGCGGCGATGACCAGTGGAGCAACATGTTGGGCGGCACCGAGCTGATCCGCCGCAAGCTGGGCAAGGACGCCCATGCAATGACCATCACTTTGCTTACCGATTCACAGGGCCACAAAATGGGAAAAACTGCCGGCAACGCAGTTTGGCTTGATCCCAATAAGACCAGTCCATTCGAGTTTTACCAGTACTGGCGCAATGTGGGCGACGCCGACGTGATGAAGTGCATTCGTATGCTCACCTTCCTGCCGCTGGAGCAGATCGATGAGATGAGCACCTGGAAGGATCAGCGCCTGAATGAGGCCAAGGAAATTCTGGCTTACGAGCTGACCAGCATGGTCCATGGCAAGGAGAAGAGGCCGAAAAGGCCGCCCAGAACGCAGCCCGCGCGCCTGTTCAGCGGCAACGCAATGGATACCGAGCACATGCCTTCCACTCAGCTGACCGAGGCCGACCTGACCGATGGCTCCATCGGTATCCTGACCCTGATGGTCAAGGCTGGTCTGGCTGCATCCAACGGCGAGGCACGCCGTCTGGTCGTGCAGGGCGGTGTTCTGGTGGATGGTGAGAAGGTAGCCGCTCCCACCGTCAGCTTTACTGCTGAACAGCTGGCAAAGGGCATTGTGATCAAAAAGGGCAAAAAAGATTTATCACAAAGGTCACCCTGTAAAAAACATCCTGAAAGAATCAGTCTGCATACCGGTAAAAACGGTACAGGCTGATTCTTTTCACAGAAAAAGGAGCGCAGGTGAGTTTTTTGACTCATCTGCGATTTCATGTTTACTGCATCAAGAAAAAGAATTTACAGCTCATAAGCCTTCTTCAGAGCCTCATAAGCGGCATCCGTTCTCGGCATGGACCAGCAGCGAGATATCCAGGTCGCTGGTGGTGATCAGAAGCACTTCAATGCCGGCCATGGCCAGTGCATTCAGGGCACGGGCGGCCACGCCGCAGCTGGTGACCATTTCTTCGCCAAACAGGTTCAGCTTAGAATAGCCGACACTGATCAGCGGGGAAGCCTTGGCATCCTTGTCCAGGTTGGCGGCTGAAATGGCTTTCATTACCAGCGGCAGATCGCTGCCAGCGGCGGTAAAGCTGAAGTCCATCGTGGTGCCATGGGGAGCACTCTGACTGATCATATCTACGACCACACCGTTATCTGCAAAAATCTGCAAATAACGTGCCAGACTGTTGCCCTTGAACTCGACATCCTGCACACTGATCATCATGAGGCTTGGGTTCGATGTTGATTTTCGAAACACCGTACATAAGAAAAACCCTCCATTCTGCCCGTAAGGGCTCCGGAGAAAACATCCGGCATCTTTCACATTTCCGCAATCATATCACCCATATTGTACAGCCCCCGGCTCCTTTTTTTTGCAAGATAAACGGCGGCATTCATGGCACCATTTGCAAAAAATGCTGCGGGAATAAGCGGTGTGTTTGAGGGTGATGACCTCATCCTGCCCGCAGAACAGCACCTCGTGGTCGCCCACGATGCTGCCGCCGCGCACCAGAGCTGATGCCGATCTCCTTCGGGTCGCGCTTCTGGCGGACGGAGGAACGGTCATAGACACATAGTGATACGCGCCGTTATTTTCCTCGTTGATGGCGTCGGCCAGCATCAGTGCCGTTCCGCTGGGGGCATCCAGTTTGTTGTGGTGATGCTGCTCCACGATCTCGATATCATAGTTGATACCCAGCACAGCAGAGGCGCGCTTGCACAGCTCTGCCAGTACATTAATGCCCATAGACATATTGGCGCTCTTGAATACCGGAACGCTGCGGGACAGCTGCACTACCT
>VOFJ01000960.1_pt1 | contig 13933 bp, 30 predicted proteins | sample 5384081 | NCBI WGS metagenome assembly VOFJ01 (sample SAMN12384729, study PRJNA508395) | human gut metagenome | isolation source: healthy gut I | host: Homo sapiens
AAATACACCACATCGCAATCATCGTATCTGACTATGAAGCCGCAGGATTTCTATGTGAACAAGCTGGGCTTCGCTGTCATCAGAGAAAAACTATCGCCCGGAGCGTAAGGACTGGAAGCTGGCCGCGTGTCAATGAGCACACAGAGCTGGAGATTTTTGCCGAGGAAAACCCCTGCCGAAGCGTAAACTTCGCCCGGAGGCCTGTGTGGGCTGCGTCATCTTGCTTTTGTGTAGAGAGCGTGGAGCAGAACCCGGTGAAAGAGCTGGCAGAGGTCGGGATTGAATGTGAGCCATTCTGTGTGGATGATTATACCGGCAAAAAGATGACTTTCTTTCATGACCCGGATGGATTGCCGCTGGAGCTGCATGAGTAAAAAGGTGGACAAAATGACATTCCGTAAGGCAGAAAAAAAAGAAGATTTTCACTTAAAAATCTATGAATTACTGTAAAAGAGATGTAAAGCGGTAGTTGAAACAATAAAAAAGAAGCGTAATATTTATTGACCAGACCAGGTTGAGGAAGTGTTTCGTAAGCTGGAGGCCGAGGTGTAAAATACATCCGGCCTTTCCTATGCCCATTTTTGCAGAAAAAGGAGATGCTGTAGTAAAAAATCCCCTGTTGTGTATTTATCAAAATCTACTATAATAACCACGTGAGGAGACAGAAATATCTGGAAACAGAATGAGAGTGAATTAAGAAATGAGAGCGGAAGTTGTGGCAATGGATGCAGAGCATCTTAATATGGAAGCCATACAGAAAGCAGGAAAGATACTGAAGGAGGGCGGTCTTGTCGCTTTTCCGACAGAGACTGTTCACGGACTTGGGGAAAAATGCCCCTGGATTCGGCGGCATCAATGAAGATTTATGCTTAGGCAGACCGTTGTCGGACAACTCGATCGTTATTATCGCGCATCTTAAAGCATTCTGGCACATCACGACAGAGATTCCGGAGGTGCAATGCATCCTGCGAAGAAATACGGCCGGGACCGCTGACCATGATCCTTCCGAAGGCGGATGTTGTGCCGAAGGAGACGACGGGGAGGTCTGGACAGTGTGGCGGTGCGTTTTCCGAGTGACCGTATCGCGCAGGAACTGATAAAGGCAGCGGGTGTTTTTTGTGGCGGCACCGAGTGCCAATACATCCGAAAGACCGAGTCCGGACGATGGCGGAGCATGTGAGGAAGACCTGGGAGATGCGATTGAGACGCATCATTGATGGCGGACAGGTTAATCGGACTGGAATCTACGATCGTAGATTTACAGAGGATGTCCCGGTGGTTTTGAGACCGGGATATATTTCGCTGGGAGATGCTGAGAGAGGTTCTGGGTGAGGTCCGCATGGACAAGGGACTCCCGATCACTGACAGCAGTGTCCATCGGAAGGCTCCGGGAATGAAATATCGTCATTATGCCGAAGGCGGATTTGTCTACGTGGAAGCGACCGCAGGAAGAAGTTTTATCGATTGCGGAATCGGTTGACCTGGAGAGGGCTGCAGCGAAGGGGCTGAAGGCAGGTATTATTGCGACGGATGAAACGAGGGCGCAGTATGCCAGTGGGCTGGTTTGAGTATCGGCAGCCGGGAAGAGGAGGAGACGATTGCACATCATCTGTATGAGGTCCTGTGGATTTTGACGAGGCGGATGGATCTATTCGAGGCTTTTTATACGCCGAGAATGGGACAGGCGATGAACCTGGCTTTTAAGGGGACATAAAATAATTAAAACACAGGGAGGAATTGTGATGATAGCATTAGGATGTGACCATGGCGGTTATGAACTGAAACAGGAGATTATTAAATATTTGGAGGAGAATAATATCGAATACAAAGATTTCGGATGTGACAGTACAGATTCTGTAGATTATCCGATCTATGCAAAAAAAGTAGCCATCGCGATTCAGAATGGAGACTGTGAAAAGGGAATCCTGATCTGCGGAACAGGTATCGGAATTTCCATCACTGCAATAATAAATTCAAAGGGAATCCGTGCTGCACTTTGTACAGATTGCTTTACTGCAGAGGCAACAAGACTTCATAACGATGCCAACATTCTTGCAATGGGAGGAAGAGTCGGACCTGGACTTGCAGTCAAGATCGTGGATACATTCCTGAATACCCGTTTTCAGAGGATGAGCGTCATATCCGCAGAATCAAAAGATCGAAGGAGATACAGATATCGCGGATGTAAATCGGAGATCTGAGGGTACTGAATAATTACGTAGACAACGCCGGCTTCCTGGGATTTTATGAGTGAAGCCGGTATTTGGAGAAAGGGGTTTTTACAATGGCAGTACATATTCAGAAACGACAGGGGTATATTTCGTGGGATGAGTATTTTTATGGGTGTGGCGATTCTTTCAGGAATGGATCAAAGGATCCGAATTCGCAGGTGGGTGCCTGCATTGTCAGCGAGGACAATAAAGATCCTGTCGATGGGATACAACGGGTTTCGAACGGATGCTCGGATGATGAATTTCCGTGGGCGAGAGGGAGAACCGCTGGAGACGAAGTATTTGTATGTGACGCAGCAGTGAGCTGAACGATGATCTTGAACTATCGTGGAGGAAGTCTGGAGGGCGCAAAGCTTTATGTTTCTTTGTTTCCGTGTAATGAATGTGCCAAGGCGATCATCCAGGCTGGAATCAAAACCGTCATATATGACTGCGACAAATACGAACACACACCTGCCCTGTGATCGCATCCAAGAGGATGCTGGATGCAGCAGGGGTGAGATATTATTATAAATACAATCGAACAGGAAGAAAGATAAATTTAGATGTTTAATTTTAATAAAGGGGAAGAAAAGAGAAAGAGAAAGGGGAAAATCTGAAAAAATGCAAAATGCAGGGGGTGTATTTTCGGATTTTTAATAATATACTTCTGGCAGTGACGCCGATCATTGTGTTTGAAATTGTACAGATGATAACGGTGCTGAGTGTGAGATACAAAGATGTTCCAGTTAAGAACAGCCAGACAGGTCGTAACACGTCTGTTTTCAATGGAAGTGAAATATCAGCTGTATAATCTTGTTGTTATATTATGCACTTTTTGCGGTTACGATCCTGATTTTCAGAAAGGCTAAAAGTAGCGGCAGTGGTATATACTGTTGCACTGGTGACGGCTGCGCTGGTAAATTATTGGCGCGATCATGTTCAGAGGTACCAGCCGTTTATGCTTCTGGATATAGTGGGAATGGGAACTGCGGCGGAGGTCGTTGGGGAATATCAGTTCCGGATGCCGAAGCTTTGGCGCTGACGATGGTCGCGGTGTTGTGTTTCCTCGCGATCCAGCTGATATTTCAGAGATTTGAACTGGGAGAATAAAAAAGTGCCAGAAACAAGGATCATGCGCTGGGGTGTTCTGGGGTTTGTTGCGATTGCATTATGGCAGTCTTATCCGAAAATACAGAAGATGGAGAATGTAATTTTTGTGGTCCGTCAACAGCCATCATATAAACAAGGGCTATATGTATGCCGTGTTGCTCAGGGAGCTGAGATATTTTACTGTTGAGAAACCGGAAAGGATATTCAGCGGACGCAGTGGATGCGATCGCGGAGAAATATACGGAAGACACAGAAGATACAGAGACTGTACAGGCGGATAAAGAAACCGTGCAGGCGACAAATATCATTATGATTATGAATGAGAGTCTTGTGGATTTTGAAGATGTTGGTGATCTTAAGGCGAACAAGGCGAGATCCTTCCGTATATCAGAGTATGAATAAGAACGTAAAGTATGGACAGATGCATGTACCAACGTTTTGGAGGAAACGGCAAAAAGATCGGAGCATGAGGCTCTGACAGGAAAACAGTATCCAGTTTCTTCCGTCGGGAAGTGTTCCGTATCAGCTCTATGTCAGAGATCCGGAATATGGTATGGCAGATATCCCTGAAAGCGCAGGGGTATCAGACGATTGCGATGCACCCCGCACAAGGCTGCAAACTGGAACCGCGAAAAGGTCTATAAGAGTATGGGATTTTGACCAGTTTTCAGTATTGAGAACTGGGGCGAAGAAATGGACAGGCTGAGAATTACTGCAGCGATCAGTCTCTGCATAACAAGTGATCATTGATTTATATAACAGCAAAGAAAAGGATCAGAAGAATTTATATTTCTGTGTAACGATGCAGAATCATGGCGGATACACGGAAGAGAGAAGTGCCGGATATGAGCCGGATGTAAAGCTGGATTATGACGGGGGAATATACGCTGGCGGAGATGTATTTATCTCTGGCAAGACAGTCAGATGAGGCTTTTAAGAACCTGATCGGATATTTCGAAAAGGTAGACGAACCTACGATGATCGTTATGTTTGGAGCATCGCTGGCCGAAACTGGAAGATGGATTTTTATTCAAAGTACTGGGAAAAAAATACGGCAGCTCTGAGTCTGACGGAGAAGCAGAAGGAGTATCAGACTCCATATGTGATCGGACAAACTATGATTCCGACAGAGACAGAAGATTTTCAGTTCAATTATCTTGGAAGCTATGTTCTGAAGCTGGCGGGTGGGAACTGCCTGCTTATAATCAGACATCCTCAAGATAAAGGAGAAGCTTCCGGTCATTGGAATGGGGAGGTATACTGCGACGAAGAAGGGGTAACTGGTATTCTGAGGAGGAGCTTCCGAAGGAGTATCAGGATCTGGTATCAGAATACAAAGCATCATGCAGTACAACGATCAGTTTGAGAAAGTATCTGAGGGAAAATTTATTCAGGATAGGATTAAAATAGGCTCTTGACACGAATCTGGATTTCGCATAAGATATAAGTAATATGCAGGATGAGATATCCTGGATAACGGCGATGAAGAGAATAGTACATAAGGAGCAATCCCAGAGAGAAATCTGGTTTCCAGGCCGACAGGCAATGGTGTGAGGATTTTGTGCGTCAAGTCATGGAACCGGCCTCAGAGCTCCGCACAATTGAACTGCGGCGTCTGTCCTACGTTATCAGGATACTTGAGTGAGCAGTGGAGCAGTCATTTCCAGTGTTAATTAGGGTGGTACCGCCGAAGCCTTTCGGTCCCTTTTGCAGGGATGGAAGGTCTTTTTTTTATGTGTTTTTCAAATAATACATGGAATTTACCAGATTTCCCTGGCGTTTAAATATTAGAAAATCAAAAAAAGGAGAAAAATCATGGCAAAAAAAAAGGAAAAGAAAATGGTAGAAGCCATCACATCGATGGATGAAGATTTTGCACAGTGGTATACAGACGTTGTCAAGAAAGCTGAACTCTGCGGTTATACCAGCGTTAAAGGCTGCATGATTATCAAACCTGCCGGATATGCGATCTGGGAAAATATCCAGAAAGAGCTTGACCGCAGATTCAAAGAGACAGGTGTAGAGAATGTATACATGCCAATGTTCATTCCGGAGAGCCTGCTTCCAGAAGGAAAAGGATCACGTTGAGGGCTTTGCACCTGAGGTCGCATGGGTCACACAGGGCGGACTTGAGACACTTCAGGAGAGACTTTGCGTAACGTCCTACATCAGAGAGACTCTGTTCTGCGAGCTTTTCAGAAAACAGTACAGTCACACAGAGACCTTCCAAAGGTATATAACCAGTGGTGCTCAGTAGTGCGCTGGGAGAAGACAACACGTCCATTCCTCCGTTCATCAGAAGTTCTTATGGCAGGAGGGACATACTGTTCATGCAACAGCCGAGGAGGCAGAGGCACGTACCAGTACAGATGCTGAACCTGTATGCAGATTTCTGTGAGAAGTACCTTGCAATCCCTATGGTTAAAGGGAAGAAAGACAGACAAGGAGAAGTTCGCCGGAGCAGAGGCTACATATACAATAGAGGCTCTCATGCATGACGGAAAAGCACTCCAGTCAGGAACCTCACACAACTTTGGTGACGGCTTCCCAAGGCCTTCGGCATCCAGTACACAGACAAGGACAATAAATTACAGTACTGTCATGAGACATCATGGGGGAATTTCAACACGTCTTATCGGAGCTATCATCATGGTTCACGGAGATGACTCGGACTCGTGCTTCCACCAAAGATTGCACCAACACAGGTTATGGTCATTCCAATCCAGCAGCAGAAGGACGGCGTCCTTGACAAGGCATACGACCTCAAGGACAAGTCTCAAAGGGAATTTCCGCGTGAAAATCGATGCAACCGACAAGAGACCCGGGATGGAAGTTCGCAGACAGGAGGTTCAGGGAATCTCAACACGTATCGAGATTGGACCAAAGGATATCGAGAAAAACCAGTGCGTTATCGTACGCCGAGACACAAGAGAGAAAATCGTTGTCTCAGCTCGATGAGGTAAATGAGAAGCTCGCAGAGGAAGTACTTGAGACAATGCAGAATGACATGCTCGAGAAGGCAAAGGCATTCCTTGCAAGCCATATAAACGATGCGCACGATTACAATGAGTTCAAGGCAATCGCAGAGACAAAGCCGGGCTTTATCCGTGCTATGTGGTGTGGAGACGAGGCCTGCGAGAACAAAATCAAAGAGGACACAACAGTTACAAGCCGTTGTATGCCATTTGGTGACCAGGAGCAGATTTCCGACGTATGCGTATGCTGTGGAAAGCCGGCGCATAAGCTCGTATACTGGGGCAAGGCATATTAAAAGGAGAATCCAACGATGCGCATAGATTTACCGCAGAATGTCAACTTCATAATAGACACGCTCTACGAGCATGGCTTTGAGGCATATGCGGTAGGTGGATGCGTGCGTGACAGTCTCCTTGGCAGGACACCGCAGGACTGGGATATCACCACATCTGCAAAGCCTGCGCAGGTCAAAGCGATATTTGACCATACGATAGACACAGGTATCCAGCATGGCACAGTCACGGTCATGCTGGAGCATGTGGGCTATGAGGTCACCACCTACAGGATAGACGGAGAGTACGAGGATGCACGCCATCCAAAGGAGGTCACCTTTACCTCTAATCTGAAGCTTGACTGGAGAGGCGCGACTTTACAATCAATGCCATGGCATATAATCACAGGATGGGGCTTGTCGATGAATTTGACGGCATAGGAGATTTAAAAGCACATGTGATCAGATGTGTGGGTTGTGCGCACGACAGGTTCAGTGAGGATGCACTCAGGATGTTTCGTGCGGTGCGATTTGCAGCCCAGCTTGGGCTTTGATATAGAGGCACAGACTAAAGCAGCCATAAAAGAGCTTGCCCCTGCCTTGTCAAAGGTCAGCGCAGAGAGAATCCAGGTGGAGCTTGTGAAGCTTCTGACATCAGACAATCCGCAGATGATGAGATCTGTATGAGCTTGGACTCACAGCGGTATTCATGCCGGAGTTTGATGCATGTATGGAGACGGAGCAGAATACGCCGCATCATTTGTTTTACGGTCGGGGAGCATATCCTTCACAGCCTTCTCTATGTGGAGGTGGACAAGGTCCTGCGTCTGACGATGCTGCTTCACGATATTGCCAAACCGGTCATGAAGACAACGGATGAGAATGGCAGAGACCATTTAAAACGGCATGCCGCAGTGGGTGAAGAGATGTCGAAAAAGATCTTAAGGCGTCTGAAATTTGATAATGATACGATCCGAAAAGTAACCCAGGCTGATCCGTTATCATGATGACAGACCGGAGGGACAGATGCGTGCGGTGAGAAGGGCGATGAACCGGATCGGAGAAGATCTGTTTCCGATGTATCTCGAAGTACAGGAGGCGGATATGCTTGCCCAGAGCGAATACTGCCGGGATGAGAAGATAAAGCGTCAGGCAGACGTGAGGAAATGTTATGAGGAAATCTTGAGGCACAGCAGTGTATTTCCATGAAGACGCTGGCTGACAGAAGGATCCGATCCAGGCTGGTTATAAGCCGGGACCGGAGCTTGGTGAGAGGTTCTGAAACCGTCTGCTGGAGCACGTTCTGGATGTTCCGGGATAATACAAAGAAAAATTAATGTCACTGATCTGACATATATTAAAGACTGTTGCAAGCTGCGTTTCGAGCAGTGGTGCAGCAGAATTCTTTTTTTGGGTATTTCTGTGAAACGGAGGACATAAGATAGAAGGTACAAAAACAAGAGGGGATTTTTTAATTTGTATGATTATGGACTCAGTACACTGGAACAGTACAGCCTGACCCTGCTTTCGACAGTCCGCACAAGGGGAGCACTGCTGTGCAGGACGGAGGAAGGGCTTTTATCCTGAAGGAAATTCAAAGGGACGGAAAAGAAGCCCAGGAAGCAGCAGGAATTGCTGGAAACTCTGGCAGAGCAATGGATGCAGAGTGGATGCATTATTTTGCCAATAAAGAAGGAAACTGGTGAGCAGAGATAAGGATGGATTCCGCATACGCTGCAGCACTGGTAAGGAGGGAAAATGTGATACGAGATCGGAGGAGTGATATCTTAAGAAGTGTCTGCATCGCTGGCAACATGATGCCACATTTATGAAGCTTCCGCTGGTGGAGGATTATATGGAGCCTTCTCTGGAAGATATTTATCAGAGACATAATCAGGAGCTGCGTAAGATCCCGAAAGTTTATCCGCAAAAAAAGGAGCATCCTGTTCGTTTGAGAAAGCTGTATCTTGCAACGGTGGAAGCATATCTGAAAAGGGAGACCGTGCGCTTGCACTTCTGAAGGAATCGGAGTATCCGTGCTTCGGCAGAAAGCAATGGAGGAAGGCTGTGTCTGTCATGGGGGAGTACAATCAGCATAATGTCCTCATGGTAAGAAAGAAAACAGCCGTGACAAGTTTTGAAACTGGGGCTTTTGATATACAGATGGCGAATCTGTATCGCTTCATGAGAAAAATTTTGAAAAATATAACTGGGATGTCCGGCTGGGAATGGAGATGCTGCATACTTATCACAAAAAAAAGGAGATTTCTCCGGGAGAATGGCAGAATCTTCGGATCCGTTTTCTGTATCCGGAAAAATACTGAAACTGGCAAACTATTATTATTCACACAACAAAAGGCCTGATTTCGGAAAAACACGCAGAAGCTCAGGAATCTGACAGGGCAGAAAACAGCCTGGGAAAATTTTTGAGAGCAAATGTTTCGGAAATTATCCTTTTTGATTGTTTTTTTTATCGAGAACAAGGTTAAAAATTAGTAAATTTGACAGTAATTGTTGGGTTTTCTCTTCCTTTTCACGCAGGGAGGTGTATAATATAAAGCACCAATGGTCTTGGGAAAGACTGGAAAATACGATTAACAGGAGGTATAACAGTATGGATTACAAAGAGGTATATGAGCAGTGGCTGTCCAACCCATACTTTGATGATGCAACAAAGGAAGAATTAAAGAATATCGCAGAAGATGACAACGAGATCAAAGAGCGTTTTTATGGATCATCTGGAGTTTGGCACAGCCGGTTTCGTGGAATCATCGGAGCAGGTACCAACCGCATGAACATCTATGTAGTAAGAAGAGCAACTCAGGGTCTTGCAAACTACATCGCAAAAAGTAGACAAGAAGTCCCAGGGTGTGGCAATCGCTTATGATTCCCGTCATATGTCTCCTGAATTTGCTGATGAAGCAGCAAGAACTTTTGCCTTGCAGCAAACGGAATCAAAGCATATGTATTTGAGTCTCTGAGACCGACACCGGAGCTTTTTTTGCAGTCCGTCATCTCGGATGTGCAGCAGGTATTAACGTAACAGCAAGTCACAACCCTGCTGAATATAATGGATACAAAGCTTACTGGGAGGACGGTGCACAGATTACACCACCTCATGACAGTGGAATCATGGGCGAGGTTAAATGGCGATTTCCGACTGGACATGTCAACTTAAGACTATGGTCTAAAAAGGCAGAAGCCAGAAAAGCAGGTTTTTCCAGGTGATCGGCAAAGAAGTAGACGATGCCTACATGGCAGAGTTAAAGAAACAGGTTCTCCATATGGATGCCATCGAGGCAGAGGGCAAGAACCTCAAAAAATCGTTTACACACCACTTCACGGAACCGGAAACATCCCGGCAAGAAGAATTCTTAAAAGAACTTGGCTTTGAGAACGTTTATGTTGTTAAAGAGCAGGAACTGCCGGACGGCGAGTTTCCAACGGTCAGCTATCCGAACCCAGAGGCCGCAGAGGCATTTACGCTGGGCCTTGGTATGGCAAAGAAGTAGATGCAGATCTAGTTCTGGCAACTGATCCGGATGCAGACCGCCTTGGTATTTATGTAAAAAGACAAGAACGGAGAGTATCATTCCTTTGACCGGTAATATGTCTGGATCTTTGCTGGCAAACTATGAGATCAGCCAGAAGAAAGAAAAACGGAATCTCTTCCGGCAGAGGATGGCGCAATTGATCAAACAATCGTTACAACAAACCTGGCAGATGCCATTGCCAAGGGATACAACGTGAATCTTATCGAAGTACTTACCGGATTCAAATACATCGGACAGCAGATCCTTGATTTGAGCAGAGCGGAAAGGGTACATATCTCTTTGGATTTGAGGAGAGCTACGGATGCCTGATCGGAACATATGCCGGACAAAGATGCCATCGTTGCACAATGGCACTGTGCGAGGCTGCTGCATACTACAAGACACAGGGCAAGACTCTCTGGGATGCAATGATCGATATGTATGAGGAGTTTGGATATTATAAAGACGATCCAGTTAAAGACCATGAAGGGAATCGAAGGTCTTGCAAAGCATCCAGGAGATCATGAATTCTCTGCGTCAGAATCCGCCGGCAGAATTTGCAGGACAAAGGTAACTGCTGCAAGAGATTACAAGGCAGATACTATCACAGATGTGGCAACCGGTGAGCAGTGAAACCTACAGGTCTTCCGAACTCCAACGTTCTTTATTATGAGCTGACAGATGATGCATGGGTATGCGTTCGTCCGTCAGGTGGGAACAGAGCCGAAAGTAAAATTCTACTATGGTGTGAAGGGAACTTCCCTTGAGGATGCAGATAAGAAATCTGAAACTATGGGCAAGGCAGTTCTGGACATGGTTGACTCCATGAAATAATCAGGTAACTGGCGTATGCGAGAATTTGACGAATTTATGGAAGTTGTCCGGGAAATCCGGAAGAAGTGTCCGTGGACAGTGTGCAGACACATGAAAGCCTGAAACCATATCTTATGGAGGAGGCAGAGGAGGTTCTGAAGGAATCGACCGTCTGAATGCAGAGGACGACAGCCGGAATTCTGTGAGGAACTTGGCGATGTACTGCTTCAGGTTGCACTTCACAGTGCGACGCACAGGAAGAGGGACTTTTACGATAGAGGATGTGATTTCTCGGGTATCGAGACCAAGATGAAATTTCGTCATCCGGAGGATTTTTTTCGCCGGAAGATACAGAGGCAGTGTCTTTGTCATGGGAAGAATTGAAAGCCCGGGAAAGACAGAACAATACCCGTATTTTGCCGATGAAAAAAACAACAGCGGAGAGCCCTCAATAGCAGGAAAAGCCCTTGACAATTTGACACAAAAAAGGTATATATATAGTAGATAGCGTGCATATGCCAGGAAGCATTACGCAATAAATAAGAAAAGAGATTATTTAGAGGAGGAAACACCATGAATAAAAACAGAATTAGTAGCAGCAATGGCGAAAGAAACAAACCTTTTCCAAGAAGGGATATTGAGGCAGTTTTTAAAATCTTTCACCGACGTTGTGGCATCCGAATTAAAAAGGTGGAAAAACCAGTTAGTAGGTTTTGGTACATTTGAAGTAAGTGAAAGAGCAGCAAGAGAAGGAAGAAATCCCTCGTACTGGCGAAACAATGACATCGCAGCTTCCAAGGCACCGAAATTCAAAGCAGGAAAAAAGTCTGAAAGATCTGGTAAACGAATAATTATAAGGTATGGCTGGGGGAACTTATGCCCCCCGTTTTTAGGTTAAAAGGAGAATTTATGAGACTTGATAAATATCTGAAGACTTCACGTCCGATCAAGAGAAGAACAGTAGCGAATGAAGCCTCGCGATGCGGGAAGAGTTCTGGTCAATGACCGTCCTACCAAGGCATCCGCACAGGTTAAGGCGGGTGATACCATTGAGATTCAGTTTGGCGGAGACAAGAAGGTGCGGGTCGAGGTTCTGAAGTTCAAGGACACGTCCGGGAAGATGCAGAAAATCTTTACAAATATCCCTGATACAGAGAAATGAAGTTTTGCGGTCTATTTGTCTTCCTCCTCACATAAAAGTAGAAGTGTAGTCAGTCAGGCATAACTGTTCACAGGTAACAGTCAGGAGGCGGAAGGATGGAACCAGGTACCGTACGGCAGCCGCACAGCTTCCTTCTGGAGAATCGGAGAAAAGCACGATATCAGAGTTTGGATGTCCAGTCATTTAATGAGCAGGAAATCCTTCTTCTGACCGGGGAGGGAAACTCCAGATAAAAAGGAGAACAGCCTCATATTAAAGGACTGGATCTGGAGAAAGGGAAAAAGCCGGGATTGAGGGCAAAAAATAAACAGTCTCGATCTATCTTTCCAGAAATACTCCTCCCAAAGAAAGAGAAACTGATCAAAAAAGAATGTTCCGCTGAAACTGGCAGTTATACGTGGCAGGAATGCTTTGGTTTCCGGTATTTTTGTGGTTTTTTTGACGAATCTTTTGTTAAAGAGGTTGCTATTTCCAGCCAAAAAAGAGGTAAACTTTTAATAATCATGAGGAATCGCTTTTGTAATGTAGAGAGAGGAAAGCAGATTGAGCAGGTCAAAAAAAAAAAAAAGCAGGAAAACACCAGAATATTAAATAATTACCTTGGAATGGCACTGATTTCGGTAGTTGTTTTGATTCTTCTGGGAGCGCTTACTGTACAGAGCAGGGAGCTTAAGACCAGAATTGCATCCTATGATACAAGGGCATCAGAGTTAAGGACATCTATAGAGGAAGAAGAGGATCGTAAAAATAAAGCTCAAAAAAAAAGAAGGAATATATGCAGACGGATGAGTATATTGCAGAACTTAAAAGTACATCGTCTGGGACTTGTCAAGGGTAATGAGATAGTTTTTGAAGAAGAGAAATAACGCATATTTTGGAGAAAACTTTTTGAGATATGTGTCAGCGTTTGACAGATATTTTATAAAAAAAACCCCTTTATAATTTTCCCTGAATGAATCATCAGGGGAGGGAAAATATGCAGGAATGGATAATTGCCATGCTCGCGGTCAGCATCTTAACGATCCTGCGGGACATGGCAAAAACTGTTTTGAAGGGAAGAAAATCCAAAAAAAGAGGAACCTTTTCCTATGAATGGAGAGCATCCCCAGAAGGAAAGGGTGGAACGTTATGCAGCATCCTTTCAGAAACTGGCGGATACGTTTTATGGGATGCCCTATAAAAAAAGAATACTTAAGCAGCGCACAGGTAGAGAATGTTCTCAGAGAAGCAGGGGAGCATTTGTGCAGGAACTGTTACCGGAGAGAACTGTGCTGGGGCGAACAGGCAGAGAGCATGTATCAGGGCGGAGAGGCACTGGTGCGGGCGATCGAGCAGGCAGATGAGGGAAGGATTGAAGAACTTCGGAAGCAGTGGGGAGAGGTCTGTGGGAAGTCACCACAGTATCTGAAAGTCTGAGGAATGTTTCCAGCGTGAGAAACAGGAGATAATCTGGGGGAAACCGTATGATCGAGAGTCGGCTTGCGGTTGCACAGCAGCTGAATGAGATTTCGCATATTATGCGGCAGGTGGCAGAGGATCTCTATGATATCAGTGAGGCGGAGCCGGTCTTTCAGGAAGAACTGACCAGAAGTCTTCGGAAGCGTCATGTGATTCTTAAGCGGGCGTGGGTGATGGACAAGGTTGAGGGAAGACGGCAGATTTTTTTCTGACTATGCGTGCAAGGAATGGTCAGTGTGTCTCTGTGGCAGAGATTGCGCAGATTTTGTCCGGGATCTGTGAATGCAGCATGACATCGGCACCGGGGAACCGCTGTATCACCGTGAACCGGGATTTTTCATACCATACATTTTGTGGAAGATGTGAGCTATCAGTTGTACGGCGTGGCAAGGATCAC
>VOFJ01001107.1_pt1 | contig 13933 bp, 18 predicted proteins | sample 5384081 | NCBI WGS metagenome assembly VOFJ01 (sample SAMN12384729, study PRJNA508395) | human gut metagenome | isolation source: healthy gut I | host: Homo sapiens
GCGGGAGAAAGGCGGAATCTTCCCCCTTCGGTGTTTCGGGCGGATGATTTGGAAATCGTTCGGTACTTCCGGAATGTAAGTCTCCGTATAGACAACGTTCGGTTGCAGGTCCAGCAACCGGCAGACCAGCATGCGCAGCTCCTCGTTGAAATCAAACAGGAACTCATATTTCTTTTCGTAGAACGGTGCGAAATCTTCCTCGTAATATTCAAAAGAACGGACTCGTATTATAGGCCGATACCAGTGCATTCAATGCAGGTGGCGCCAGTTCCCGTGGTCGGATATGCGGATATCCTTTGTCGGGCATTTCAGCGTGTCGGGTTTGACGATGGGGACGGAGAGTGACAGTGGACCGTTGGCAGCCGCGATTGTACAGCGGTTGCGGTAGGTTTGCTTCAGATAGTTTTCAGCTGTTTCTATCCGTACCTCTTCAAATTGGTAGAGTTTGCAGTATTGTTGTACCGGGCCCAGATAGGCCGAAGAAAATATACAGGTTGCATGAGATTAGTTTACGGGTTTAAAAATTCGTTGCCGGTCTTTGCTGTACCCACAGAGCCAGGCGTTACCAATGATATGGTTGCGTGGGATGAATCCTGAGGTGACGCGAGTCCACCGCTTCGTTGGCATTATCGGAAAGCATCCAGTAATAATCCTGGTTGAAGAAGAAGAAATCTGTTTCCCGACCGTCCAGGAATAACTTCCCCGTCACGGAATACGGCCTTGTCGCCGGCTTCGGCCCGGATGGCTTCACGGCAGGCGGTGAGTGCTGCTGCATTGAGGCGGTAGGCTCTGCCTTTTGGGGAACGACCAGTTCGTACGTATCCATCGGGTTTTTAAGGAAACGGATATGTTGGCATCTTCCGATAATTCTTCTCGTATCTGATATTCCTCAAAGGAAGTCAGGTTGAAGGAGATGCCGAACGGTTCTTCTTTCATCTCCCTGAGCGGGATATTCAGTTTCTTCTGTGCCGCCAGAACTTCCTCCTGTGCCGCCTGTGTCACCGATATAAGTATTGAGTGACCGGGGGGGAATGAGGAATCAGCCTTCCGTTTACCGGTATCCGTCATTACTAATCCGGATTGTGTCGCCTGGCATACCGATACAACGGCTCAGAAATAGCGGGCTCGATGTCGTATCTTTCAGCAGCGGACTGGTAAATAAAACCACCCGGTTGCGCCCCGGGTTGTCTTTCTGCGGGAGCTTGTTCACCAGAATATAATCGCCTTTATGCAGGGCAACTTCCATGGAGTCGGTCGACACGTGATACGACTCCATACAGAAATAACGGATTACCATAACGCCCCCCCACCAGCAACACGATTGTCACCAGCCATTTTATAACAGATATGGAGGAACGTTCAGCCATAAATAATTAATCTGGATGCACCATGCGGAACAGACGGTTCCAGCGGATACCACCGTCGAACAGGCTGCGGTCTTTATCCAGTGACAGCCAGATCATGATCGGCTTACCTACGATATGGTCTTCCGGCACGAAACCCCAGGAACGGCTGTCGGCACTGTTGTGGCGGTTGTCACCCATCATCCAGTAATAATCGTATTTGAACGTATAGGTCGTTTCCGGCTTGCCGTTGATATAATATGTACCGTCTTTTTCTTCCAGTGTATTGTTTTCGTAGTTTTTGATGCAACGACCGTATAGAGCGATGTTTCGTTTGTTTAGCGGTATTGTTGCCCCCTTTCTTCGGAATCCACAGCGGACCGTAGTTGTCGCGTGTCCAACCAGTTTCATACCATGCCGGATAAGTCAACCCCGAAAATGCATCCGGTTCGATTACAATCTTTTTTACAATAGGCAGTTTTTTCTCGGCTATCGCCAGTGCTTTCTTGGTCAGTGGCATGCGGTAGACCGGATTGTACTGTCCGGGGGCAATCGATTCGAAACCGAGGAAAGACATTAAATCCTGGTAATATCCGTTGTTGGAGACCAGTATCCGGTCTTCTTTGCTTACGTTCATCAGACGGAACTGTTCTTCTGTGATAGGGGGAACCATCCGTTTCGACGTAATAACAGAACTGCATATTCTCCGGATTCTCTGCCGCTTTACCATCGATATATACCTGGTTGTCGCGTATTTCATGGTGTCGCCCGGCATACCGATGCAACGTTTCACACATAGTTTTCACGTTTGTCTACAGGGCGGTAGACTACATCCCCGAAGGTGTTTTTTATCCATCCAGATGGCGTTCACGTCCGTACTGCATAACCAGTTCGTCGTAGCTCGGATTTTGCTGTTTCAGGGCAACCGTATCGCCGGCAGGGAAGTTGAACACCACAATATCATTCCGTTTCACATGACCGAGGCCTTTCACCCGTTTGTAGTCCCATTCCGGCCAGTCAAATATGACTTGCAGTTGAAGAACGGTCAGTGTGTTCTGTACCAGTGGGAACGACAGCGGCGTGTTCGGGACACGAGGACCATAACTCAGCTTGCTTACAAACAGATAATCGCCTACCAATAAAAGATTTCTCCAACGAAGAATCTCGGAATCTGGTAATTCTGGAAAATAAAGATATTGATGAAATAGACGGCAACCAATGCAAACAGGATATCATCCACCCATCCCAACACATTGCGTACCTGCGGATTCTTGGTACCGTTTCCAGGCTCCCCAAAGGGGATATACCCGGTCAGAAAAATATCGACAAGGACGATCAGGCCCAACAACAACCAGGCATTCTGCATCCAAAGCGTGAAAAGCAGGTAGAGAACGGCTGCTATGCTGAATTTAATCCATTGTTTCTTGGAAAACTTCTTCATTTGTTTCTGTTATTAATTAAAATTTAAGCATATCATCCATTCCGAGGAAACCTTTCTTTCCAGCAGTAAATTCGGCGGCAATAACAGCGCCCAAGGCAAATCCGGCACGACTCTTCGCATCGTGCTTGATGCTGATCGTGTCGACATCCGACTCGTATGTGATTTCGTGGATACCCGGAACTTCTCCTTTACGAATGGCATGGATAGGTATATCGGTTGTTTTTCTCAGCCGTTTCCAAAGTCCAGCGGTCTTTACGATCCACGTTTTCAATGATTCCTTCCGCCAGTGTGATAGCTGTTCCGCTAGGAGCATCCAATTTATGGATATGGTGAGTTTCCATCATTTTGATATCGTAAGCGGAGAAATTATTCATAATCTTTGCCAGATATTTGTTGATAGCGAAGAATATATTTACACCGATGCTGAAATTGGAGGCATAGAAAAAAGTTTTGACCCTCTTTTTCGCACATATCTTTGACTTGCCCAATCTTGTCAAGCCATCCTGTCGTACCGGAAACAACCGGAATGCCTGCTGCAAAACATTGCATATAATTGTTGAATGCTGTAGCCGGAGTCGTAAACTCGATTGCGACGTCAGCACTCTTGAATTTGTCGGAGTGTATTTCTTCCGGGTTGTTTATATCTACGATAGACACGATTTGGTGTCCTCTTCCAAGTGCTATCTGCTCGATAGTTTTTCCCATCTTTCCGTAACCGATAAGTGCAATCTTCATACTTATATATTTAACTTTCAATTTTAATTTTTCAACTTTCAACTGATAACGTGCTGCAAATATAAAGAATAATGCTTAGATTTGGGACATAAATCTTAACTCTGAAAAAAGATGGAACGTTTATTACATTATGTTTGGAAATACAAACTTTACACGGCCACACCATTGATAACAACAGAGGGACGTCCCGTCCAGGTAATCGATCCCGGAATGCAGAATACGGATGCAGGTCCCGATTTTTTCAATGCGAAGATCAAAATAGACGGAACGCTATGGGTAGGAAGTGTCGAAATTCATGATAAATCTTCTGACTGGCTGCTCCATCATCATGATACGGATAAGGCATACGACTGTGTAATCCTTCACATTATAGGCTTTAATGATTTCCAGCCAGTTCGAACGAACGGAAACCCGATTCCACAAATGCTCCTGACTGTTCCGGAAAATATTCTCCGCAGTATAGACTGGCTGCTTTACCGGGAGGCGGCTCTTCCGTGCCTCGATCACATAACCGGGATCGCTCCTTTGCATATAGCCTGTTGGATGGAAGCCTTGCTAAGCGAGCGGCTGGAACGGAAAACACATGACATATTCCTCCTTTTGGATGCGTATCAGACAGACTGGAATGAAGTTTTTTATATTACTTTAACCCGAAACTTCGGCTTTGGTGTGAATAATGATGCTTTTGAAAGGCTGGCAAAGAGCTTGCCGCTTCGTTGCATTCAAAAACAGCGGAACAGCCATTCGCAGATAGAAGCAATGCTTTTCGGACAGGCAGGAATGTTAGAGGAGGAAAACGACGATCATTACTACCGCTTGTTGCAACGGGAATACGATTTTTTACGCCATAAGTTCGGCCTGTCACCAATGGAAGATTTCGTATTTAAGAACCTACGGACACGGCCTGTCAACTTTCCGTATCTGAAAGTGGCACAGTTAGCCGCACTTTGGGTACGGTACGACACTCTGTTTTCTGCCATTCTTGAAGCCAGGAGCACCGGAGAGATCAAAAAGTATTTCAGGATTCCTCCATCCGGTTATTGGGAGACACATTATCATTTCCGGTATGCTTCTTCCCCGAAAAAAAAAAGACCAGTCGGGGCGAAAATTCTTTGTGAACATATTATTGATAAACACGGTAGTTCCGATTCTTTTCGCTTACGGGGTCAGGAACAAACAACCCGAATATTGCGAGCGTGCAATCCGTATTTTGAAAATATTCCTCCGGAAAAGAACACTATCGATTGTTTCGGGTTTCAGTCGGGCAGGGATAAAAGTCTGCCACGCTGGCGACAGCCAGGCTTTGATCCAATTAAAACGCGAATATTGCGAAAAGAAGAAATGTTTGTATTGCAGGATCGGGTTCAGAATGTTGAAAACGACAATCGGACAAAAGTCCTTTATAGAATGCAAAGATTTCTTATTTGGCGGATATATCACTATTAGTCACCGGATTTTTCCCTATTTTTGCCATCTGATTAAAAAAGCGATTGAATGGGTAAATGAACCAGATATATAAAAGATTTATTGCTGGTACTGTGCGGAGTGTTTCTGTTGTAACCATGTATTCGTGTGCCAATATCGGTAGTCCGAACGGAGGACCCTATGATGAAACCCTCCCAAATTCGTAAGCAGTCTGCCTACCCCAAATCAGACGAATTATAAGGGGAAGAAGGTGGAGATTCTGTTTGATGAACTGGTTCAGCTGGACAAGCCGTCGGAGAATGTAATCATCACGCCGCCGCAGATGCAATTACCTGTGATCCGTGCCGCGGGAAAGAAGGTCGTAGTCGAACTGAAAGATACACTGAAAGAAAATACGACTTATACGATCGACTTCACCAACTCGATCTCCGATAATAACGAGAAGAATGTATTCGAGAATTTCTCCTTTGCCTTCTCTACCGGTGATGTGATCGATACGCTGGAGGTATCGGGTATTTTGCTGAATGCCGAAAACCTGGAACCTATGCCCGGTATCACGATCGGTCTGCATAAGAACCTGGAGGATTCGGCTTTTGTGAAACTGCCTTTCGACCGTACTTCGCGTACGAACGATAAAGGACAGTTCACCATCCGCAATATCTCTCCGGGCAGTTACCGTATCTTCGGTCTGAACGATGTCAACCGCGACTATAAATTCGACCAGCCGGGCGAGGAGATTCGCGTTTAACGACTCCATTATCATCCCCTCGCTGGAGTTGACCACCCGGCAGGATACGCTTTGGAAAGACAGCCTGACCATCGATACGATCCGTACGGTTGCCTATACGCGTTATTTCCCGGATGATATCGAATTGCGTCTGTTCAAGGAAGACTTCGTGCGCCAGTATCTGCTGAAACCGGAGCGCCAGCAAGAAAACTTGCTGACCATACGGTTTAATGCTCCGCTGGACACCCGTACCGCTTCCGAAGCCGCTCAACTTTACCCCGGAGAATCCTGACTGGTTCTTTACACAGGAAACGGAGGCGGGAAAAGGCCGTTAATTTTGGCTGACCGATTCGCTGGTCTGGAAACAGGATACGTTGCAGGTGGAGCTGTCGTATCAGAAGAGCGACTCGCTGAACATTCTCCGGCCGCAAACCGATACGCTTCAGTTCGTGATGCGCCGTCGTCCCGAAAAAAGAAGAAAAAGAAGAAAGATGACGAGCCGGAACCGATCGTCTTCCTGGGTATGCAGATCGATGCGCCTGGTTCGATGGACTTGTTCGATACCGTATCCGTTACGTTCAATGAACCGATCCTCGAACTGCCGAAGGAAGTCTTCTATCTGGACCAGAAGGTTGATACGGTGTGGACTCCGGTTGATTTCGAGCTTTTCCCGGACTCTACCAATAGTCTGAATTACTTCATTCGCCGTCCGTGGAAATATGCCGAGGAGTATCGCCTGTCGGTGGATTCGGCAGCGATCTTCAGTCTTTATGGCAAAGTGGAACGAACCGTATTCGGCTGAGTTCAAGATTAAGAAAGAGGATGAATACGCGGACACTTATATATTAATGTAGAAGGAATTGATACGACCGCTTATGTGGAATTGCTGAACGGTAGTGATGCCCCCGGTGCGGAAGGCAAAGGTAAAGAATGGCGGTGTCCTTTTCATGGATCTGAAACCGGACAAGTATTATGCACGCCTGGTGGTCGACCTGAATGACAACGGCAAATGGGATACCGGTAATTATGCCGATAAACGCCAGCCGGAAGAGGTTTACTATTCGCCCGTGCAGTATAACGTATTACAGAACTGGCAGGTAGAAGAGACCTGGAATGTCAAGGCAACCCCATGGGCAAAACAGAAACCTATCGAGATTACAAAGAATAAGCCGAAAGAGGCAACCAAGAAGAAAAGAAATTACAAAGATGAAGGACAACAGAAGTCTTCTTCGCGCAATAGCGGTATGGGTGGCAGCATGGGTATGCCGTTCTAAAGGAACCGGTTTATGTCTGCTGATCCTGTTGTTGCTCCTTTCCGGAGTGGCCGGTGCGCAGACTATTCCGGTGAAAGAGCGGTTCAATGCCGGTGAGGAGGTGCAATATGAATTGTACTTCAAGTGGGGTATTTTGATGCCGCGTGCCGGACAGGCAACCTTATCTATTAAAGATACCCGCTATGAGGATAATCCGGCTTATCATTATAACCTGTTGTTCCGTACTTCCGGCATGTTTGAGAAGATATTCTCCATGCGTGATACGATCGACTGTTATTTTACACCCGAGATGTTGCTGCTCCGTAGCGAGAAACGGGTGAATGAGAATGACTACTATCTGATCGACGATCTGAAGTTCTCTTATACTAAAGGGAAGACTTTGGCCCATTCCCATCGCTATACGCCTTCACGGACGAAGATCGATACGATGATCGTTTCCGAACAATATATGTTCGACATGCTGGGAGCAACGATGTATCTGCGTTCCCTGGACTGGGACAAGATGAAACAGGGTGATGAATTTCCGTTTCATGTGGTGATTGGACGAGACCGGATCAACATCAGTTTCCGCTATACCGGGCAGCAGATCGTTGAACGAAGTGAGACGTTGAAGTACAGAACCCGCCATTTCTATATCGATATTTTTGACGACGCTTTCACCCAAAGTAAGGCGGCTGCCGAAATATGGATCGGGGACGATGAAAACCATATCCCGGTCAAGATTCGTGCCAAGCTGAAGATAGGAGCGGCCGAGGTCTATTACAAATCATCCAAAGGATTGCGTTACCCACTTACTTCGCGGGTGGAAATTCCCCGGCGTTAGGCAGTGAGAGGGTGAAACGTGTTTCGGAGTAAGGTTGTGAACTGACCTGGAGTTCGCCGCCATGCATCCGTACGATCTGGCGTGAAAGGCTCAGGCCGATACCCGTACCCTTGTTCTTGGTTGTGAAGAAAGGAATGAAAATATCTTCCAGCATATCGTGAGGGATGCCCGGCCCGTTATCTGTTATTTCTATCAGGGTCGTGGTGCCGGTTTGTTTTACTGTGAGTGAGATTTCACCGTTATCCTGTCCTTCCAATGCTTCCATCGCATTTTTCAACAAGTTGATCAAGACCTGTGAGAGCAGTTCTTCATCGGCATTGACTGTTATTTCGTCCTGACAGAGGTAAACAGTCAGACCGATCTGTAAACGTTGCAGGTCCGACTGGAACAGTAGTTCGATGTTGCGTACCTGGCGGGAGAGGGAGAACGGATTGGGATTAGGAGCCTGCAACCGTGCCAGTTGGCGGTATGAATTGGTGAAATTCATAAGGCTCTGTCCCTGGCTCTTGATCGTATCCAATCCACGGACCGTCTTCCGGATAGTGGCGTCGTTGATCTCGTCGCAGCTTTTCGTCGTCTCGTTGCTCCGGTAATAGGAGAGGAGCGTGCCTGAGAGGGAGACGATCGGAGCGATCGAATTCATGATCTCGTGGGTCAGGACGTGCATCAACTTGTCGTATGCCTCGTATTCCTTCCGTAACAGTTCGCGTTCGAACTCTTTCTGCTTGCTCTCCGTCATCATCAGGCGGTGGATGCGGTTGAATGCCGTATGCAGACGGCGTTGTTCTTCCGGTCCGCTGTTTTCGGGAAAGTAAAGCATCGACTCATTGTCTTCGATGGCGTCGAGGAACAGTTGGATACGGCGGTTCGATGTATTGAGGAAATAGACGAGGACCCCGACCAGCCATAAGGCGATCAGCAAGGTGACGCATCCCAGTATGATGGCTTTACCGGTGATAATACCCGTTAGTCCTACGCCGGCAACAAGGAGGATGACTGCGACCTGGAAGACTATCTTCAGATAGATGCGTGTGCTAAACATTCGTTTCACAGGTTGAACCGTTTTAGTTTGTTATATAAGGTCTGCCGGCTTACTCCCAGTTGTTCGGCGGCTGCGGTCAGGTTGCCGTCGTTCTGGGTAATAGCCGCCTCGATCGTCTTGCGCTCCACTTCTCCCAGGTTGGGGGTATCGGAGAACGAGACGGATTTTCCGGGACGGATAAAGAGGTCAGCGGCACGGATTACATTCTTCTCGGCCAGGATCACTGCTTTCTCGATGGTATGTTGCAACTCGCGTATGTTGCCCGGCCAATTGTAACGTTCCAGTTTGGCCGTTGCCTGTGGGTGGATGGTCAGGCCCGGCTGATTGTACAGGGCCGTATACTTTTTTCAGGAAATAGTCGATGAAAAGAGGAATGTCTTCCCGGCGGTTCCTGAGAGGCGGTATTTCTATTTGTATGGTGTTGATGCGATAGTAGAGGTCTTCGGAAAAGAGACTGCTTCACCAGTTCCGGCAGGTCGCGGTTGGTGGCGGCGATCAGACGTATGTCGACCGGGATTTTGCGGTTGCTTCCCAGTCGGGTGACTTCGCGGTTCTGCAGGGCGGCGAGCAGTTTGGCTTGCAGGCCGACCGGGAGGTTACCTATCTCATCCAGAAACAGGGTACTTCCGCTGGCAGCCTCGAATTTACCCGGACGGCTTTCGCGGGCATCGGTAAAGTCACCTTTTTCATGTCCGAACAGTTCGCTTTCGAAAAGGGATTCGCTGACGGCTCCCATGTCGACGTTGATCATTTCCCGGCGGCTGCGGAGCGACAGGCGGTGTATTTCGCGGGCGAGCATTTCTTTACCCGTACCGTTCTCGCCGGTGATAAGGATATTCGCATCTGTTTTGGCAACCTTGGTCACGACCTTGATCAGTTTCATCATAACGGCGGAATGCCCGATGATCATGGCTGGTTCTGCGGGCCGGTCGGGTCGGTTACGGTCGGTCTTCTGTTTGACCTTTTCCCGTTCTACGGCTTGTAAGGCGGAGTGTATCTTTTCGAGCAGGACTTCGTTGTCCCAGGGTTTGAGTATAAAATCAACGGCTCCGCTTTTCAGGGCTTTGACAGCTAGTTCCACATCTCCGTAGGCGGTAAGCATGATGACTGGCAGTTCGGGGGCTATTTCCCGGATACGGCGTAGCCAGAACAGGCCTTCGTTTCCGGTGTTTACGCCTGCGGAGAAATTCATATCGAGAATGACAAGGTCGACCGGCATCGTATCCAGCACGGATAGGATGCTGTTCGGGTTGGAGGCGGTCTCTACCCGTTCGAATTCATCTTCCAATAATAATTCGAGCGAAGTCAATACACTTTTATTATCATCTACAATGAGAACTGTTCCGGTTTGCATACGATTAATTTTTCCGTAAAGGTATCGGCTTCCGGGGTACTATGCAAATGAGCGTCAAAATATTTGACACTAATAACAGGATAATATAACACTATAGTCCTAATCCGATTAGCACTCGTATGTTAAGGCAGTCAGCACAGTAGTGCTGGTGAGGGTAACACTACTGTGCTGGCCCCGTATCAGGCATAGGGGGAGGGCTTGTTCTTTTATGATTGACACGTCAGCGTCCATATTTTTGACAATCGGGCGTCCATATATTTTACACCTTGCGAGGCTGTTTCTTTTGTGCGTTTTGATAATCAATCAGCGTGAAATGTGGCACGCCTTTTGCTTTTTACATGTGCATGATGAAAATGCAAATAACAATTAAATATGGATTGCGGTTAGCCTGTCTGTTGCTGTTTGGTTCGGCAGTGGGAGCAGGTGCACAGGAATCCTGAGAGTGTCGACTCTTGCATGCGCTATGCGCTGGAGAGGAACCTGGCATTGAAAAACAGCCGGCTGGATACCCGTATCGCTCGCGAAGACTTTACGGCGGCGATAAGTGATTTCCTGCCTTCGGTCAGTACCAGCGGGGCTTTCGGGAAACGGATGGGACGTTCGGTCGACCCGAAAACGAATTTGTATACCACCTCTTCCTTCGTGGAAAGTACGCTGGGGTCGATATATCATTGCCTGTCTTCGACGGATTCAAACGTATCAACCGGGCGCAGTTCACCCGGCTGAACAGGCAACTGAGCAGCGTTGCCGGGAAAGCGGAGGAGAATCAGGTGGCTTTCGAGGTGATGGACGCTTATTATGTATATATCTTTGACAGGAAGATGAGCGCCCTGGCTGCCGAACAACGTAAACTAAGCGAGCGTTACCATGAGCAGATGCTTGAATATGTGGACCTCGGCCTTCGTTCTCCTTCTGACCTTCAGGAGGTGAAAGCCCGTTTGCAGAACGATATTTATCAGGAGACGGTGAAGAAGAAGACGGAGCGTCTTTCTTTTTTCTTGCATTAAAAGAGTTGTTGCAGATGCGCGATTCGGACTCTTTATCCGTTAGTGACAGAGAGGGGGATGACAGCGAGTTGCCGCTTCTTGCCGGCTATTCGGCTCCGGAAGTGTATGCAGAGTCGGAGACTGCGCTTCCTGAGTTCCGGATGATGGATTTGCGGGAACAGGCGTCGCGAAAGTCGCTCGCCATCGCGTCGGGAGCTTTCTCGCCTTCCATCCGTGCGGATTTCAGCCTTTATTCGAGTTACTATGATACGGAACGCGATGCGGACGGACATATCTCTTCGTTCGGGCAGCAGATGAAAAACAATTGGAACAAATATATCGGTCTGCGGAGGTATCTTTCCCTATATTCAGCGGTTTGTCCCGCTTTACGGCAGTCAGGAAAGAGCGTTTCCGCCTGCAACAGGTAAGGAATAACAACGACCAGCAACGAATATCCTTATATAAGGAGATAGAAGATGCCTGCCTTTCCTTACAGGCTTCGGCAGAGGAACATCATCAGGCTAAACTGCAATTGCAGGCAGCAGCAACCACCCTCAAAGAGAACGAGGAGAAGTGGGAGGAAGGTATGGTATCCGTCTTCGAACTGATGGAGAAACGTAACCTGTATATCCAGGCCAAAGCAGAACTGGCCCGTACCCGGCTGCAATATGACCTGAAACACCGGATGGTCGAGTTTTACCGTACCGGTTCATTTTTAGTAAAATAACAACAAAGAACAGATATGAATAACAACATGGACACCCCTATCGAACGGAAATCCCGTTTGAAGAAGAAACATCTGTATGCGATGGCAGGAGGCGCTTTCTTCCTGGTCTGCCTGCTTTACTTTATTTTTTTCCGCGATACCTCTTCCTCCATGAAAGTGGACAAGGAACGGCTGACCATCTCCACCATCGTCCAGGGTGAGTTTAATGATTATATCCGTGTGATAGGGCAGGTGCTCCCGGACCGTATCATCTACCTTGATGCCATCGAGGGCGGCCGGGTGGAAGAACGCCTGATAGAAGAAGGGGCACAGGTCAAGGCCGGCGATGTTATCCTCCGCCTGAGTAACCCGCTGCTGAATATCGGTATCCTGCAAAGCGAGGCAGACCTTGCTTATCAGGGAGAATGAACTCCGTAACACCCGCATCAGCATGGAACAGGAACATCTGCGCCTGCAACAGGACCGTATCAGCCTCAACAAGGAATTGGTGCAGAAGGAACGCCGTTTCAGGCAATACGAACGCCTGTATAAGAAGAACCTGCTGGCCCGCGAAGATTTCCTGCTGGCAAAGGAGGACTACGAAAGCGCCCGCGACCAGCTTGTCGTGCTGGACCAGCGTATCCGCCAGGACGACCTTTTCCGCAGCAGCCAGCTGGAGAGCCTGGATGAGAATATCCGGAACATGAAACGGAGCCTCTCCCTTGTCCGCGAACGGTTGGAGAACCTGAAGGTGAAAGCCCCCGTCAGCGGCCAGCTGGGCAATCTCGAAGCACAGATAGGGCAGTCTATCGCCCAGGGGGAACGTATCGGGCAGGTCATCACGCCCGAACTGAAGGTGGAAGCCAAGATCGACGAGCACTATGTGGAACGTGTCATGCCCGGCCTTCCCGCCAGCTTCGAGCGTGAAGGGAAGACCTACGACATGGAAGTGACAAAGTCTATCCCGAAGTGCGGGAAGGACAGTTCCGTACCGACCTTCATTTTACCGGCCGGCCGGAGAATATCCGTGCCGGGCAGACCTATCACTTGAACCTGCAACTGGGTGACCCCGTACAGGTTATCTTGATTCCCCGCGGTAGCTTCTACCAGGCAAGCGGCGGCCTGTATGTATATGTCGTGGATGAGGACAGAGACCGTCGCCCGCCGCCGTCCGGTGAAGATAGGCCGCCAGAATCCGTATTAAGTGAAGTGACCGAAGGTGTGAAAACCGGGCGAGAAAGTGATTATCTCCGGCTATGAACTCTTCGGTGAAAACGAACGATTGATTATCCAGATAACAGAAAGGATAAATATGGATTATCTTTTCCCAAGTCATAAAAAGCCAGCGGGCCCGCAAGTCACTTTCGGTGATTAATATCTTTGGCCTGTCCGTGTGTATCTCGGCCGCCCTGCTGATTCTGCTCTATGTCCGTTTCGAACTGAGCTACGACTCTTTCCATGACGGCGACCGCGTGTACCGTGTCGAAAGCCGTTTGTATGAGGGAGCGACGCTGACGGATAACTGGGCGACGACCGCATTCGGCCACGGTCCGGTGATGAGCCGGGAGATACCGGGCATCGAAAAGTTTGTCCGGCTGACCGCCCAGGACCAAAGGGCTGGGTGGTTACTTACCGCGGATAAGCTTTGCGCGAAAGCCGCTAGCCCTTTTCGGGACCTTTCGACCTCTTCCGTTTCCCCGCATTCTGGAAAGGGGAGAGAGACGGCGACCCGCCCCCAATACCGCCGTGCTGACGGAAAGTGCCGCCCACCGTTATTTTCCGGCGAGGCGGAGCCGTTGGGTAAAAATCTCCTGACCTTCCGCACGTCGACGGCCGAACAGCATTTCGAAGTGACAGGCATTATTTGCCGACATGCCGGCCATTCGCATCTGCATTATGATTTCTGCTGTCTTATTCCACGATACCGAAGGAACGGCAGGATATTTGGTATTCACGGCGTCTATACGTATGTCCGCCTCAACCGAAAACCGGAAGAATGCCTTGCTGGTTTCAGATAAATACAAAAACCGCAGCCTTAGCAGCATGAGAATTGGAAAGGTGGAAATTAATCCCGTTG
>VOFJ01003842.1_pt1 | contig 13931 bp, 9 predicted proteins | sample 5384081 | NCBI WGS metagenome assembly VOFJ01 (sample SAMN12384729, study PRJNA508395) | human gut metagenome | isolation source: healthy gut I | host: Homo sapiens
CCACAGCGACTCGAAAACTTTTCGAAAATTTTTTCTTCTGAAAAATTTGGTAGTTTAAAAGGAATGCCTTACCTTTGCAGCCGCAATCGAAACGATAGCGCGAGTTCTTTGAAAGCATTACATATCAACAAGTAGTACAAGAGACGTAGTAGGAATACTGACATACCGTCAAGACTACAATAAACAGATAGAGATTCTGAGCAAAAGGTATAAACAAAATCAACAACGAAGAGTTTGATCCTGGCTCAGGATGAACGCTAGCGACAGGCTTAACACATGCAAGTCGAGGGGCAGCATGATTTGTAGCAATACAGATTGATGGCGACCGGCGCACGGGTGAGTAACGCGTATGCAACTTACCTATCAGAGGGGGATAGCCCGGCGAAAGTCGGATTAATACCCCATAAAACAGGGGTCCCGCATGGGGATATTTGTTAAAGATTCATCGCTGATAGATGAGCATGCGTTCCATTAGGCAGTTGGCGGGGTAACGGCCCGAACCAAACCGACGATGGATAGGGGTTCTGAGAGGAAGGTCCCCCACATTGGTACTGAGACACGGACCAAACTCCTACGGGAGGCAGCAGTGAGGAATATTGGTCAATGGCCGAGAGGCTGAACCAGCCAAGTCGCGTGAAGGAAGAAGGATCTATGGTTTGTAAACTTCTTTTATAGGGGAATAAAGTGAAGGACGTGTCCTTTTTTTGTATGTACCCTATGAATAAGCATCGGCTAACTCCGTGCCAGCAGCCGCGGTAATACGGAGGATGCGAGCGTTATCCGGATTTATTGGGTTTAAAGGGTGCGTAGGTGGTGATTTAAGTCAGCGGTGAAAGTTTGTGGCTCAACCATAAAATTGCCGTTGAAACTGGGTTACTTGAGTGTGTTTGAGGTAGGCGGAATGCGTGGTGTAGCGGTGAAATGCATAGATATCACGCAGAACTCCGATTGCGAAGGCAGCTTACTAAACCATAACTGACACTGAAGCACGAAAGCGTGTGGGGATCAAACAGGATTAGATACCCTGGTAGTCCACGCAGTAAACGATGATTACTAGGAGTTTGCGATACAATGTAAGCTCTACAGCGAAAGCGTTAAGTAATCCACCTGGGGAGTACGCCGGCAACGGTGAAACTCAAAGGAATTGACGGGGGCCCGCACAAGCGGAGGAACATGTGGTTTAATTCGATGATACGCGAGGAACCTTACCCGGGTTTGAACGTAGTTTGACCGGAGTGGAAACACTCTTTCTAGCAATAGCAAATTACGAGGTGCTGCATGGTTGTCGTCAGCTCGTGCCGTGAGGTGTCGGCTTAAGTGCCATAACGAGCGCAACCCTTATCGCTAGTTACTAACAGGTCAAGCTGAGGACTCTGGTGAGACTGCCAGCGCAAGCTGTGAGGAAGGTGGGGATGACGTCAAATCAGCACGGCCCCTTACGTCCGGGGCGACACACGTGTTACAATGGCAGGTACAGAGAGTCGCTTCGTAGCAATACGTAGCCAATCCCGAAAACCTGTCTCAGTTCGGATCGGAGTCTGCAACTCGACTCCGTGAAGCTGGATTCGCTAGTAATCGCGCATCAGCCATGGCGCGGTGAATACGTTCCCGGGCCTTGTACACACCGCCCGTCAAGCCATGGGAGCCGGGAGTACCTGAAGTATGCAACCGCAAGGAGCGTCCTAGGGTAATACTGGTGACTGGGGCTAAGTCGTAACAAGGTAGCCGTACCGGAAGGTGCGGCTGGAACACCTCCTTTCTGGAGCGACCTGCAAAAAAAAAGTTAAAAGAGGAGATAAGAGTCTCGTGCTACGAAGGTCTATTGAAAAATATACAATAAAGAAGAGACAGCCACCGTTCCGGCAGGCGATTTGCCAGTCCTATAGCTCAGTAGGTCAGAGCGCCACACTGATAATGTGGAGGTCGGCAGTTCAAGTCTGCCTGGGACTACCTGACATAAGGTTAGGGGGGGATTAGCTCAGCTGGCTAGAGCACCTGCTTTGCAAGCAGGGGGTCAACGGTTCGAATCCGTTATTCTCCACGCAAAAGAGATCATTGACATGTTGAAACGAAAGTAAATCGAATAAAAAAAACGAACGAGTATAACGCCGGTATATACGATACCGCGCGTGAGATCAGAAAAGATTTCACGAGCACGGCGAAGAAAGTAAAGAAGGGCGTATGGCGGATGCCTAGGCTCTCGGAGGCGAAGAAGGACGTGATAAGCTGCGATAAGCTACGGTGAGGAGCAAATATCCTGTGACCCGTAGATTTCCGAATGGGGCAACCCGGCAGGACCACCTGTCATCCCGGGAAACGGGAAGCAAACGTGGGGAACTGAAACATCTCATTACCCACAGGAAAAGAAAATAACAATGATTCCGTCAGTAGTGGCGAGCGAAAGCGGAAGAGCCCAAACCGATTCTGTTTCGGCAGAGTCGGGGTAGAAGGACTGCATAAGACAAAGAAGCAGGTAGCCGAACGGTCTGGAAAGGCCGGTCAAAGACGGTGATAACCCGGTAGGCGAAACCAGCGACAGCGACAGCAGTATCCTGAGTAGTGCGGGACACGAGAAATCCTGTATGAATCCGCGGGGACCATCCCGTAAGGCTAAATACTCCCGAGAGACCGATAGCGAACCAGTACTGTGAAGGAAAGGTGAAAAGAACCTCGAACAGAGGAGTGAAACAGACCCTGAAACCATACGCCTACAAGCGGTCGGAGCCCCTTACGTAGGGGTGACGGCGTGCCTTTTGCATAATGAACCTACGAGTTACTTTTGCCAGCCAGGTTAATCGATTCAGTCGAGGAGCCGAAGCGAAAGCGAGTCTTAATAGGGCGGTATAAGTTGGCAGGAGTAGACGCGAAACCAAGTGATCTACCCATGAGCAGGTTGAAGGTTAGGTAACACTAACTGGAGGACCGCACCGGTAAACGTTGAAAAGTTTTCGGATGACTTGTGGGTAGGGGTGAAAGGCTAATCAAACTTGGAGATAGCTCGTACTCCCCGAAATGCATTTAGGTGCAGCCTTTACTGAATATATTAAGAGGTAGAGCGACTGATAAGATGCGAGGGCTTCACCGCCTATCAAGTCCAGATAAACTCCGAATGCGTGCTATATATTGAATAAGGAGTGAGGGCGCGGGTGCTAAGGTCCGCGTCCGAGAGAGGAGAAGAATCCAGACCATCAGCTAAGGTCCCCAAATAACAGTTAAGTTGAACTAACGAAGTCAGACTGCAGAGACAGCTAGGATGTTGGCTTGGAAGCAGCCATTCATTTAAAGAGTGCGTAACAGCTCACTAGTCGAGGAGTTTGGCGTGGATAATACTCGGGCATAAACTGTTTACCGAAGCTATGGATCCAGAGTTATGGATGGTAGGGGAGCATTCCAGTGGCGTTGAAGGTGAGGGATAACCCTTGCTGGAGTAGCTGGAAAAGCAAATGTAGGTATAAGTAACGATAAAGGAAGTGAGAAACTTCCTCGCCGAAAGACTAAGGTTTCCTGATCAACGTTAATCGGATCAGGGTAAGTCGGGACCTAAGGATAAGCCGAACGGCGATTCCGATGGAAGAATGGTTTAATATTCCCATACTACTTTATAGAGCGATGTGGAGACGGAGAAGTGACAGTCCTGCCAACTGACGGAATAGTTGGTTAAAGGGTGTAGACGTCGATCGAAGTAGGCAAATCCGCTTTGAGAGTCGAACCTGACAGTATGCCGAGTACTTGTACAAGGCAATATGGATGTAAACAGGCTCCCGAGAAAATCCCCTAAACATATCTATAGAGTACCCGTACCGTAAACGGACACACGTGGTTGAGTAGAAAATACTAAGGCGCTCGAGCGACTCACGGTTAAGGAACTAGGCAAATTGACCCTGTAACTTCGGGATAAAGGGTCCCTCCCTGGTGGGAGGGCGCAGAGAATAGGTCCAGGCAACTGTTTAACAAAAACACATGGCTGTGCGAAATAGAAATATGAAGTATACAGCCTGACACCCTGCCCGGTGCTGGAAGGTTAAGAGGAGAGCTCATCGCAAGAGAAGGTTTGAATTGAAGCCCCAGTAAACGGCGGCCGTAACTATAACGGTCCTAAGGTAGCGAAATTCCTTGTCGGGTAAGTTCCGACCTGCACGAATGGTGTAATGATCTGGACACTGTCTCAACTGTGAGCTCGGTGAAATTGTAGTATCGGTGAAGATGCCGATTACCCGCGATGGGACGAAAAGACCCCGTGAACCTTTACTATAGCTTTACATTGAATTTGGGCAACTAATGTGTAGGATAGGCCGGAGGCTATGAAGCAGGTACGCTAGTATTTGTGGAGCCGTCGTTGAAATACGGCCCTTTGGTTGTTTGAGTTCTAACCGTGGAAACGAGGACACTGTATGGTGGGTAGTTTGACTGGGGTGGTCGCCTCCAAAAAAGAGTAACGGAGGCTTCTAAAAAGGTACCCTCAGACCGATTGGTAACCGGTCGTAGAGTGTAATGGCATAAGGGTACTTGACTGGGAGAGATACAACTCGATCAGGTAGGAAACTAGAGCATAGTGATCCGGTGGTTCCGCATGGAAGGGCCATCGCTCAAAGGATAAAAAGGTACTCCGGGGATAACAGGCTGATCGCTCCCCAAGAGCTCATATCGACGGAGCGGTTTGGCACCTCGATGTCGGCTCGTCACATCCTGGGGCTGGAGAAGGTCCCAAGGGGTTGGGCTGTTCGCCCATTAAAGTGGCACGCGAGCTGGGTTCAGAACGTCGCGAGACAGTTCGGTCTCTATCTGCAGTGGGCGTTAGAAATTTGCGTGGATCTGACTCTAGTACGAGAGGACCGTGTTGGACAGACCTCTGGTTTACCGGTTGTACCGCCAGGTGCACCGCCGGGTATCTAAGTCTGGATTGGATAAGTGCTGAAAGCATCTAAGTACGAAGCCAGCCTCAAGATAAGATCTCCCTGAGGGTCGTTGTAGACTACGACGTTGATAGGCTACAGGTCTAAAGGCAGTAATGTCGAAGCCGAGTAGTACTAATAGCCCGAGACTTTCTATTTCCGAGAGGAAGGATTGATATATCAGCAGTGTTAGTATTTATACTAACAAAGCGAAGGTTACTGAAAAGTAGCGTTGTCCAAAGTCAAACATCTTAAAGGTATTAAGGTGGTTATAGCGTTGGGGATCCACCTCTTCCCATTCCGAACAGAGAAGTTAAGCCCAACCACGTCGATGGTACTGCGTAAAAGTGGGAGAGTAGATAGCCGCCGTTTTAGAGTCACAGACTCCAAACAAATGAAAGGAATCAATCGTAAGGTTGGTTCCTTTTTGCGTTTATAGCAGATGACTCTGACTATTCATAAATACATTATTTGTATTTGGTTTATATTTGTTTTGTGGATTATGTAGCATTTGTCTGTGGAATAATTCTACGAACCCCATTTTTAATAAAGAAGTTGTTCTATTTGGTTGTTTATTTATATGGTTAATATTTAGGAGTATAGCGTTTTTTAACAGATTGTATTGAACAATGGTACGATTATTTCATTCTTACAATATAGAGATAGAACAATAGAAAATTTAAATGTCATTTATAGATATTAGTAATGGTAGGAGAAAGATTAGTAAAAGGAGGTATCATTAGTCGCCCTTTTAATGTTGGCAACAGGATGTCGAAAAAAAAAGAAGAGCCGTTGCGTCCCCTTGTCATAGTTGACAAGCCTCAGAAAGAAGATGTACAAATTTTTTGGTGAATATGTAGGCCGTATTCGTGCCGCAAGTTATGTAGAGATACATGCACGCGTAGAAGGTTATCTGGAAAGGATGCTGTTTGTAGAAGGTAAACAGGTGAAACAAAATGAACCTTTGTTTATTATAAATTCAGCACTTTATAAGGCACGCGTAGAGAAAGCGAAAGCACAGTTAAAAAAAGAACGAAGCTCAGGCGGCAAAAGCCAAAAGAGATGTAGAGCGTTTACAGCCGTTGTACGAACAGCATGCGGCCAGCCAGTTGGATCTTGATAACGCATTAGCTTCCCTGGATGATTCGGAAGCTAATATCGCAATGAGCAGAGCTGACCTGACCAGGCACAACTGGAGCTGGGTTATACAACGGTCACTTCACCGATTGCCGGATATATCAGTGAGCGTTTTGTCGATGTCGGCGCCCTGGTTGGTCCCGTGTCAACTCCAAATTAGCGGCCGTGGTAAAAAGTGATACGGTATTGGTCGACTTCAAAATGACCGCATTGGATTATCTGCGTGCCGAACGCCGTAACATTAAGTTCGGTGAGCAGGATACGACCCGTTCCTTGGCAGCCGACTGTAACCGTGACACTAGCCGATAATTCCGAATATCCGGTCAAAGGTGTAGTCGACTTTGCTGATCCGATTGTAGATCCTCAAACAGGAACATTCGGTGTACGTGCAGAATTGGCTAATCCGAATCAGAAATTACTTCCCGGACAGTTTACCCGCGTAAAACTATTATTGATGTACGTGAACGGTCAATCGTTGTTCCCCGAAAGGCTATTTCCATAGAACAAGGCGGTGTCTTCATCTATATTATCCGGCGTGATAATGTAGCGAAAAACGTTTCGTGCAAACAGGACCTGAAATGGAAATAACATTGTTATTGAACGCGGTCTGGGAGAAAATGAAGCAGTAGTTATCGAAGGCTATCATAAATTAGTTATAGTATGCTGGTTCGTCCGGTTCAGGCAGGGGGATGACAAAGCCATCGAAGCATATAGAGAGGAGGCAGGAGAATGAAGCCGGGATTCTTTATAGACCGTCCCGTATTCTCGACCGTACTATCTTTATTGATCGTTATTGTCGGGGTTATAGGATTGATGATGTTACCGGTGGACCAGTATCCTCAGATCACGCCTCCGGTTGTGAAGATCAGCGCCTCTTATCCGGGAGCCAGTGCCTTGACGGTGTCGCCAGGCTGTTGCAACACCAATCGAACAGGAACTGAATGGTACTCCGGGTATGATCTATATGCAGAGCAGCAGTACGAACTCCGGAGGTTTGACTATAACAGTCACTTTTGATGTTTCTGCCGATGCTGACCTTGCTGCTGTTGAAATACAGAACCGTGTGAAGCTGGCTGAATCGCGCCTGCCTTCCGATGTTGTTCAGAATGGTATCACCGTGGAAAAACAATCGGCCAGCCAGTTGATGACGTTAAGCCTGGAGTTCGGATGACCCGCGTTTTGATGAAATCTATCTGAGTAACTTTGCTACCATCAACGTGCTCGACGTACTTCGCCGTATTCCGGGTGTGGGACGTGTCTCCAATATCGGTAGCCGTTACTATGGTATGCAGATATGGGTATATCCGGATCGCCTGGCAAATATGGGACTGACGGTAAAAGATATCCAGGCTGCCCTGAAAGAACAGAACAGTGAATCCGCTGCCGGAGAATTGGGTAAACAGCCGGTTATCGACGTGGATATCACTTTGCCGATCACTGCCCGCGGACGTCTGTCTACGGTAAAAGAATTTGAAGAAGATATCGTTGTCCGTGCCAATCCTGACGGATCGATTGTCCGTTTGCGCGATGTTGCGAGAATATCTTTGGAAGCCTCTTCCTATTCTACGGAAAGTGGAATAAACGGAAAGAATGCGGCTATCCTGGGTATTTATATGCTACCGGGTGCCAATGCTCTGGAAGTGGCAACCAATGTAAAAGAAGCTATGAAAGAGATCAGCCAGAACTTCCCGGAAGGACTGGAATATAAGTTTCCCTTTGATATGACTGAATATATATCACAGTCTATCCACGAAGTTTATAAAACCTTGTTTGAGGCTTTGTTCCTTAGTTATACTGGTTGTATTCCTGTCATTACAGAACTGGCGTGCCGCTTTAATCCCGACTATCGCTGTTCCCATATCATTGATCGGGACATTCGGATTTATGCTTATCATGGGATTCTCCCTGAATATGCTGACCTTGCTCGGACTGATCCCATGATTGGTATTGTGGTCGACGATGCGATTGTCGTAGTGGAGAATGTGGAACGTATTATGCATGAAGAACGGCTTACAGCCCGCGAAGCCACCCATAAAGCGATGCGCGAATTATCGGGAGCTTTGATCGCAACATCGATGGTATTGGCAGCCGTATTCGTTCCGGTGAGTTTTCTGAGTGGAATTACCGGAGCATTATACCGTCAGTTCTCTATTACGATAGTGGTTTCCGTATTTGTTGTCGACTGTCGTTGCTTTGACATTAAGCCCGGCGATGTGTGCTTTGATATTACGTCCGACTGTCGGAAAGAAAAATTTCGTCTTCCGCAAGATCAATATATGGCTGCATAAAGGAAATAATAAATATATCCATTTGCTGACCCGTGCGATCACTAATCCAACAAAAGAATCCTGGCCGGATTCGGTATGGTACTTGTTTTTATCTTTGTACTGAACCGGATTATTCCTACCAGTTTTATCCGGAAGAAGACCAGGGATTTTTTACGGTGGAATTAGTTATGCCCGAAGGTGCGACATTGGAGCGTACCCGTAAAGTAACCGACAGAGCGATAGAATTTCTGGAAAAACAACCGGCTGTCGCTTACGTCCAGAACGTGACGGGAAGCAGTACCCGTGTGGGAACTTCGCAAAGCCGCTCCACGCTTACCGTTATTCTGAAACCCTGGGAAGAACGTAAATCTTCCGGCATGGGTGTTGAAGATGTGATGGCTGTGGCCCGTAAAGAATTTGAATATTATCCGGAGATACTCGCTTATCTGAATCGTCCGCCGGTAATACCCGGTCTGGGAGAAAGCGGAGGTTTGGAAATGCAGTTGGAAGCCCGCGGTGAAGCCAGTTGGGAAAATCTGGTAAGCGCAACCGATACATTTATGCTATATGCGTCGAAAGCTCCCGAACTGACCGGCGTATCTTCCGCCCTGCAACCGGAGATTCCACAGCTATACTTTGACGTAGACCGTGACCGGGCAAAGTTCCTGGGTATTCCTCTGACGGATATCTTCTCGACGACGTGAAAGCCTATTTGGGCTCCGTCTACGTGAATGACTTCAATATGTTCAACCGTATATATAAAGGTATATATCCATAGGCAGAAGCCCCTTATCGCGCCACTCGTGATAATATTGGACTGTTCTTTGTCCGTGCACAAAACGGTTCGATGCTTCCGTTAACCGCCTTGGGTACGGCGAGCTATACGACCGGACCGGGTACGATCAAGAAGTTCAATATGTTCTCGACAGCTGCCATCAGTGCAGTGGCTGCCCCCGGCTATAGTTCCGGTGAAGCCATGGCTGCCATGCAACGGATTGCACGCGAACATCTACCCGATAATAGAGGTGTGGAATGGGGCGGTCTGTCTTATCAGGAAAAGAAGGCCGGCGGACAGACAGGCATGGTGCTTGCACTCGTATTTCTTTTTGTGTTCTTGTTCCTGGCTGCACAGTATGAAAGTTGGATCGTTCCGATCGCTGTTATCTTATCTTTGCCGGTTGCCGCTTTGGGTGCTTATCTGGGAATTTGGGCTACCGGGTTACATAACGATGTCTATTTCCAGATCGGGCTTGTCACGCTGATCGGATTGGCGGCGAAGAATGCGATCCTGATCGTCGAATTTGCCAAAGTACAGGTCGATACCGGAGTAGACGTTGTTCAGGCTGCTATCCATGCGGCGCGGATGCGTTTCCGTCCGATCCTGATGACCTCTTTGGCATTCGTATTGGGTATGCTTCCGATGGTGTTGGCTAGCGGGCCGGGATCAGCCTCACGCCATAGCATCGGTACAGGTGTGTTCTTTGGTATGTTGGTTGCCATTACGGTAGGTATTGTATTGGTACCGTTCTTCTTTTGTTCTGATTTATAAGATTAAACGAACGCTGCGGATGGATCGTGTTGCGCGGATAATACCTAAAAAGAAGGTGTTCTTTTTTATGGTTGCTGCGTCGGCTATTACCTTCTCTTTTTTCTTCTTGTAAGCTAGGAGAGAAATATGCCCGTCCGGAGTTGAACCTTCCGGCTGAACTGGAGGCCGGTGCCGACAGTCTTTCCGTGGATAATATTCCCTGGGAAAGCCTGTATGCCGATACCACTTTGCAACGGCTTATTACGACTGCCCTGGAAAATAATAAAGATATGAAGATAGCAGCCGCCAAGATCAAGGAAATGATCGCTGCCAAACGTATCACATTTGCCGACCAGTTTCCGGAAATAGGCGCACGTATTTACAGCCAGAAAGAACGGTTGAATTATGGAGGCGATAATCCTAAACCCGATCCAGAATACGGGGCGAAGCTGACCCTTTCGTGGGAGTTGGATTTGTGGGGTAACCTCCGTTGGGCAAACGAAGCCGGCGTTGCTGCCTACCTGCAATCGGTAGAGGCCCGCCGGGGATTACAGTTGACACTGGTTGCCGAAGTGGCGGCCGCTTATTATCAACTGTGTGCTCTCGACCGTCAGTTGGCTATAGTCCGCCAGACATTGGAAGCCCGTCGTGAAGGGGGTTCGCCTTTGGCTAAACTCCGCTATGATGGTGGTCTGACTTCCGAGACGTCCTATAACCAGGCTTTGGTGGAGCTTGCCCGTACCGAGACGCTTGTCCCTTCCTTGGAGCGCCAGGTAAAGATCAAGGAAAATGACCTGTCCCTGTTGTTAGGCGAATATCCAAAGGGATATATCCCCCGCGGCCTGTCTCTCGACCAGCAACATTTGCCGGATGCTTTGCCGGTAGGATTGCCCTCGGCTCTGTTGGAACGCCGTCCGGATATGCGTCAGGCCGAGTTGAAGTTGCGCGAAGCGAATGCAAAAGTAGGAGTAGCCTATACCGATCTGTTTCCGAAGATCAGCCTGACCGGTAATTTCGGTCTCGAGAGTGAAGAGTTGGGAGACCTGTTGAAAAGTCCGGCATGGTTCCTGGCAGGGGATCTGCTTCAGCCTCTTTTCGCAATGGGGAAGAACAAGGCAAAGCTGAAAGCGTCCAAAGCCCGTTATGAGCAGGAGGTGTACAGTTACCAGAAAAGCGTGATCGGTGCTTTCAAGGAGGTGAACGATGCAATTGTTACGATCCATATGGCGAAAGATATTCGTCGCTCGAAGGAAAAACTGGAAGCAGCCTCGAGGAAATATTTAAAGTTGGCGGAATTGCAGTATATCAATGGTGTAACCAATTATATAGATGTATTGGATGCCCAGCGTGGTTATCTGGATGCCCAGATCAGTTTGAATAAGGCGGTACTGGATGAACTGCTGTCGGTCGTTTATCTGTATAAAGCGCTGGGAGGAGGATATACATCAGCCTCAGAAGAAATACAGTAGTTAGATAGAAATACTCTGATATATTTGCGTACCTATGGGCTATTTACTAAAGAGCCTATAGGTACTTTTTTTCAGTAGGAAAAACGTTAACTGCTAACTTATTTCTATCTTTGTATTCCTAAAAACAATAAAGAGAGGAATTGCCATGCCATTAAATTTACAAAAAGAATTTACCCGCTATCGAACTCCTTAAAAAGGAACACATCTTTGTGATGGATTCCTTGCGTGCATCATCCCAGGATATCCGTCCGCTGCGTGTGGTGGTACTGAACCTGATGCCGTTGAAGATCACGACAGAGACAGACCTGATCCGTCTGTTGAGTAATACCCCTTTGCAGGTGGAGCTGGACTTTATGAAGATAAAGGGCCATACCCCCAAAGAATACTCCGATCGAACATATGCAGGAGTTTTATAAAGACTTCGACGATATAGAGAAAGATTATTACGACGGAATGATCATTACCGGTGCTCCGGTAGAACAGATGCCTTTTGAAGAAGTCAGTTACTGGGAAGAGGTGACGACGATCTTCGAATGGGCGCGTACGCATGTAACCTCTACGTTATATATCTGTTGGGCGGCGCAGGCGGGATTGTATCATTTCTATGGTGTGCCTAAATATGATTTGCCGGCAAAGATGTTCGGTGTTTTCCGGCATACGTTGCGTGAGCCTTATTTGCCAATATTCCGTGGGTTCGATTGATGTGTTTTTTGTGCCTCACAGCCGTCATACGGAAATACGCCGCGAAGATATCCGGAAGGTACCGGAATTGACGCTTCTTTCGGAGAGTGAGGAGTCGGGCGTTTATATGGCGATGTCGCGCGGCGGCCGTGAGTTTTTATATTACAGGCCATTCCGAATATTCGCCTTATACGTTAAGCGATGAATATATCCGCGACCTGAATAAAGGCCTTCCTATTTCCGTTCCCCACAACTATTACCGCAACAACGACCCGGCCCAGGGGGCCCTGTAGTCCGTTGGCGCGGCCATGCGAAACCTGTTGTTTACAAACTGGCTGAACTATTACGTTTACCAGGCAACTCCGTTCAATATTAAGGATATAAAGAATTTGGGGAGTTTGTAAATATCGCTACCGAAAGGAGCTGACGAAACGATTAAATAAAAGTATATATGGCAAAGAAAATACCTTACGGATTGACGGATTATCTTCGTATTGTTACAGAAGATTATTACTATGTGGATAAGACGGAATATATTGAAGATCTGGAAAAGACAGCGGCTTTCCTGTTTCTGATCCGTCCGCGCCGTTTCGGGAAATCGTTGTTCCTGAATATGCTTAACTGCTATTACGATGTGAAATATGCCGACCGTTTTGAGGAACTGTTCGGTAATCAATACATCGGCAAGCATCCGACTGCTGAACAGGGTAAATACCTGGTTTTACGTTTTAATTTCAGCATGGTAAGGGCTACGGACGATAAACTGGAAGCTGCCTTCAACCGGCATATCAGTCTGGAAACAGCGTATTTTGCCAGCGTATATGCTTCTTATTTTAAACCTGATTTGGAACAGCTAAAATTGATTCCGGAGGCTGCCGGACGTTTGGAATATATTTGCCTGTGTGCCAAAGAACAAGGGCTGTCTATCTACTTGCTGATCGACGAATACGATAATTTTACCAATACGATATTATCCTCTAAAGGAAATGATGTGTATCATTCTTTGACGCACGATTCTGGTTTCTATCGTTCATTCTTTAATGTGGTAAAAAGGTGTTACCACCGGAGCGGAAGCTCCTGTAAAACGAATGTTCATTACCGGTGTGTCGCCTGTTACGTTGGATGACGTGACGAGTGGTTTCAATATCGGGACGAATATAACGACAGATGAACAGTTTAATTCGATGGTCGGTTTCAGCGAATCGGAACTGCATGAGATGTTATCTTATTACCAGTCGGAAGGCATGCTGGCCGATTCTATCGATGATATTGTCCGGATGATGAAACCCTGGTACGATAATTACTGTTTTGCTAAAGAATGTATCGGGCAAACGATGTATAATTCGGATATGGTGCTCTATTTCCTGAATAACTATTTGCAGAGGAAACGTCCGCCTTCCGAAATGGTCGACCGTAATATCCGGACGGATTACAGCAAATTGCGCTACTTTATCCGTATCGACAGGATGCAGGAAGAAGGTTGTTCGGTCATTACAAAGTTGATCGATACCGGCGAAGTGAACGGAAATGTGATAAAAAGACAGTTTTCCAGCAGAGAACCTGGCCGATCCGGGTAACTTTATTTCACTGCTATACTATTTTGGTTTGCTGACTTACGACCGGATGGAATATGGCGAAACGATCATGAAAGTACCCAATCTGGCCGTCCGCGAACAGATTTACAGTTATCTGGTGGAAGCGATGAAAGAACGCGAGTCGGTTGTTTTCCCTTTTATGGACTTGTCCGACCGGATGCGTCGTATGGCTTATTTCGGGGAATGGGAAGCTGCTTTGGACTTTTTCGCCCGTCAGGTTGATAAGAAAGCGGTTCTTCGTGATGCGATCTATCAGGAGTCGACCATCAAAAACACTGATGGTTAGCTTATATGGGGTTTAACGGATTACTTTTTATCATCTGGCCCTGAGTTTTGAAGCAGGGCGTGGTTTTCTCCGATCT
>VOFJ01001879.1_pt1 | contig 13926 bp, 23 predicted proteins | sample 5384081 | NCBI WGS metagenome assembly VOFJ01 (sample SAMN12384729, study PRJNA508395) | human gut metagenome | isolation source: healthy gut I | host: Homo sapiens
TTACACTAAGATTCGTATGTGATTCCGAAAAGGAAGTGTTACGCGTCTGAATTTTGAAGAAGACCGGTATATCAAACCAAAGAAACAAAACTCGGTAAAAGCAATGTGCAGGCTGGAAGTGGATAGCGGAGTGATTGCATATATCGACAACTATAACAACGCAATGAAAACCGGTAACCGCTTTTCATTGGACAAATTTGTGGATAAAAAGCTGGTTTCACATTTGACTGCACGACGGATTACCCTGATACCACCACCGTTCATAAATGGACGATCCACGATTATATGGTACGCGAACTGGATGGTTTAAAGGGAAAAGATCACTAAGGGAGACCGGATAGACTCTATCATCAACATGGAACCTTCCGACTTCCTTATCATGAAGAATCAACAGGAAATGCTCACCAGCCCTCAATTGAGTGACTATATTGAGAAACAAAAACGAAGAGGATTTGCCAATATCAAAGAGTTTGAAATTGAATATCATAAACGAATCGCCATGTCGTTCGCCTCTTTCATCCCTTACCATCATCGGTGTATCGCTTTCGTCCCGAAAAACGAAAGGCGGTATGGGGGCTTCATCTGGGTATCGGATTAGGATTAAGTTTCTCTTATATCCTGTTCCAGACGATTACTTCCACCTTTGCCGTGAACGGAAATGTGCCACCTGCCGTTGCAGTCTGGATTCCCTAATATCCTTTATGCGGGTATCGCATTCTTCTTGTACCAGAAGGCACCTAAATAAAAGGTAGGCAAGCCTTCTGCAGTCTTCCGGATTCTATCCATAGATTGCCCCAAAGGTTTTGGATGCACCGGATAAACGAAGAGTATAAAAGTAGAAGTTCCGCCTACACTTGCATTAGCAAGAGTAGGCGGAACTTTTTTTGTATCCATTTCCTCTTTTGTCTATTCTCCATTGTTTTCACCTGACGGTGATTTGGAAAATCCCTCTTTCTCCTTACATTCTTAAAATCGTTAACCGACTTCTTTTTACATAAGCAGAAAGATCTGCAGCAGAGATGTTTTTGGCTATAATTACACCATTTCCATCCAATAAATAGTTAGTAAACCCCCGGTTTAAACGGTACTTCTTAAATAAACCGGAATCCTCGCCTTCTGTTTCCACGAAACAAGTGGGCGTAACTATTTGATCCTTACGAACGGTTTCCTTGAATATTGACTGATATTCGTCAAATGAAATAGAAACCATTTCCACATTTATGAGAAGAACGAAGCGCATTGCTCAAACTTACATTTTGCATCCGGGACTGCGCGTCATAACTTGCCCAAAAACTTAGCAACACATATTTACCTTTCAAATTTCCCAATTTAAAGGCGGGTTGCCCGTTTGACGTAGATTCGATTTTTAAAATCAGGGGCTATGTCACCCACACTTCAAACCTCCGGTAGGTTTGTCTTTTTCTCAACGAAAGAAGTCAAGGAACTAATTAGTAATACAACAAAAATCCATTTTACATGCTTCATGTAAGGCGGTTTTAGTTAATACTATCCGGGACTGTCCTTAAACAGTGGTTTCTTCCCGAAACATTGTCTTTTTTCAGGCATCAGGCGAAGAGGAATCCGCTGATTATCAGAGCCTTTTTTTTGAAACCGGGTGCAAAAGGTAAGTAAATATTAAATTAACTTCCAAGCAAATAAGCAAAAATATCACTTTTTGGGTATAACTTTTTATGTTATTTAGCATAAAAACGAACTTTTTTCTCTACTTTTGCAGAGTTAAAGTCTATTTTTTTTATGCAACCATCAAATACTGAATTGATTCTGATTCGAGTTACCGGCGAAGATCGCCCGGGACTGACTGCTTCCGTGACCGAAATCCTTGCCAAATATGATGCCACGATTCTTGATATCTACCAGGCGGATATTCATAATACACTATCACTAGGTATTCTTTTCAAGAGTGAAGAAAGACATTCCGGATTCATTATGAAGGAACTGTTGTTCAAAGCTTCCTCTTTGGGAGTGACCATCCGGTTCGAACCCAATTACAACCGAGCAATATGAAAACTGGGTAGGTATGCAAGGGAAAAACCGTTATATCCTGACGGTTCTGGGACGCAAAGCTTTCCGCCCGACAGATTTCTGCCGCTACAAGCATCTTAGCCGAGCAGGGCATGAATATCGACGCTATTAAACGTCTGACAGGTCGTATCCCGTTGGATGAATGTCAGGCAGATACACGTACCAGGGCTTGCATCGAATTTTCAGTGAGAGGTACTCCGAAAGATCGCATTGCGATGCAGGAGAAAGCGCTGATGAAGTTGGCCAGCGAACTGGAAATGGATTTTCTTTCCAACAGGATAATATGTACCGTCGTATGCGCCGTCTGATCTGTTTTGATATGGACTCTACATTAATCGAAACAGAGGTGATTGACGAACTGGCTATCCGTGCCGGTGTAGGCGACGAAGTAAAGGCCATCACAGAAAGCGCCATGCGTGGAGAAATAGACTTTACAGAGAGCTTTTTACCCGCCGTGTAGCACTATTGAAAGGGCTGGACGAATCGGTCATGCAGGAAATAGCCGAGAGCCTGCCTATCACGGAGGGCGTAGAACGGCTGATGTATGTATTGAAGAAGTACGGTTACAAAATCGCCATCCTTTCGGGAGGATTCACTTATTTCGGTACCAATACCTGCAAAAAAGAAATACGGTATAGATTACGTCTATGCCAACGAACTGGAAATCATCGACGGCAAACTGACCGGACGTTACCTGGGAGATGTAGTAGACGGAAAACGGAAAGCCGAACTGCTCCGCCTCATTGCACAAGTGGAAAAGGTGGATATTGCACAGACCATCGCCGTAGGAGACGGAGCTAACGACCTCCCTATGCTAGGGGTTGCCGGACTGGGAATTGCTTTCCACGCAAAGCCTAAAGTGGTGGCAAATGCCAAGCAATCGATCAATACCATCGGACTTGATGGGGTGCTCTATTTTCTTGGATTCAAAGATTCTTACTTGAATATGTAATTAGACCAAAAAAATAGATTATCTTTGCTGACAAATTAAATAAAAGAATGAAGTTTTCCGAACTACAATTAAATGCAAATGTGCTTGAGGCGCTTGACGCCATGCGATTTGACGAATGCACACCTATTCAGGAACAAGCAATTCCAATTATACTTGAAGGTAAAGATCTGATAGCAGTAGCACAGACAGGAACAGGTAAAACTAGGCCGCGTTTCTACTGCCTGTATTGAATAAATTATCTGAAGGTAAACATCCGGAAGATGCGATTAATTGTGTCATCATGTCTCCTACCCGGGAATTGCCCAACAGATCGACCAGCAAATGGAAGGGTTTTCCTATTTCATGCCGGTATCGAGTGTTGCCGTATACGGTGGAAATGATGGAATATTGTTCGAACAACAGAAAAAAAGGACTCACTTTAGGAGGCTGATGTTGTTATTGCTACTCCCGGACGTCTGATCGCCCATTTAAGCCTTGGATATGTAGATCTTTCCAAGGTTTCTTATTTTATTCTGGATGAAGCGGACCGGATGCTCGACATGGGATTCTATGAAGATATCATGCAAATTGCGAAATATCTGCCGAAGGAACGACAGACAATCATGTTTTCTGCAACAATGCCTGCAAAGATTCAGCAATTGGCAAACACAATCTTAAATAATCCGTCAGAGATAAAAAGCTCGCAGTTTCAAACCTGCAGAAAAGATTATTCAGGCAGCATACGTTTGCTACGAAAATCAAAAGCTGGGAATCATACGCAGTCTTTTTATGGATGAAGTTCGGAACGTGTGATTGTGTTTGCATCTTCTAAAATCAAAGGTCAAGGAAGTAGCCAAGGCTTTGAAATCCATGAAACTGAACGTAGGGGGAAATGCATTCGGATCTGGAACAGGCTCAACGGGAAACTGTTATGCATGAGTTTAAAGCCGGACGAATCAATATATTGGTAGCTACGGACATCGTTGCACGTGGTATAGATATCGATGATATCCGCCTGGTTATCAACTTCGACGTGCCTCACGACAGCGAAGACTATGTACACCGTATCGGCCGTACAGCACGTGCTAATAATGATGGTGTAGCACTTACGTTCATCAGCGAGAAAGAACAAAGTAACTTCAAAAAGTATTGAGAACTTCCTGGAAAAAAGAGATTTATAAAATTCCTATTCCCGAAGAATTGGGAGAAGCTCCGGAATACAAGCCACGTTCTTTTAGTAAAGGGCAAGGGTGGCAACTACAAAAGAAAAGATTTCCGGGGAAAAAAAAGGAATAATAATAACGGAGGAAAGAGAAATAACCGTCCGTCTCCCCCAGACAAAAATTAAAGCAAGGCTTTTTTAATCCGGCACTATACGATCTGAATGTATGGTGCTTTTTTATTTGGATGAAGTGATAGTCAAATCTCCTTTAAAACTTACTTCCATATTTACAATGCTATATATGGAAGTTTCCGGAATGGCCAGGACAGCTTGATAATGAAAACCGTTCCGGTTCTACTTTCATAAACTTTGTATCTGACAGGATGGATTGCTCCAGAAAATCGACAGGAAGTACTTTGTCAAACATCTGTTTGGTAACATCGCTGGCAAACAGACTCTTTTTACCTTCATACACACAAATGTGCATCACATTATCATAGTATACATTATCCATGCTAATCCGTCTTCGGAATAAGTCGTCTTGATGACTCTCATTTTAGAAGGATTAATATATACGTATGCGCGATAGCGAGTGCCATTATAGGTCACTACACTATCGCGTTTGGTTACTTCCGTATATGCCGGAATGACTAATTCCTGACGGACAAAATAGATTGAATCATTGGCATCTTCGGATTTATGCAACTTAATTACATCATCCGTTATGGAATGAAACCAGAATATATGTTCTGCCTGCTTATCAATCTTGTAATAAGTAGTATCATTTCCATAAGTATAAAGAGTATCCCGTATTATTTTAAATGCAATGGGAGTACTTTGTACATCTGCATAGTGGAGATAGTATCTCCTTCTACACGCATCAACGGGCTCTCCGTTTCATCGTCCAGCCAAATTCCCTGCAGTAGTCCTTTTGCACTAAGATCCTCTTTCTCTTGTTGAAGAGAATGGGGACTCTTATTGCCGCTACATGCCGCGAAAAAGATTGCCATTAACGATACAGCCACATTTTTTCATCATCTATTTTAGTTTTTATATAAAGATACTCTTATTTTTTATTTACCAATACAGTGATAAACAAATCCGAGTTCTTCCATCTCTTTTTATCATATATATTACGTCCGTCCAACACAATCTGCCGGGACATCGTTTTTCTTGATAACGGCCCATGAAGGCAGACGGAATTCTTTCCATTCGGTAACCAGCATCAACACATCAGCATCCAGTACGGCATCATACATATCGCAAAAAGCATAATAGATAGTATCACCAATCCTGCGCTTACATTCTTGCACGGCAGCCGGATCGTATGCGCGTACTTTTTACAACCTGCTTTCAGCAATTTATCGATCAGGACTAATGCCGGAGCCTCACGCATATCATCCGTTTCCGGTTTAAATGCCAATCCCCACAAAGCAACAGTCTTACCCTGCAAATCACCATTAAACTGTTTCATTAACTTTTTTCGAACAAGACGCTTTTTTGGTTCTCATTCACTTCTTCCACAGCCGTAAGTACCCGCATGGTATAACCATTCTGTTCTGCTGTTTTAATCAATGCCTTCACATCTTTGGGGAAGCAGGAACCACCATATCCGATACCCGGGTACAGAAACTTACGTCCGATACAGTATCCGAACCGATCCCACTACGCACCATATTCACATCGGCACCGACAATCTCACACAAATTAGCGATATCATTCATAAAGCTGATACGAGTCGCCAACATTGCGTTTGCCGCATATTTAGTCATTTCAGCGGAAGGAACATCCATAAAAATCACCCGGAAATTATTCAATAAGAATGGTTTATATAGTTTGGACATCAATTTCTCCGCACGTGCCGACTCCACTCCCACTACCCCGCGGTCCGGGCTCATAAAGTCACTGATAGCATTTCCTTCTTTAAGGAATTCCGGATTAGAAGCCACATCAAAATCAACCGTCACGCCTCTCTTATCCAGTTCTTCCTGAATAACCGCACGAACCTTACTGGCAGTGCCTACCGGAACGGTACTTTTGGTAACTACCAATTTATACTGTTTCATATTGCGACCAATGGTACGGGCACCTCAATACGTATTTCAAATCAGCGCTGCCATCTTCATCCGGAGGAGTTCCAACTGCACTGAATATAACTTCCACTTCATCCAGACAACTTTCCAATGAGGTAGTAAACTTCAATCGCTTTGCTTTCATATTACGGAGCACCATCTCTTCCAATCCATTCTCATAAATCGGCATATTCCCCTTTTGCAAAGATTCGATTTTCTCCTTATTCGTGTCTACGCACGTTACATTCACGCCAATTTCGGCAAAGCATGTACCTGATACCAGCCCCCACATACCCTGTTCCCACGATTGCAATTTTCATACTTAATCTATTGTTTGTTTAGAAATTCATTCAAAATAAGCGGCATCTTTAAAAGGCAGTTCCCTCTCTGTCTTTCGCAGATAATAACATTTGCGACTCTGCCAACGGCCAGTCGATCCCCAATGTTTCGTCATTATATAAAATAGAGGCTTCCGCTTGCGGGAGCATACTTGTTATCTACCTTATATGTAAAAACAGTTTCTTCACTCAAGACAGCAAAGCCATGAGCAAAACCACGGGGAATAAAAATTGTCTCTTATTTTCTTCACTAAGCAATACACAAACATGCTTTCAAACGTAGGCGATGATTTACGCAAATCAACGGCAACGTCGAGCACTTCTCCTTTAAGAACACGAACTAGTTTGGCCTGACAATGTTCTCCTTTTTGATAGTGCAATCCGCGCAATACACCAAAAGATGATTTCGACTCGTTGTCCTGTATAAAGTTTACGGGACCAATATTGGCTTCAAACTCTTCTTTCTTATAGGCTTCCATAAAATAGCCCCGTTCATCGGAGAAAACTCTAGGCTCGATCAGCCATACTCCGTCTATTTCTGTCTGTATATAGTTCATTATTGATAGTGATAAATAAAACGATGCAAAAGTAGTGAATTTTTTCGAAGTTTTCTGGGATATATTCAATTTATCTCTTAATTTTGCAGACATGATTGAATTGGCACAACATATAGAGACTTTACTACTGGAAAACGACTGCGTCATTGTTCCGGGATTTGGTGGTTTTGTAGCGCATTATTCGCCCGCAACCCGCGTAAAGGAAGAAAATATATTTTTTACCTCCTACCCGTACAATCGGTTTTAATCCTCAATTAAAACTGAATGACGGCGTACTGGTGCAATCTTATATGTCAGCATACGACACAAGTTTTGCTGACGCCAGCCGTATAGTAAAAAGAAGTAAAACGAATTTATCGGTCTCCTTCATGAGGAAGGGAAAGCCCATCTGGATAATATAGGCGAGATTCAATCTAACATTTATGGTAACTACGAGTTCGTTCCTTATGATTATAAGATAACAACTCCTTCATTGTATGGTCTCGACTCTTTTTGAAATACATGAACTTTCGGCTCTGCAGCAGAAAGAAAAAGTATTGATACCGACTTATCCGGAAAAGGAAAAGAAGACTTTTGAAATTAGTATCAACCGTGCGTATCTCCCGCAATGCTGCAGCAATGATTGCTGCCATCGTACTGTTCTTTGCCTTTTCAACTCCGGTAGAAGAATACCGATGTTCAAAAAGAACAATTATGCACAGTTATTGCCCAGCAACTTTTTGAGCAAATAGAAAGCAATCGGTTGCAATAACTCCTGTTTATGTTAAGAACGATGCTGCGCAACAAGCAAAGAAGTTTTCTGCTTCTTCCGCTTCAGCAAAACTTCATCTGCTAAAAAGCATACAACGGATAAAGCCAAGACTTCCAAACCGATTGCAGTAAGAGAAGTGAAAGTGGTAAAACAGGAAACAGCGGCTCCTGCTCCTGCGGTGAAATCTCAAGAAAGTGCAAATCATCCTTTTCATATCATTGTGGCAGGAGGAATCAGCCTGAAAGATGCAGAAGCTATTGCAACCCAATTAAAATCAAAAGGATTTGCTGATGCAAAAAGGCTCTGAACACTGATGACAAAGTACGTGTCAGTATCAGTTCATTCAACAACCGTGATGAAGCGACCAAGCAATTACTTGAGCTAAGAAAAAACGAAACTTATAAGAATGCCTGGTTACTGGCTAAATAAAAAACCCTTTTTAAAAAGCATGAAACGAGTTCTTTGTCCTAAATGTGAGAATTATCTTTATTTTGATGAAACCAAGTATAGCGAATACCAATCACTGGTATTTGAATGCGAACATTGTGGCAAGCAATTCAGTATCCGGTTAGGAAAAAGTAAAGTTAAGGCTCTTAGAAAAGAAGAAAACCTGGAAGAAGAAGTTTGAATCTCATAAAAAGAAGAATTCGGATATATCACTGTTATCGAAAATGTATTTGGTTTTAAACAGTTACTTCCCTTGCAGGAAGGTGACAATGTCATAGGCCGCCGTTGTGTAAGGAACAAACATTAATACTCCCATTGAAAGTGGTGATATGAGCATGGATCGACGCCATTGCATCATCAATATAAAGCGTAATAAGCAAGGAAAGCTAGTCTACACATTACGAGATGCTCCTAGTCTCACAGGTACTTTCCTTATGAATGAAATTCTGGGAGATAAAGACCGTGTACGCATTGAAGATGGCGCTATTGTGACAATTGGAGCTACTACATTTATTTTGCATACGGCTGAACAAGAATAATAAATAACTTGATAATAAAAAATAGCGCCACTTGTTCAGAGGACAGTGGCGCTATTTTTTTATTTAGTCTTCTAATTACAGAATACCTTTAACGGTCTCAAGCATTCCTTTTTCCTGGATAGAATCCAAATCGAAGCTTTTACGGCTTCCTGTCAATCCGGAATCTTATTCAAATCTTCTTCCCAGATAAAATCTGCAGCCAGAACACCTTCGGCAACTTTCTTTGTGCAACCTGTTGCCCAAAGTTCTTTCAGCAGGTTCATGATTTCAGGAGCATCATTCGGAACAATTTCAGCACCAGCAGCACGTACACCACCTTTATAATAAGTAATGATAGCGGCTAAACCAAGTACCAGTCCTTTAGGAAGTTCACCTTTACGTTCCAGATAAGTCTTCAATCCCGGCAAATCACGAGTTTCGTATTTAGGGAAAGAATTCAGCATGATGCTGGTTACTGCATGATCCACGAACGGATTGTTGAAGCGTTCCAATACATCTTCTGCAAACTTCTCCAATTCATCTTTCGGCAAGTTCAAAGTTTCCATCAGTTCGTCAAACATTACCTTGTGGATATATTTGCCAATCACTTCGTGCTGGCAAGCATCACGTACAATATTCACTCCCGAGAGATAGGCAACCGGAGAAAGAACAGTGTGCGGGCCATTCAGCAACGTTACCTTTCTTTCGTGATAAGGAGCTTCTGACGGTACGAATAATACATTCAGACCTGCCTTGTCAGCAGGGAATTCTTTGGCAATCTCCTGCGGAGCTTCGATGACCCAAAGGTGGAAAATTTCAGCTTGTACCACCAAATTATCGTCATACTGTAATTTTTCCTTGATTGCTGCAATATCCTTGCGCGGGAATCCCGGAACAATACGGTCAACAAGCGTAGCGTATACACCACATGCTTCTTCAAACCAAGTTTTAAATTCATCACCCAATTGCCATAATTCGATATATTGGTAGATGGTTTCCTTCAGCTTGTGACCGTTCAGGAAATATAAGTTCGCAAAAGGGAAGATAATCAGACCTTTGCTCTTGTCACCGTTAAATGTCTTGAAACGATGATACAGTAGTTGAGTCAGTTTGCCCGGATAAGAAGAAGCCGGAGCGTCAGTCAGTTTGCAGGAAGGATCGAAAGCGATACCGGCTTCCGTAGTGTTAGAGATTACAAAACGCATTTCCGGTTGCTCGGCCAACTTCATGAATTCATCGTTCTGAGTGTAAGGATTCAGTGCACGGCTGATAACGTCGATCATGGTCAGACTGTTGACAGTCTCTCCTTTGTCCAAACCTTGCAGGTTTACGTGATAAAGATCATCCTGTGCATTCAGCATGTCTACCATACCTTTCTCGATGGGTTGGACTACTACAACACTACTATTGAAGTCAGCCTTTTCGTTCATGTTATAGATGATCCAGTCGATAAATGCACGTAAGAAGTTTCCTTCACCGAATTGAATGATACGTTCCGGGCGCTGAGCCTTGGGAGCGGTCTGCTTGTTTAATGCTTTCATGCTTAAAAATCGTTTTTAAAGTGATTGATATTATGATGTTTATTCAAATTCAAAATAGAAATTGATGTTTTCTTTCATCAGGATGTCGATAGGCATATATCTTTACACCGGTCACCGGACGCTTGAATACGACATGGTCGCACAGAGCTTTTACACCACAGTATCCTTGCAGTCCCGGGCGTTGTCCAATGAGATAATTTACTTCGCCGGATTTCAGGTACTCCACATTTTTGGGCAGAAGGTCGTATCCAACTAATCCTTCCAAATGGTGTCTTGTTTCCTGTAGATATCCTGCTACCTGGTAGACACGTGAGTTAAAAACGGCTCCCTAACACTGCCTTGGGATGTGCGGCAAAAAAATCTTCCAATGTTCGGCGGTTGGCTTCATCGTCCTCTTTATTCAGTACTACATCGTGAACCACCAAATTCTCATGTTCCTGTGCAATAAAATTCATGAAACCATCCATGCGTCGTTGCATCTGTATTTCTGCCGGATTATTCTTTTTATTATTAAGAAATAGTATTAGCTCCTGTCCTTCCTTGTACTTGCGCATCAGGATTTTAGCAGCCATATACCCGCTTGTTTGGGAGTCTTGGCCGATGTAGCAGAGTGCATGGGGTATCTTCTATATTAAAATCAATAAATGCGTAAGGTATCTTTTTTTTCCCTTCAGATAAGATGTCAGTGACATTGTCTCTTCACAGAAATTGGGGGCGATCAATACGGCATCCACTATTTCTTTGCGGAGTTTCGCGCAGGCTTTTTTTCATAAGAAAGCCGGTCGGCATGATGGTAGCACAAAAAGTCCATGCTTACATTAAAAGGACGCAACTCTTGTGCGGCACGGTTGATGCCTTCTGCGACGGAATGCCAATAGTCATGTTCCACATAATAAGGTATAATACACAGAACACGGTAACGCTTCTTGGCTGCCAGACCAATGGCAAACATATTAGGATGATAGTCTATCTCATCAAGCACTTTTTTTTTGAACCTTCTCCCTGCTGGCAGCAGAAACATCCCCCCGATTGTGCAACACGCGGTCCACAGTTCCGGCAGAAACACCCGCCATGCGGGCAATGTCTTTAATGGTGTAGTTCTTGTTTTCCATATTCTTTGTCTCATTCGTTTTTAAGGCACTAAAGGTTCAATGTCTAAAACTTAAATATTATAAATATTTGCGGCAAAGATACGAATTATTTTGTTTCTCCAAGTAAATTTTCTACTTTTGTGTTCGATAACGGTTAATAAAAGCAAAAACCAATATCTTGCCTATTAGCTTTACAATCAATACTATATAGGTATAAGAAAAGAGAAAGTAATATTTTTATATACTTAAAACACAGTAGAATGAAAAAATTTATGGATGAAAACTTCCTGTTGCAGACAGAAACCGCACAGAAGTTGTATCATGAACATGCGGCCAAGATGCCGATTATCGATTATCACTGTCACTTAATCCCTAAAATGGTAGCAGACGACTATCAGTTTAAGTCATTGACTGAAATCTGGTTGGGCGGCGACCATTACAAATGGCGTGCTATGCGTACCAATGGTGTAGACGAACGTTTCTGCACAGGTAAGGATACTTCCGACTGGGAAAAATTTGAAAAGTGGGCTGAAACCGTTCCTTATACTTTCCGTAATCCTTTGTATCACTGGACACACCTGGAGTTGAAGACAGCGTTCGGTATTGATAAGATTTTGAGCCCGAAGACTGCCCGTGAGATTTATGACGAGTGTAATGAGAAGCTGGCTCAACCGGAATACTCTGCCCGTGGCATGATGCGCCGTTATCATGTGGAAGCGGTTTGTACTACGGATGATCCTGTTGACTCTTTGGAATATCATATTAAAACACGTGAAAGTGGTTTCGAAATAAAAATGCTTCCTACATGGCGTCCTGACAAGGCAATGGCTGTAGAAGTTCCTGCTGACTTCCGCGCATACGTTGAGAAACTGGCTGAAGTGAGCGGTGTTGCTATCTCTAACTTCGACGACATGGTAGCTGCCCTGCGCAAGCGTCACGACTTCTTTGCTGAACAAGGCTGTAAATTGTCCGACCACGGTATTGAAGAATTCTATGCAGAAGACTATACTGATGCTGAAATCAAGGCTATATTTAATAAGGGTATATGGTGGAACGGAACTGACCAAGGAAGAAATCCTGAAATTCAAATCAGCTATGCTGGTTATCTTCGGTGAAATGGACTGGGAAAAAGGCTGGACACAACAATTCCACTATGGTGCTATCCGTAACAATAACACCAAGATGTTCAAGTTACTTGGTGCTGATACCGGTTTTGATTCTATCGGTGAATTTACTACTGCTAAGGCAATGTCTAAATTCCTCGACCGTTTGAATTCTGAAGGCAAACTGACGAAGACTATTCTTTATAACCTTAATCCGTGCGCTAATGAAGTTATCGCCACTATGTTGGGTAACTTCCAGGATGGTACGATTCCGGGTAAGATACAGTTTGGTTCCGGCTGGTGGTTCCTCGATCAGAAAGACGGTATGGAGAAACAGATGAATGCTCTTTCCGTACTAGGTCTGTTGAGCCGTTTCGTAGGTATGTTGACGGACTCTCGTTCATTCCTCTCCTATCCGCGTCATGAATATTTCCGCCGTACATTGTGTAACCTTGTTGGCCGTGACATTGAAAATGGTGAAATTCCGGCTTCTGAAATGGATCGCGTGAACCAGATGATTGAAGATATCAGCTACTATAACGCTAAGAATTTCTTCAAGTTCTAAAGTAATAACAGGAATGGAATTCATTCCGTCTTATAGATATAAAGAGTGCATCAAACTTAATTGATGCACTCTTTATATCTATATATAGTTATCTTGATCCGCAGATATATTGCCTTACGTATAGATATCCCGGAACATTTTATGTTCTTTAATCATTTGATAGATAAGTCCCCAATCGGGCAATCCGCCCAGGTTACGGTCATCAATGAAAAGGTCCACTTTCAGTTTACGTGAGAATCCACAGTCCTGCTGTTTCTCTTCGGGATAATCACGATTGACAGCATAGAATTCCACTCCTCTTTTTCTTTGCACCAGGCAACAGCTTCTTCCAGAAGTTCACCTTCGCGCACACTCCATAAGATGAGCCTGTGCTTTGATCTTGCTGCAACAGCTTTAAGGCGTCCGTTGCAAAAGGGATTTCTTTACCGATACGGGGATAGCGATGTTCTACTATAGTTCCGTCGAAATCAACTGCTATTGTCATAGTTTTTATGCTGAAAAATTACAGAACAAAGATACGAATCTTATTGAAAAAAAAACAAAGCGTTCTCTCACTTTTACAATAGGCAAATATGAAAGAAATTTGCATATAATTTCATAAAAATGTATTTTTTGCGCTTAATTTTTCACTAACAACATAATATTAGGATGACTCAATCACCCAAAAATGTATCTAAAGGGTTCACTAAAGCCTTTTGGGTAAGCAACACGGTCGAACTGTTCGAACGTATGGCGTATTATGCCGTTTTTATCGTTCTCACCATTTATCTTTCTTCTATTTTTAGGCTTCAACGACTTTGAAGCGAG
>VOFJ01003617.1_pt1 | contig 13923 bp, 27 predicted proteins | sample 5384081 | NCBI WGS metagenome assembly VOFJ01 (sample SAMN12384729, study PRJNA508395) | human gut metagenome | isolation source: healthy gut I | host: Homo sapiens
ATTTGGATTCTGAAAATAACATTATTAAAGTAGCTGCTATTTCTCCAAGAAGTAAGGAAGATATTATTCCTTTTGAACCATATATAAAGAAGATGTTAGAGTAGTTTTCTTTATATGTTTAAATAATTGTTGAGTGGGATAGTAATGGACATATTATTTGTTTCAAAATATTTTGTGGTTGTTGCATCAATGATAATGATGCTTGCTGCGTTAAGGCAAGTGCTTATAAATCTACAACAATGGGACTTTTAAGTTAGTTCTGTTGCAGCTTTGCATTATCTTTACTTGTTGTTGGAGATATGTATGACATATCATTCTTTAAAGATATTTCATTAGCTTTAGTGCTTTTGGATTTATAGGGACTGTTGCTTTTGCTGTTACACAAGGAGAGATGACTAATGTTTGCAGTTGAGTTGATTCAGTCTGTTCTTCTTATTATTTCAGCTATTTTAATGATAATATCTGCAATTGGTTTTTAACTCTGGATAAAAAATATGAATAATTTAATTTATGCCAGAATCCATATTGTTGGTGTTTTTGATGTTGCATTTATTATAGCAATGATTGGGTTACAACAATATCTTTTTAGCAGGTATTTATTTAGTTATAGCACCATTTACAGCACATGCAATAGCTAATGCTTTTTTATAACTCAGAAGAAGATAAAGTAAATAATTTAAAAAAAAATAAAAAGAAGTGGAAGTTGAAAGTTCAGACGATGAAAATCCGTTTTGTTCATAATATAAATAAAGTTAAAAGAAATGGAAAATAAATCAGATGAGAGTAATGATGATAGTATTAAATTTTCTATTTCTACATTAGAGATTAGTGAGGATGAATAAGATGTTAAGTATTATATTAATGATTATTACAGTTTTAAGTGCGATTCTTGCTCTTATTCAAAAAGATTTGTTAAAAGCAGCAATTTTAACAGGATTTTCTGGTGGTGCTCTTGCAGTACTTTTCCAACTTTTACTTGCTCGGATGTTGCTTTAACACAAGCAAGCTATTGTTGGTGCAGCTATTGTTCCTGTATTTTAGCATTGGCTGTTAAGAAAACACAAAGGGATGGTTCCTAATGGCATATATGCAATTAGCAGCATTGTTTACTGCAGGAGCATTGGTAGTTGTTGGTCTTTTTGCAGCTATTTTCATTGATAATATTGTAAAGAAAATAATTGGTATTAGTTTTATTGAAGAAGGTGCAAATTTATTTATTATAGCTATAGGATACAAACCAGGAGAGTAGTTCAATTTTAATGCCTGGAATGAGTCCATTTTGGTATGCTGCAAACTCTGCCTATCCTTTGCCTTTTGGATTGGTACTTACAAGCATTGTAATCGGTGCAAGTACACTGGCAGTAATGTTGGCTATTGTGATGGTTATTTACAAAAAAAAAAATACGGAACTTTAAGTACAAAAAAAGTACTATTGGCAGACACATCTAAACAGGAGGAGTATGATGAGTAATTATTTGATTCCTCTTATGGTAATAGTTCTATGCTTTGTGCAATACTTGTAAATGCTTTTGCTAAATTCAATAAATCTATTAAAGTATTGACATTTGTAGTAGCTATCTGTTTACCGATTATTCCATTAATTTCCAATTACGGATTGCATTTCTTTGGAGGATATACTCCGATGGTAGATAATGTAACTGGAGTAATTTATCATCCGGCTATTACATATTCTTTTGACATGCTGCAACAAATATTTATAGCTGCAATAGGATTAATAACATTTTTAGTAGCTTTTATTTACTTGTCAAAAATATAAAAAAAGCATCTGGGCAGTATTTTGTTCTTATTGTTTATGGGTACAGCATCTGTAACTGCATTAATGCTTACTGATGATATATTCAACATGTTTGTATTCTTTGAGATACTTGCATTAGTTCAGGTGGGTATTGTAATTGCATCTCCTATGGATTACAGTTATGAAATGGCTCTTAAATACATGATTTTAGGATCTATTGGAAGCCCAATAATGCTTTTAGGAATTGGATTTTTACTTGCAAGTACTGGTAATATTAATATATCTGATATAGTTGTGGCTCTTCACAATGGAACTTTAAGCTTCACATCTCCAGTATTATTGATGTCATTTGCTTTAATATTCTTCGGATGGTTGTATGCTTCAGGTTTACCTCCGTTCCATATCATAAAATCAGGAATGTACAGTAAAAGCAGAACCTCACGGAGCAGCTTTGCTTCAGACATTTACAGTTATCTCAATGATTTCTATTGTATTAATAATGTTTAGAATATTCCATGAATTGCCAATATTTGAATTGTTATTAGTATTGTTTTCAGTATTAGCTATGATTCTAGGTGTTTCACTGGCTTTAACTCAAAACTGACTTCAGAAGAATGATTGGTTATTTGGCAGTTGGTGAACTTAGTTTTATCGGATTGGGTATTGGTCTTGGAACTCGGTTTTTGCATTACTGCAGGTCTTTTTTCAGGCACTTAATGAAATAATCACTACAGCATTATTATTTATAGGGATTCGGACTTATTGCTTATGTAACTAAAGAGGAAGACACTCGTAAATTGGGAGGATTGCTTGCTTATCACCCAAAAGTTGGTTTAATGCTTTTATTTGGTGGTTTGGCAATGGCTGGAGTTCCTCCATTTAGCGGATTCCAAAGTAAATTAATGCTTGTTCAGGCTTCATTAAGTTGCGGATATCCAGAATTATCAATTCTTTGCAGTTGTAGTAAGTATAGCTACATTTGTTGTATTTGTTAAAACGTTCTATGGAATGTTTTTTTAAGACCAAAGCCAAAAGGTTTGGAAGTTCCTGATAATGAGTTCCTAAATCAGCAGTCTTTGCAATGGTTGTTTTATTAGCTTTAATTATTATATTAGGTCTTTTCCCCAGGTCTTGTTACAACTGGGATTTCTGAGTTTGTAGGAGGTATTTTATGAAACTTTATGATCAAATCTTCAATGTTGTAAAAGATTTTTAGAAAATTCTTTTCTCCAGGTCCTGTAACTAAATGCAGATGTTTCTGGAAGTATTACCTCTGAAATATTGTTGATTGTTTCATTAGTGTTGGCCTGTTTATTATTAAGACATATTCATATATTGCTTGCAGGTCTTGTTACTCTAATTATTCTTGTTGTTTTAATAAAGAATATGCCGTTAATTCCTAAATTTAAAATTGAACAGGATGATTCTCTAGATAAAATGATATTTTATGCAGTGATGGTGCTTGGAATAATTGTTGTATTTGTTTACTGGGGTGGTAACCTTGTCTAGCAGTATTAGAACATTAGTTGCATCAGTAGTAACAGTATTATTTTCCATATCTTTATTTGATGCATTATTTAACTTAAATAAAGTCATTGTTCCTGGTGTAAAGTAATATTTACAATGCTTTAGGTACAAGCATATCTCCAAACTTGATTACTGTTGTAATTTTTTGATTTTAGAGGTTATGATACCTTGGGTGAGTCTATTATATTATTAACTGCAGGTTTAGTTGTTTTACTTTGTATTTGGTAGAGGAAGATTAGGAGGTAAAGAAGAATGAGCCAAAAATAGTGTGATTTTAAAGTTGATAGCTTTACCTATTGCAATTTTTGTATCATGTATGGGAATAATGACTATTTTAGGAGGACATATAACTCCTGGTGGGGGTTTTTCAAGGTGGAGCCATGATTACTGCAGGTGTTATTATGTGTCTTTTAGTGTATGGATTGGATAAATCTCCAATAAATTTTTCTCATGATTTTGTAGATATTGTAGAAAGTTTCGGAGTCTTGGTTTATATTGGGCTTGGTCTTGTAGGTTTATTCTTTGCAGGTGCTTTCCTATACAATGTAGAACAGATCTTTCAGGAGTGGTTCCGGAGTTTGTAAGAACAATTTTCCATTATCCTGATATAACAAATGCAGGAATAGTTCCATATTTAAATATAGTAGTTGGGTTAAAAGTGTTTGTTGGTTTAAGTGCAATTGTTATAGCTTTTATGGGATTTAAAAATTTGAAGAGGAAAACTGAGGTGAACATATGTTAAATTTAGGAGCGATAATATTCGGATTTTTTATTTGGTGTTCTTATAGGTTCTCAAATCAAAAACTAAAGCTATGGATACACAGTTCACTTTAGCATCATTCATAATAATTTTTATTGTAGGAGTAATTTCTGCATGGCAATTGGGTCCATTTCCATTTTATACAGACATGCCAATAGCTTCAGGATTTTTCTTCGGATTAATTGGTATTTTGTAGGTAAAATTATTTGACAGAGGAGATTGAGGGGTTTATAATGTTTGTATCGACTAATACATGTGATGGAAAGGGGAATGTATTAAACAATGCCCCACAAAAGCTATTCGTTTAATTAATGGAAAAGCTTTAAGTTGCCTTACCTGTGGATCATGTTATAAGAACTGTCCAAGTAATGCAATATTCATTAATAGCTATGGAGGTTATGTTGTAGACAGAGCTAAATGCAGTGGCTGTGGAATGTGTATGTATAACTTTGCCCTATAAAATAATATTAAAATTGAAAGGGGGTTGTTTACGGGTATTTGTTCACGTTGTGGAGTTTGTGAAGAATCTTGCCCGACACATTCCAGAATTGATAGCTTCAAATTAACTGAAGAAAAACAGCTGGAATTTATAAAATCTTTAAGCAATGCATTACCTACATATAAGGGGAGTACCTCATAAGCCTAGTGAAACGACAGAGGTAAGCAGAAGCTATTTTACAACAGATTATAATAATTGTATTTATTGTGGAAGATGTGAAAAGTACTGTCCGACTAATTACGATTCAGGTAACTTTAGATAGGGATGAAGCGAATTTGCAGTGACTGCGGACTTTGTAGTGATGTTTGTCCCTAATGGGGCAATGAATAAAAGCCATATTGTTAATAAAAGCACTTTGTACACTTTGTTTAAACTGTTTGAAAGCATGCCCTCATAATGCAATATCTATTGAGAAGTTTAAAATAAATGTAAATCATATTAATCAAAAACCGGAAGGTTCTCTATTGTCTCTTGTATTAATTGCGGATTATGTGCGGAATTATCTGAAAATGACTCTTTAAGATATGAAGATTCAAAATTAAGGTATGATCCAACAGAGGATATTGGAGAAAATATTTCAAAAGCACATAAAATAGCTATTGATTCATGTCCGGCAGCTACATTAAAAAGAAGATGATGAAATGCTTCTTGTTAATGAAATAACTGGGGAAGAACAAAACACACTTTTCAGGATTTTGCGTATCCTGTGGAAACTGTGTTAAAGTCTGTGAAAATGATGCAAGATTGTTTAAAAGTAGCTACATGGGACGGATCAATAACTGATGATTGTATTTCCTGCGGAATATGTTGTGAAGTATGTCCTGAGGAAGCTATTACTCTACATAGAGGAACAATTTCCGTTGATTTGGATAAATGTATTTTATGTGAAAATTGTAGTGTTCATTGTCCGGTTGATGCAATTCCAAGAACTACGATGCATAAAAAGAAATCATTGACGGATTCTGTTTCATTGAACAGCAGTTATGTATGCACTGCGGTTTATGTTATGATATTTGTCCATATGATGCAATTAATAAAAATGACTGCAAATTTGAAGTAGATGAAGATAAATGTAAATATTGTGGAGCATGTAAAAAATGCCTGTCCTGCAAATGCATTTATGTTTGAGAGAAATTTTAAAGATTCTATAGAGGAGATCTAAATGAGAAACATGCTTAAAATAGCACTGGAAGGGAGCATTTACTAACTTTTAAAAGAATATTTTTCGCAGCAGATAGAGTCACTGATATGGAAATGCGAAAACAGATAAGTACACTTTCTGTCAAACCAGAAAAAAAAGTAGATGAAGATGCCTGTATTGGCTGTGGAGGCTGTGCCAATGTTTGTCCGACTAATGCTATTGAAATGAAGAAATTAGCATCTCCAGTAAAATTAACTGACAGCTGGACAAAAACAGAAGTTCCTGAGTTAAATTCACTAAAATGTGTTGTATGTTATTATTGTCATGATTTCTGTCCAGTATTTTTTATTATATGGTGAAAAGGAACTATTCATCCGAATACTGTTGGAAATCAGGAAGTGGATGTTTCAGAACTTATTAATCAGCCAGTTAAAATATCTGATGATAAATTAAAAGTTATTTCACAATATCTTTCAGATAAAACAATATTAAAAAATAGAGAGGACTAAGGGGGGATTATATGGGAATTAAATCATTTTCAAGAGCAAGAGCAATACATCTGATGTTAGTTTATACTGGCGGATGTAATGGGTGCGATATTGAGATTGTTAACTCTGTATTATCACCTAGATTTGATGCTGAACAATATAAGGTTTTCCTAACATGGAATCCTCGTGAAGTTGATGTTTTAGTGGTTACTGGTCCTGTAACCAAATTAAACAGAAAACCATTAGAGGAAATTTATAAAGCCATACCTGAACCTAAACTGGTAGTAGCTGCAGGAAGCTGTGCTTTTAATGGGTGGAGTTTATAAGAATATTCATGGAGATATTCCTTCTGAAGAAATTGATGGACCTGTTGAAAACATAATACCTGTAGATGCAAAAGTTCCGGGATGTGCTGTAAGGCCTCAGGATGTTTTGTCTGGTGTTGTATCAATTTTACCAAAATTATTAGATGCAGATTAAAAGGGGAGTTTAAAAATGGATGAAAAAATACCAAATAGTAAAATTATAGAAACAGAAATTCCTATGGGTACAGTTCACCCGGCTGCATTAGAGCCATATAGAGTAAGGCTTTTTTGTAGAGGATGAAATTGTACAGGAAGCTGAAATAACTATTGGCGTTAACCATAGGGGTGTAGAAAGAATTATGGAAGGGCTCCCTGTTGAAAAAACCAATGCATTAACTGAAAAAATATGTGGAATTTGTTCTAATGCTCATGTTTGGAATTCTGTAAGAACTGCAAATTGGGTTTGGATATTGAAATTCCGGAAAAGGGCAAGATTATATTAGGATAATTGTTGGAGAATTGGAAAGGTTACATAGTCATTTTCTCTATTTAGCTCATGGTTGTGAAGTTTTAGCTCATGAAACATTTTCAATGAGGGTTTTCTACCTTAGAGAAATAGTAATGGAACTTCTAAATATGATTGGAGGTAATAGAGTTCAGTATGGATGTTCTGTTATTGGTGGTATTAGGCCAAGATGTGAATTGGATTCTAAAAAAGAATTGAAAGATTAAATAATGATATGGATGCACTGGAAGAAGGCTTAACAGACTTTGTAAACAGATTCACTGCAGATTCAATATTAATGTCAAGGATTACCGGAATAGGTGTGCTTCCTCAAAAACAAGCTATTAAATTAGATGTTACCGGTCCATCTTTAAGAGCTACTGGTGTATTGCAGGATTTAAGAACAACTATGAAAGAATATGATCCATTTGATTTTAACATTATAACTCAGGAAGATGGTGATGTTAAATCTAATTTGATGATGAGGGGCATTGGAATCATTGGAATCCATTAAAATCATTCGTCAGGCGGTTAAAAACTTACCAGAAGGTCCGGTTGTAACTCATGACTGGGAAATGAAAGATACTGATATTATTGAAAGCCGTATTGAAGTTCCAAGAGGAACACTGTATCATTCATATGCTTTAGAAAGTGGAAGAGTCAGGCATTCTATTATCAGAACACCTTCTATGGCAAATATTGGTGCAATGCAGTATGCCTGTATTGGCGACCAAATAACTGATGCACAATTATGTATTGTACAATGTGATCCATGTTTTACTTGTACTGATAGAGCAATTGAGGTAATTAGGAGATAAAATCATGATGCAAAATATTATTATCTTTTCTATTTTGGCAGTAGTTGTTATAGTAGTTGTTTGTTTTTTATTGTAAGTACATTTTTGCCAGGTATTGAGCGAAAATATGTTCATGCTAGAATTCAGCAAAGAATAGGACCTCCAGTAACTTCTCCTGGAATAATGGCTCCCATTAAATTTGCATTTAAGGAAAAATGTTGATGCAGTCTCACCGCTTCCAAAATTGTATAAAGCATTGCCAATCATATGTTTTTATTGCTGTATTATGTATATTGATTGCTTTAACTCCTCAGGCATTCAATATTCCTGCATTAGCTAGTTTAATAGCTATTGTTGGATTGTTAAAAGTTGAAGAAATATGTTATGTGTTGATGGGTGCATTATCCAAATCTGTAATGTCTGTCAGGATGCCGTTTCGGATTTGGCTAAAGGAGCAGCACATACAAATACTACAAGGTCTTTCATGGAAGATATAAGTGCAAGAAGATCCTTAAGAATGATTACTTATGGTTCATTCCCATTATATTTAGCATTATTTGCACCTATAACATACTGCGGAAGTATTTTCCTTCAGGATATAGTTCAATATCAGCAGGCTAACGGCCCATTTTATTTACTGTATCCGGTGCTATTGCAGCAATCGTATTTTTCATGGGATACATGATACTGTTAAATGAATATCCATTTTCAATTATTAAAGCGAAATCTGATGTAATTGAAGGTCCATATATGGAATATGCAGCTAAGTACAAGGTCTGTTGTATTTATCACCAGAGGATTTCTAATGTTTGTACTTGGCGCTCTATTTTCAGTACTGTTTATTGGAATACCTCCAAATGTATTTTCATGGGGAATTTTAGTTAATATTGTTGTAGCTTTTTAATATTTGTATTTATGATGGGTATTTTTTCAGCATTCACTCCAGTATTTACAAACAGACAATTATTGCCAACTATTGTTGGAACATCTTTACTTGGAGTATTAGCTATTGTAATTGGAGTATTATGAGGTGATTATTTGAAATTTGTAATGCAGCCAAAAACATGGTAAGTCTTGGTGGATATATTGTAGAAACACAGTTTCCTTATAGGAATCTTATAGTTATAAATAAAACCTCTGAACCTATTAAAATTGAAATTCCAGTTTTTGATGAAAGCTGGATTGAAGAACACAGAGAGTTAGGACTGGAAGTAATTCCTGTATCAAAAGAAGATAATTATTTAAAAATGTGGAAAAAGGGCACATGCAGAATTAGATAAAATAAGGAATTAAAATGGAAAATTATAGTTTAACTATTAAATCTGACGAAAAAAAAAAAGGAGTTTTAGATGATATTACTTCAATTATAGTTGCTCATGAAGTTAATATTAGCTATACTCATCTTTTCATTGAAAAAATAATGTAGGTACAATAGATTTAGAGCTTGAAAATGTAGAAGATATTGATTCATTAATAGCTGATTTGGAATTGCTTAAAGAAGTCAAGTCTGTAGAAATTCATTCTTCCCAATCAAATATTTATGGAAAACGGATTATTATTGTTGGTGGGGGAGCGCAAGTATCTCAAGTAGCTTTAGGGAGCAATTACTGAAGCTGATAGGCATAATATTCGTGGAGAACGTATTAGTGTAGATACTCTTCCGATTGTTGGTGAAGAAAATATAGCTGAAGCTACTGATGCTGTATCCAGACTTCCAAGAGCACATGTTTTAGTATTGGCAGGTTCTTTAATGGGCGGAGAAATATCTGAAGCTGTCAAAAAAAAAAAAAAAAAAAGAAAAAGGTGTAATTGTAATTTCCTTAAATATGCCTGGAAGTGTTACAGAGTATGCAGATTTAATTATAACTGATCCTGTACAGGCAGGGGTACTTGCTGTAATGGCAATAGCTGATACTGCAGTCTTTGATATAAAAAAAACTTCATGGAAATATTAAATATTAATCTTTTGTACAAATTGCATAATATTCGCAGTTTCTACACTTTTTTTTCATTTATTTTTACTTTTGGGATTTTTTATTAATTATAATCTCTTTAACTTCATTCAATACACTAAATAGTCCTTTTCTAAGATTCATATCCATAATTACAGGTCGTTTATCATCTATTTTTGAATATTTTACAAATCCTACAAAAAAACTTCTGTGTCAAATTCTTCTTCAATTAAAATGGCATTTGCAGCTAGTTCTATTGCATCGGAGTCCCATATGCCTTTAAGTGGTGGTTTTGAACTTTTTTTTAAAACTTATTGGATAATATTTTCCATCAATAATTTCTATTTTATCACATATTCCAACTAAATCAAGTTGTTTATCTTTCATTAGGTAGGAATACATGCAATTTGGGAAAAACATCTCAACAAGTTCCATTCCGTTTTTTGTCCAGTATATTCATTGCTTTTTTAGCTTTGAAGGATAATATTTTTATGTTGAAATAAGTTTCATCTGTTATTTCACCTATCTGTTCTTGCGTAATGTCTAATTTTAAATTCTTTATGGTATCTATGTTATTTTCTGTGTATGCAGCTATATTTTGACCTAAAGCAGTTTCTATTTCATTTAAATCCATACTTTTCTTTAGTTTACGCATATTTTTTCTGCAATAAATCCTGAATATCTATTTTAAGATTTTTAATTTCATTATACAACTGATATTCATTATTTTGAGAGATGTCTACATGTGTTTTTAGATATAATTTCATTGGGCAGTACATATGCATTTTTATTGATGATATATTTATCATTTTTTAACCTCTTTAAAATCGATATTATTGATTAGAATTCAGTAATATAAATAATAAGAGGTTATAAACTGTCTAAATTCTTTAAAATTAAAAAAAAAAGAATAGCTAATAATATTTAGCTATTAAAACAATTTTATTATGCTGGACTTTCTTTGAGTTTGACATATTCGTCCATGGATTCTCTGGTGGTTCCAACAACAAGTCTGTAGGAATCGTTTTTACCTTCACTAATGACTTTTTTTCGACTTTTCCTTTAGCTATGACGTGTTCCTTGTCAATAACTTCGCCTGCATATGTGTGGGTAAAAATGAAACAACTTCAGATATTGGTGCTTCAACTCCATCAAGTATTTTTAAGTTTTCAATAGTGTATAATGAAGGATTATCAAATGCACCAAGTGCACTTGCAATATCACATTCGATTTGAGCTATTCCTAATGGTTCATAAACAGTATCTCCCCCATTTGCCCGCTGATTTCATCATAATTTTTTGCATAAAATATCAAATAAGGTTCCGTCTATAGTTCCTCTGTTTCCTTTCCTGTTTTTCATACCATTTGAATTCGTCCATAGTCAAACTGGAATCTTTCATACGTTTGTTGTAGACTTTTTCCCCAGAATTCATCTACAATTCCTTTTTCGGTGATATCTTTGTCAATTTCATCAATATGGACATTTTTTACCTTTATTTTCTCTAAATGCTTTCATAACTTTTTTCTATGATTTTCCAGTCAAAGATTAAAGTCAATATCCAGAAACATCTTCCTTGTGAAGTCCTGGAAGGATGGATCCGGAAATTCTAAGTTTTCATAAAGGTATGTCTGCAACATAATGGAAAAAAGTCGCTTACATCCATTAATTTAGCCATTATTTCAGGATTTTTTAACTTTTCTCCTTTTATTGAAAGCATCTCTAAGTTCAGCTAGTCTTTCTTCAGGGTTTAATAATTTTAGCTACTTTCTTTATCTTTAGGAACACCCATCATTTCAACATTTGTCACATCACAGAAGTATAAATAATCTGGATGATTTTCTCTCAGGTAACTGTGCTTCATCAGATGTAACTTTTCTGTATGCTTTTTTTTCTTTTTTCCCTGTCTCCATTTGGATCAGGTACATATATCTTAAAAATGAGATAAATCTATCGTAAGTCAGGATGGACATAGTTTGTAGAAGCAAAAAAACAGCCCATCAGTTGAATAAATAAAAATCTCTTGTTCTAACTTGTTTCATAAAAAAAATTAGCACTTTTTAATTTATTATTATGAAATTAATGTTAAATCCTAATTTTTCTATTTAATTTTCACTTCTTATTTTTCAGCACTTCACAATATTTTATATAAAAATAGTATCTAACATTAAATCATGACTATTATTCACAGACATATTGATGATATTTTCGAGTATGATGGAAGTCAGATTAATCCTTCCTGGGCTTTTAATGAATTTGAATTTTACGGATCATCTGTTATTACTTGATAGGTCCTGTAAATATCACTCCTGATAATTTAAAGGATTTTGCAGATGTTGGACTTGAAATTAAAATCTAATTATATGATTAATTTTATTTGTGAATTTTTGACTGCCAACCTGCAAAACATGAGAATAGCTTACCTTCGCCAAAGGCTGCTTGTTATGATTTTTTTAGAGAAGTTCTATTTGAAAAAAGGAATTGTTTCTAAAAGGGAAGGTGTAATATCTTTGTGGAAAATAGAAATTAAGTATTTCGATAGCTAGTGCATCTTTAAGTTCCATGAAAATACATTTTGCTCTAAATTTAGAGGATAAAGGGAACCCAGATGATGTTGAAACTATTGGTCTTTTTCGATATTAAAGATGAAGCAGGTAATCAGATATTTAACAAAGATAACTTAAATGACTTAGTTAATGATGTTGCCGGCAGATATATTGATGAATTAAAAAACAATTGAAAAAGATATATTAGTAAAACTAACTTATTATATAAGATGGTGATTTTATGAAAATTATGATTAATGGTATACAATCTAATTTAAGGTTCTCTTCAGCTCATGTTATTCCGGTCATGAATCTTGCAGTTATATCCATGGACATTCTTATTTTGTTGATGTGGAAAATTGAAGGGGGAACATTGCAGGAGAATTTGAATTTGTAGTGGATTTAAAAGATGTTAAATCATATACTAAAAGCAATCTGTATTAATTTGGATTGGATTATTATTCTGTTTACAATAATTTAATAGATATTAACCCAAGGAATTTTTGATAAAAAACAGATTCCATTTTTGATTTAAAAGAAGAAAAAACAGTTTTTTTTCAAAATAACTGGAAAAAGGATATTCAATTTCCTAGTAGAAGATTGTGTTTTCTTACCTCTTCCTTATTCTTCTGCTGAAGAGTTATCTAAATTCTTTGCTGAAACATTAGCTAAAAATTAGCTGAAAAATATGATAATCTGGAATATGTTGCAGTTGGAGTTAATGAGGAATCGGACAGGGTGCAATTTATAAAAAAAGTGCTTGATGATTAATTATGAAAGCTCAATAATTGAAATTTTTTCAAGTTTTCAAGGGGGAAGGCCTTTTCATAGGTCAAAGACAGATTTTTGTTAGATTTGCAGGTTGTAGCTTAAATTGCAACTATTGTGATACTAATGACAGTAAATCTGAAAAAATCAGGAAAATTAATGACAGTTGAAGAAGTTTTAGCAGCTATTGAAAATATCAGAACTCCGGACTGCCATGTAATTTCTTTTTTACTGGTGGTGAACCTAGTTTATATCCTGAATTTATTAATGAAATTTGCTAGCAGGACTGATTTGAAAATTCTTCTGGAAACAAACGGTACTTTACCTGAAAAATTAATTCTATTGAAAAATTAGACATTGTATCATTGGATATTAAATTACCTGAACATTTTAACAATGATTTTGATGAAGATATTTTTTTATCAATGAAATCAAATCAGTAAATTTATTAATGGCAAAGTCTATAATGTTATATTGTAAAGTAGTTGTATTGCCTTCAACAAAAAACAAATTTAATTCAAGAGGTAATGGAAAAATTATCTAATAATATTTCAAAGCAAAAAAACAAACTTCAAATAATTATCCAGCCATCTAGTCCTTTAGAGGATTGGGGTAATTCTAATTCTAAATTATTTGAATTTTCAGAAATTGTTGGGCAATATTTTTTGAAGTATCCACCATTCCACAAGTACACAAGATATTGAATATTGAGAATGTGGAAATATTTTTTGTTTTGAATTTTTATTGAATTGTTTTTTGTTAGGCGTACACTTAGAACTACTAGAGGTGTGATAAAATGAAAAGATAAATCATCCATTTTAAGAAAATCTATAAAGATGGGCTCAGTCGAGCATGAAACAAAAAGTTTCTAATAAAGAAGG
>VOFJ01001079.1_pt1 | contig 13916 bp, 19 predicted proteins | sample 5384081 | NCBI WGS metagenome assembly VOFJ01 (sample SAMN12384729, study PRJNA508395) | human gut metagenome | isolation source: healthy gut I | host: Homo sapiens
TCAGGTACTTCGTTTCGGAAGCGGCTTCCGATCAAAATTCCAACTTATTTCGAGATTTAAACTTCTTTCGTCGTGGCTGCAAATTTTCCCAAGCTCAAATTCTAACTTTCTCTAAAGCTACAGTAAGATTTTTACTTTTCAAGAAAGAATCATCGAACATGCGTCTACTGACTTTCGTCGATTGCGCACTTCAACGGCTGTTTCGCGAGTTAAATCCCGAACATTCATTCCGTGACCATTTCGTTTCCCAATGATGGACATGCCGAACCGGCTTACCGCGGCTGGAATTTGCTTCCTAATCCAAGCAAGTCCTGTTGGACAAATAGCCGCAAACTTGGCCATCCAGCTCCTTTTCCCGAACACCTTGGAGACTCTTAACTTCATTAATCAGCTTAATGGCCTTTTTGGCCAAGGCTGCCATTGTTTTCATCATGTTTCAATTGGAAGATTGTAATTAAATTCAGATACTTTTTGATCAACACATTATTCAGCACATATTTTTCCACCGATGCGGCATTCTGCATATCGTTACTTGATAAACAAAACTTTCAGGCTGGTGGCGTCAATTTCTCCTGATTGGCCGACATCAAAATGATGGCACAGTTCAATGGCTTTTCATCCCCCAAAGAGAATTAAAACAAATTTCTTTTTATTGTTCCAAACAAGTTCAAGGTTTGTCAGGCTTGGCCAGAATGTTGGAAAGGAATTGTCAAATCCGCACCATGTTGACCAGTTCCATGAGGAGATTTGTTAATATAAAGCTTAAGCAAATTGAATGTATAATCACCACATAACAAGTCAGCTTTCGGTGCAACAGATGATTCCAGAGTAAACTGGCATGTCGCTGACACCATTCAGAGGATAGCCAGGAAGTGGTAGGTAATCACATAATGGACAAATCAGGATAACCACCGGCTTCCAGGCATGATCAGGACAGAAGTATCACCTACACCGGGTTGTCGCCACCAGACATTGTCCTGGTTCAAAACTGGACTGGGGTTCATTGCAGTTACCAGAGATTGTCTTCATCAAATTTTTGACTTCGAAGTTGCTTATTCATATTACATTTGGAGTATTGAGAAAGAAAGCACCTGGCCCAATTCCCTCATTTACAAAGCTTTGGCGAAGACCCTGGTTTTAAATACCCAAAAGAATATAATAAGTGGCTTTCATACTTTCAGGCCATTTCACTCAATTCTGCTGGGATAAGCTTTCTTATACAGCTGTTAAATTTACCACTATTTTCGTTCAAGTTGAAGAGATACTAAAACCGGGAGATTAATGCTTGGGATCGTTATAGTACCTTGGACACTCCATAAAATTCAGCATCTAGGCTACAGAATTAAAGGCTCACGTCGGAGGTGTTACCGCCCATGTTCGTCAGTTCACTTCATAGATTATACTCATGGACAGTCGGATGATTAAAGAACTTGGATCATCAGAAAAACCACCGTCAGCTGATTCGTCCATTCATTGGATCAAAATCTCATCTGCCCGTACCAGCAGGACCTGTTGAAGAAAGAGAACTGCATACCAGGCGGCCTGGTCGTCACATTCAAGTTAGGAATGGCCCCTGCAAACCTTGTCCCAGATTGACGATAGGACGATCTTCGAGGACCTTACTATCTATTGCAGACACGGCACCGGTCAAATTGGCTTTTTTTCACAGTAGCATAACCAACCACCACCACTTCATCCAAGGCTTTGGAATCTTCTTTCAGTACAATCTTCAAGGCTGTTTGTCCCGTGTAGGTGATTTCCTGCGTAACAAATCCAATGTAGGAGATCTGAATGACATCACCCTTTTCACATTTTCCAATGTAAAGTTACCATCCATATCGGTAACATTTCCATTTGTAGTTCCTTTCACTAGTACAGTAGCTCCGGTAATAGGACCTAAGGCATCTTCTACCACACCACTAACTTTCCCGCTTTGCTGGGAAACGCTAACACTTTGCTTTTCAGGTGCAATCTCAGCAAAAGCACCAACAGGAACTGCTAAAGGCTCCCCGATAGCAAAATTAGACTTACTAACTTAGTTTTTTTTCAGCATAAAGTTATAATTTAAAGAATACATCTTTTATAAAAAGGGCGGCAGTCTTACAGGTAAGTAGAAACATTCACTCTCAGACAATAGAACTGGGCGCACTTTTCATAGTCATTTGCTTGTCATTATTTATATAAGTTCTGAAAGAACCTGTCACCCCATTCTCATATTTCCATTCAAAAACTGGTTTTATTTCATTGACTAAAAAATAGTAAGATGTAGTATGAAATTTCTAACTCTTTTATAGTGATTTTTACGCACACATCAGCTTTGTTTGTTAAAATTGAATTAGAATATGATATTTTTACATAATTATATCACGATTAAATAAATATTTCAATATATTTGCGAAAAAAAACAAACAGAGTTCTTTCAGAACTTAAATCATCTTATGACTATCACACTAATTCAGATAAACAGAGATAATCAAAGGTTTCTTCGCATAGGTCAACAGGTTACACCAGATAAGATCATTCTTCCCTCTAAAAATTTACAATATATAAATTTCAAACATAATTAACGGTTACATATTATCTATTTCACTTTAATGCGATACGGTTTTTGAGAAAATATTAATAACAACAACACCTGCAATGATCAATCCCTAATCCCAGATTACCCTATGGTAATTTCAAAAGATAATATAGATTGACTAGTAGACGTCAGTCATCATTCGGGATATATTATGACAAGTATATAATAAATGAATCCCCACCTCTCATTTTTTCAAATTGATGCATTTAGCGTCAATAATCTATCAAATTGATCCATTTATAAACATTTTCATATCAGCTACGTTACGCAAGACAACCAAAGCAGAAGAACCAGATATACAATATTTAACATTTAATTCATCAAAGCCAAATTCAAATCACCGTTTTAAATAAATTGCAAGTTCGTTTAAAACGAGATTTTTTTCATTTTAAATGAATTGGGGATTTATTTAAAAGAAAAATTTTTGTTAAATTCGGTCGAAGAGACCTCTTTTCAGAGTCTTTTTTGCCCTCAAAACACATGTTTTACAACAGGTTATTTTTTTCCAGACGGAGACAAATATCGCATCAGATTCAAATAGCACATTCACACAGATAGTTCATATTCAATATCAATATCCAGCAATATTAGCACAATGCAGACCAAAAGATAGGCGCAACAAACAAAAAACCAACATAAAGATATACAAACATTGCTCATAAGAGCAATAAAAAAAGGACATACTTGAGTAAGGACACATACAGTCCACTGGCAACAGGGTTAATTTGACATTTTGACAAACAACATTTTACCCTATAAATCAATAAACGGAAGTTTACGGGCCTTCTCCATTAGCTCATATGAAAGCCGCCCGGCATCTTCTGTCGACGAATTCCATGCTTACAAATATTATGGAGTACAAACATTATGTTTCTACTCCATAATTCAAAAACAGATCATTCATTCCATTTTGTTTTTATTCTTAAATAGCCCGCCATTTTATCTACGAACAAGATATATTGCTATTTTTACACAAAATTTAGACCAATGGATCAAGGATATAATAATATAATCAACAGCATCAGAAAGTCATTGGAGGTGAAATCAGTTTCAGTTTTTACCTGATACATCTCTTCATAATAGAAGGATATAACTGGTTAATCCGTAGCTACGATCTCCATATCCCGTATCAACTGGGGATACCCGTCATATTAATTATCGTGACCGGACTAAGCCTGCTGTCATATTATTATTTTGAAAAGCCGGCAAACAAATTGGTAAAGAATTTATTAAACAAAAAAAAAATAATCGACATGCAACAAACTCCAACTTCCAAAATCCCCCGTATCGAGGTGGTAGATGCTTTACGAGGCTATGCCGTTCTGGCAATTATTCTGGTTCATAACCTGGAACATTTTATCTTTCCGGTATATCCGGATGCGGCCAGCCAACCGGAATGGCTGAACATTCTGAATGAAGGCGTCTTCAGCGTCACCTTCTCGCTGTTCGCCGGAAAAGCATACGCTATTTTTTGCTTTATTATTCGGCTTTACATTTTATATCCAATATACCAACCAACAGAAAAAAGGAAAAGACTTCGGTTACCGTTTTCCTGTGGCGCATGGTGCTGTTGGTAGGTTTTGCCACGTTGAATGCCGCATTCTTTCCGGCAGGTGATGTGTTACTGTTGTTCTGCGTAGTGGGAATATTCCTTTTTCTGGTACGTAAATGGAGTGATAAAGCGGTCCTTTATCACGGCAATCATTCTTTTATTGCAGCCTGTCGAATGGTTCCATTATATCGCCAGCCTGTTCAATACTGAATATACGTTACCGAATCTGGGCGTCGGAGAGATGTACGGCGAAGTAGCCGCTTACACTAAAGAAGGTGATTTCTGGAAATTCATCCTCGGCAACGTAACACTCGGACAAAAGGCCAGCCTGTTCTGGGCAATCGGTGCCGGTCGCTTCCTGCAAACAGCCGGCCTGTTCATGCTCGGATTGCTTATCGGCAGAAAGCAATTATTTGTTACTTCCGACACGAATACCCGCTTCTGGGTAAAAAGCCCTGATCATTTCTGCGATTGTATTCGGTCCGCTCTACCAGTTGAAGGTCATGTTATACGATAACAGTGATGCGGATATGATCAAAAATACGGTAGGTGTAATTCTGGATATGTGGCAAAAAGTTTGCCTTCACAGTTGTACTGGTTGCCTCTTTTCGTTTTTATTATATCAGAAAGAATCATTCAAGAAGCTGACTACCTCATTACGTTTCTACGGAAAGATGAGCTTGACAAACTATATCTCCCAATCCATAATGGGAGCAATCATCTATTTCCCGTTCGGTTTATACCTGGCTCCTTATTGCGGATATACCGTCAGCCTGCTGATCGGTTTCATCCTGTTCCTGTTGCAGGTAAGTTTCTGTAAATGGTGGTTGAAAGGGCATAAACAAGGCCCGTTGGAAAGTCTCTGGCACAAACTGACCTGGATCAATTCAAAATAAGCATTAACTTATAATCCCCTTCGGGGGATTATTTTTAGCTCTAAAAGTTGGAAATACTCGATAAAAATTTCACAAAAGGTACTATATTACTTTCCACACTTGCTTTTTCAAGAGAAACCATATACTCATCCCGTCTTTCTACCGGAATAATCAGCCAGTCATAACCACCTGATGCCAACATCGTATTCATCAAAAATCTGCCAATACGACCGTTTCCATCCATATAGGGGGTGAATATAGGTTAATATAAAATGTCCTAAAACGGCTCGTACACTCGCTTCCGACTCTCCTTTTTAACAATTCGAACAGGGTTGTCATTGCATCTCGGAGCGCATCCGGCTTTAATGGTGTGTGCATTGAGTTACGAATATAAACTTGATGGGAGCGATAACCGACAATGTCGGACGGCTTAATAATACCGCCGTAACGCATGGCATGAACATCTCGCTGTGCCATACGGACAAATCACGCTTCTGCCACTTCCGCACTGTTCATACCATTCAATATATCAGATATACCTACTTTGACTCTCTGAAATGCCTGCCAATAACCACGTGCCGCAAGCGCATTTTTGGAATCTGCATCGTCTCCTTCCGGTTTCAAGCACCACTTTTGACTTTGTTTATCAATTCGTCCGTTACCCGATACCCCTCAATAGACAAGGAGTGATAGGCATCCAACTTGTATTGTGCTTCCATTCGTTGCAAAAAATTCAGCGGTGGAAAGTGTGCTTTTGGAACGGGTGAAATGGGCAATAACCTCTTCCCGCATATTCTGCCACATCAGCCGTAAACGGATGGCGTATGGTGATGGAGATAAACTAACTTTGACAACTTCTTCAAATGGATCTTCTTCGTAAACTGCATAACCAATGCGCTTCATTGTTCCGGCAATTTCATCGGCAATATCCCCTCTTCCGATATTACGAAATGCTCCAATTACTCTTCCTGCTCGTGCGGTTTGTCCCGTATCTACCAATATTTTCAGAATCTCAAGAGCCATCACGTATCATTGCGAGCTGTTCGCATGGCTAGTGCATCATTTCGATACATCGTTTGGTGTGGCCACAATCAAGGCTTCGGGTAGTGTGTAGAGATTGAGTTTATACGGATTGTTCGTATCAATCTTTGCGGGTAATTCTGCCCCTAAATTAAAAAATAGAAGTAGGAGGGATCAACTGAACCACATAATTGTTGCCTTTTAGGTGCTCTTATAATAACCTGGTTGGGGAACAATAGTAGAACCACTATATATCGCCAGTGATTGTTCCGCAGACAAACACCACTCATTACCATAGCGTTCATTTGCGTATCGAGCAATAAAATTCCAGAACGAAGCATACCATGCTGTACTATCACCCCGGCATTTCCCTTGGGTCAGTAACTACATACCAACCTTTTTATGATGGGTTTAAGAAAGTTATTATCCACCAGCCTTTTAATATGGGTTCGTGGCATATCGCCACTTTTTATTATTAGTGAAATCATCATTCCGTTGCACTTGCTTAAGCACATCTAAAGAAGAAGCTAACAGTTCTACTATCGTTGCCATAGTTCTGAATCATTATGTGTAACACGAATATTCGCCTTTTCATTTACACGATTATTACGATCTGAAATCACACGATTATCATGCGAATATAATGCGAATTTTATTATGAACCAAATAATTAGTGTTAGAACTTAAGGTCGGATAGGCCTCAAACCCCTCACGAAAATTTCCATATTACATATCTTTATTTTTAAGAATGAAACAAAGTATGAACAAATCTCCATATTCTAATGAAGCCTCTGGCATAAATTGACTTGGATCAATTCAAAATAAGGGGAATTCTCGTTTTAAACGAGCCAAATTTCGTTTTTAAACGGGGTTAAGGTTCGTTTTAAACGAGATTTTTACCCGTTTTAAATGAACTTGAAGTCCGTTTTAAACGAGATTTGGCCCAGTCAATGATTTGAGTTATGATTCAAGTCCTACTTTCATAGATAAATCTTTATTTCTTTTTCGTTCAATAGCTTTTCCAATAAGGCTACCTTTTTTTCTTTTTCATTTGCCATCATACGTTCGTATAGGGATGCATTCTCTTTAGATAGTTCGATAATCTTTTCAACAGGGTGAATATTTTTTTTTGATCGTTAAACTCTCCTGCATAACCGATTCCACTGTTAATACTTCCATTCTCAAAATTATTATTCTCAATAACCACAGAAATCGGCGTCTCTTCCATATTTTCAATAACTTCGGGTGCCACTTTCAGGATAGACGCAATTTTTTCCATATAATCTTTTTCCTATTACTTTTTTTGTTGTTCCAACTGGGAGACGAACTGCTGGCTAACACCCAATTCATTAGCTAACGTTATCTGTTTTTCATACCTTCATATCGGCGTATCTTACCGACATTAGCACCCTGATGAACTCTACTATCCTTTACATTTTCAGTTTCCATGTTATATATCTTAATTTAAGAATGAAACAAATATATAAACAAATCTCCATATTCTGATGAAGATACAAGGATATAACAGAACATCCGATATTTTTTTCTCCTTGTATGAAATTGTAAAATACAAGCCAACAGCTGAATCTTTACAAGTAAAACAACTACAGCCTTTCAAAAAATTATATGCAGTCTTTTGCATAAAGAATTGTTATGAATAAAATATACACATTACTTTTAATGGCATTAGCCCTATCTTTGCTGGTGTTTTGGACCAGCAAAGAAAAAAAAAAAAACCGTTTTGTATTATTTTACCATGTTGCCGTACATACACTATCTGCACGCAAACTTATAATCACATATACAAACACCAATGGTCTTGTACAGGAAACCTTTACCGGTAAAAATGGGAAAGAAAGTTTTGCTTATCCCCCCGATGAGATCGCTTCGTTACGGATAGACGAAATCACCGATCCCGGAAAAGAATATCAGTCTTGTTTACCAGAACAAGAAGAATTACAGGACAATGGCCCCGCGACTTTGCCATAAAACCCCCTTTCTATATGGATCGAACATGAAAAGAAAACAGTACTCAATGCTGGATACAACCATTTGCAAATATCATTGCTGACTTCTGAAATAGATCGGTGATTGACAATAGAAAACAAAATATGTTCGTTTTAATTCCATTTTGTATAAATGTTTTCGCACACACATGTTAGGAAATTAAATATAAACTACTACTTTTGCACTGGAATATAAAAGTTTATGCCATGGATAAAAAAGTAATCACCTTTGGAGAGATAATGCTCAGACTGGCCACACCAGATTATCTCCGTTTCAATCAGACAAATCAATTGAATGCTACCTTCGGAGGCGGTGAAGCTAACGTTGCCGTATCGCTAGCAAATTATGGGATCGACACAGAGTTCGTAACCCGTTTGCCGAAAAATGATATTGCTCGTGCCTGTGTTATGGATTTACGTAAATATGGTGTCGGAACCTCCCACATCGTTTACGGCGGCGACCGTTTGGGTATCTATTCTGGAAACAGGTGCGGTAGCCCGTGCCAGCAAAGTCGTCTATGACCGTGCCCATTCTTCTATTGCTGAAATAGAAGCTGGAATGATCAACTGGGAAGAAGTGTTGAAAGATGCCTCCTGGTTCCACTGGACCGGTATCACTCCGGCTATCTCACAAGGTGCTGCCGACGCTTGTCTGGAAGCTATCCAGGCTGCCAATAAACTGGGGTGTACCTGTATCGTGCGACCTGAACTACCGGAAAAACCTGTGGAAATACGGCAAAAGGCATCAGAAATTATGCCTGAGCTGGTAGCCGGCTGCGATGTCATTCTGGGAAATGAAGAAGATGCAGAGAAAGTATTCGGTATCAAACCGGAGGGCTTCGACGTTGCACAGACTGAAGGCCAGGTAAATGCTGCTGAATTCGAATCGGTTTGCACACAGTTGATGGAAAAAATTCCCGCGTGCAAAGAAAGTAATCATCACTTTGCGTGGTTCTATCAACGCCAATCATAATACATGGGGCGGCGTTCTGTATGCCGACGGTAAATTATATCAGTCACGCCGTTACGATATTACCCATATCGTTGACCGCGTTGGTGGCGGCGACTCTTTCATGGGGGGGGGCCTGATCTACGGTCTGCTGACTTATACGACAGACGACCAGAAAGCACTCGATTTCGCTGTCGCTGCTTCCTGCTTGAAAACACACGATCTACGGCGACTTCAACCAGGTAACTGTCGACGAAGTGGAAAAACTGATGGAAGGCGACGGATCGGGAAGAGTGTCGAGATGATGAGAAAATAATAAGCCAATGAAAAAATGTGCCAATATGCCAATGGAAAAATCCATTAGTAACTTTAATTGGCACATTGGCACATTGATCACATTAAATAATTATTTACAATGGCTAGATTTAGTAAAATGCAGGTACTCGATGCGATCGTCAGCACAGGAATGGTACCTGTTTACTACAATAAAGATGTAGAAACGGCTAAACAAGTATTAAAGGCTTGTTATGATGGCGGGGTACGTGCATTCGAATTCACCAATCGCGGTGACTTCGCTCATGAAGTATTTGCCGAACTGGTAAAATATGCTGCGGTAGAATGTCCTGAAATGGTTTTAGGTATCGGTTCTATCGTCGATCCGGCTACGGCTGCCCTGTTCCTGCAATTGGGTGCTAACTTCGTTGTCGGTCCATTGTTCAACCCGGAAATCGCGAAGGTTTGTAACCGTCGCTTGGTCCCATATACACCAGGATGCGGTTCCGTTTCGGAAATAGGCTTTGCGCAAGAAGTGGGATGTGATTTGTGTAAAGTATTCCCGGTACCGGGAATGTGGGTGGTCCTTCTTTTGTCAAGAATATCAAAGCACCGATGCCATGGTCTATGATTATGGCTACAGGAGCCGTAGAACCGACGGAAGAAAATCTGTCGGCCTGGTTCAAGGCTGGCGTTACTTGTGTAGGAATGGGTTCCAACCTGTTCCCTAAAGAAGCCATTGCAAGCCAAAGACTGGAATGCCATCACTGCTCTTTGCAGCAACGCATTAAGCATCATCAAAAAAAATACCGTTGATATATGAAGCCTTTTCTTGATTCAGATTTCCTGCTACAGACGGAGACAGCTCAAAAACTGTATCACGAACATGCAGCGAAGATGCCGATCATTGACTATCATTATCACCTGATCCGCAGCAGATAGCCGACAACTTCCAGTTTGCCGACCTGACAGAATTTGGTTGGGCGGAGACCATTATAAATGGCGTGCCATGCGTGCAAACGGTGTTCCCTGAAGAATATATTACCGGCGACAAACCGGCATTCGAGAAATTCCAGAAATGGGCGGATACCTTGCAACATGCTATGCGCAACCCGCTTTACCACTGGACTCACCTGGAACTGAGCCGCATATTCGGTGTCGACAAGGTGTTGAATCCTTCAACTGCACGCGAAATATACGACGAATGTACCGCCAAACTGCAAACCCGGAATTTCGTGCGCAGGCCATCATGGAACGCATGAATGTGGAAGTTGTTTGTACGACTGACGATCCGGTCGATTCACTGGAATACCATAAAGCTATCCGTAACACTTCGTTGAAGACAAAAGTTCTTCCTACCTGGCGTCCGGACAAGGCGATGGCTATCGAAAATGTAGCTGCTTACAATGAATACCTGACTAAGCTGGAAGCTGCTTCCGGCATGTCGATCCTTTCATTCAAAGACTTGTTAGCGGCTTTACAGAAACGTCATGACTTCTTTGAATCTGTCGGTTGCCGCGTATCGGATCATGGTTTGAGTACATTCTACGCAACTCCTTATACCAATGCCGAGATAGAAGCTATCTTCATGAAAGCCCGAATGAATAAGGCATTGACCGGCGAAAGAGATCGACAAATTCCGTTCTGCCATGTTGTACGAATTTGCGGTTATGGATGCCCGTAGCAACTGGGCACAACAATTCCATATCGGTCCGACACGTAACAATAATGCCCGCATGTTCAAAAAGCTGGGTCCGGATACCGGATACGATGCTATCGGCGACCTGGAAGTGGCAGAACCGATGGTCCGTTTCCTCAGCCGCCTGGAAGAAGAAGGAGCATTAGCTAAAACGATATTCTACAACCTGAACCCGAAAGACAGTGCCGTAATGATGACTACGGCTTACAGCTTCAACGACGGTTCGCTGCCGGGCAAGATGCAGTATGGCTCCGGCTGGTGGTTCCTGGATCAGATTCACGGCATGGAAAAGCAGATGAACGCATTGTCCGACTTAGGATTGCTGAGCCGCTTCGTCGGAATGCTCACGGATTCACGCAGTTTCCTATCCTACCCGCGTCATGAATACTTCCGCCGCATCCTTTGCAATATGCTGGGTAAAGAAGTGGAAAACGGTGAGCTGCCGGTTTCTGAAATACCTTTCATCGGTAAGATGGTCGAAGATATCAGTTACAATAATGCGAAAGGATATTTCGGATTTTAATTATTGATTGGTACGGTCCATACTCAGCACAAGCCCCTCCCTTGACGGAAAGCATAGAGAATATCATCTTTGCCACATGGTCAAGGCTGAGGGCATACCGGGCTATGAAGCTCTGCATCCTCCGCAGATTGGAATCATGTTCCATCGCCGAGGCGAGTTTGTGAAGGCTAACTGTCTGCACCACGCACAAGACATGGAGCATAAAGGCCATGAGCTTTATGCGGGCGAGATTCATCGAATTTCCAAAATACTCTTGCATAATCAGAAAAGGGTGTGTCATAATACCCAAATTGAAAGAATCACCCCTGCCACAGCTATTTGTAGGGGAATTTTTCTCAAAAAGGAGTGTTGACACATTCATCCTCTTGAGTCAGTAATCTTCATAAAAAAGCGGCAAACTTTTCACATACCTGTTATCGGAATACTTTGCAACAATGTTATCGAACTGCCAACGAGAGAAAATCTGTAAAAGTTGAGCAAAAAATATATTTGCCTTAATTCGTGACTTTAGCTTTTGGACAAAACTAAAAAGAACAAAATCAATTCAAATCGTCACGCAACAAAAAACTTCTGAAACCACGATATACAAAGTATTTCAAAGAACAGTATTAATTTTTAGTGCCCACTAGTGATTCAAAATAATAAAAAACATAGAGATCTGTCATTCCACACAATATATATTTCGCACAACACTAATTGATAATCAATAAAATAACCAAAACAAAAATTGGCAATCTATCGGATATGGTCATTACCTAAATCAATCATTTACACTGGATCAGAGTGTTAAATAACAAAAAAACATTTGCTTTTTATCATAACATTAATAATCTTTTTGTATAAAGAAATTATCAGTTTTTTTATTATTTTTAATCTGTAAGACAATGAAAAAGTATGTATTTTTAACAACATTATTTGTTGTATCTATAGTTTCTACAGTTCTAGTTAATGCATTAAACAAAACAAACAAAGAATCTTACATTAGAATTTAGCTTTAATGCACATAGAAGCTTTAGCACAGGGGCGAGGATGGTACAAATGTAGAAACCTGTTATACTGACCATTATGAATGGGAATCGACACAGCATCTTCACTGTAATAGTAATACGTCATCAACAACAATTTACCCATGTCCAACTGAATGGTGCGATGGAGCAGGCTATTCTAATAGTGCTTCTAAATGCACTAAAAACTAGTATATATGAAATATATATTATATATATCATGCATTATTATATTTTTCTTTTCATGTAACAAAGAAACCGATATAAAATATTTTAATGGGGATATTGTTTTTTATGAAGAGTCAAATGTAATTGAGAATTTAAAGGGGAGAAAATCATATTTGATGATATTTATACTGGAGAAATGATCATTCATGATTCTCTCGCTTTTTTTGTTTCATCTAAATATCCGGGGTATTTACTATCCATTTTTAACATTAATAATGGACACCATATTGGAAACTATCTAAATAAAGGTAACGGTCCTGATGATGATTTCTTGGCTGTAAATATCATGAATCATGTTTTTTCAGGAGAATAACTGTAGTAATATTTGGTTATATGCTTATAATGAGCAAAAATCATTGAATTAAATGTCAATAAAGTCCTTATTGGAGAAAACTTACCATTAGATACAATCTTCAATTTTTCATGGTCCGATTATCATATGGCTCCTTTCAATTATCTTTTTAGACTCAATAAAGAACAAAGTAATAGCAAAAGTTCCACTTGAGTCATTATTTAATAATGGAAAAAAGAATTCCCCCCAAATTATAAGATAATAGATTTTTAATACCAAAAAAAGTAAAAGAATATATATTATACAGTGAAACTATAGAAAAAAGACAGAAAACCAACCGCTTAGCATGTGCACTATTTATCTACTGATCCAAATAAGACCAGATCTACAAAAATTGCAATTTCCATGGGCTATTCATCACAAATCAATATTTTTTAGATTTAGAATCAGGGAGGTGAAATACGTTAGAAAAATTAATACTCCGAGCTTTTCGGGATAATGATAATAAAAAAGACATCAAGATTTATAAAATCTATTACAAAAGCACCTCTACAGACAATAATTTCATTTACAGTTTATACGTTAATAAAGATTTCAACTTAAAAAACATTCCCTCTTCAAATGAAGTACATTTTTTTGATTGGGAAGGTAATTTTATAAAAAAAATAATTTTAGATCAATATATTGATAAAATCAGATTAGCAGACTCTAAAGAAATATCCTCTACGAATCAGAAAAAACGACAATGATACACGTTTCTATTTAAACTAACCAACCGTGAAAACACACTACATACTATTCTTTATTATTTTCATTTCCTGCATTCCAAAGTGACTAAAAAATGTATCAAGCTAAATCACTTATTGAAAAAGAAATATATTTCGAAGATTATACATTAATAGATAGTCTACTAC
>VOFJ01001121.1_pt1 | contig 13903 bp, 24 predicted proteins | sample 5384081 | NCBI WGS metagenome assembly VOFJ01 (sample SAMN12384729, study PRJNA508395) | human gut metagenome | isolation source: healthy gut I | host: Homo sapiens
GTCAAAAGGGCAGGCCCGGAACTGCCGGGAATGGTCTCCCCAGGTGGCATGTTGGGCCGGTAGCTTCATATGATTATCATAAAGCAAAAACGCCCCAAATGTACAGTGCCAGGAGAAATTTTTATACCGCTGGCCCTCCAGTTGGGGGCCGTGACTTGCTGAGAGAGGGGAGTCTGAACATATGACACGGCTACTGCTCCGGCTGTTTGTGCGGAACGCAGACCAGACGGATGATCCCAAAGTGCGCAGCGCCTATGGCATTTTGGCCGGAATTGTGGGAATTCTATGTAATCTATTGCTATTTGCAGGAAAGCTGGTAGTCGGGACCCCTGTCCGGTTCCGTATCCATTACAGCCGACGCCGTGAACAACCTGTCGGACGCCTCCAGTTCTGTGGTGACTCTGGTGGGCTTCCGAATCGCTGAAAAAAACCGGCTGATGAGGGGGCATCCCTATGGTCACGCTCGGGTGGAGTATATCTCCGGTCTGGCGGTAGCGGCTCTCTGATTCTGGTCATCGGCGTGGAGCTGGCCAAAAACTCTGTGAAAAAAATATTCCTTCCCTCCCCTGTGGAATTTTCGCCGGTGGTGGCTGGGGTTCTGCTGATGTCCATTTTGGTGAAGCTGTGGATGGCCCTGTTTAACCGCACCTTGGGCCGGCGCATCGACTCTGCAACCCTGCAGGCCACGGCGGCAGACAGCCGCAACGACGCGATCGCGACCGGCGCAGTGCTCTTGGCAGCGGTGGTGGAGGCCTGGACCGGCTGGACCATTGACGGCTATGTGGGGCGTTTTGTGGCGCTCTTCATTATTTGGTCCGGGGTGGGGATTGCCCGGGGACACCATCGATCCCCTATTGGGAAAGCCCACAGATCCCGCCCTGCGAAAGCTGATTGCTGATGAGATTTTCCAAAGTGAGAAGGTCCTGGGATTTCACGATCTGATGGTCCATGACTATGGTCCCGGACAGCGGTTTGCCACGGTGCACGTGGAAATGGATATGCGGGAAGACCCCATGGCTTGCCACGACATCATTGACGACATTGAACGGGACTGCTGGGAACGGCACCGCATCCATCTGTGTATCCACTATGACCCCATCGTCACCGACGACGCAGAGCTCAACCATATGCGCAAGCTGGTACAGCAGCGCATCCAGGCGCTGGACCCGCGGCTTTCCATCCACGATTTTCGGATGGTCCGGGGCGCCAGTCACACCAACCTGATTTTCGACATGATCATTCCTTATGAGATGGAAAGCCGGAAAGCCGAGCTGAAGCGGCAGGTGGACGAGGCGGTCCGCCAGGAGTCCAACCGGTATTTCACCGTCATCACCTTTGACGAAGCTGCCTTCAACAATCCGGATCATACAACTGGGGGAAAGAAGTAAGCTGCCCATTCGGCCCCCATTGGGCTGGAAAATCCACTGAAAAAAAAGGAGTCATGATATGCTGGAAATTTTAAAAGCCATTCTCTACGGCATTGTGGGAGGGGATCACCGAGTGGCTGCCCATCAGCTCCACAGGTCATTTGATCCTCCTGAAGGAGTTGCTCCCCCTGTCTGTCACAGATGAATTTTGGACCATGTTCGAAGTGGTCATTCAGTTGGGGGCAATCTGTGCCGTCATTTTCCTGTTTTTCCACAAGCTAAATCCCTTTTCTCCACAAAAACTGCGCTGGAAAAACGAAAGACCTGGGATCTGTGGGGCCACGTAGTAGTAGCCGTGATCCCAGCCGGTGTGCTGGGCGTTCTGCTGGACGACTGGCTGGACGCCCATCTGTATAACTACATCACTGTGGCCATTACTCTGATCCTATACGGCGTGGCGTTCCTCTTCCTGGAGCGTAACCGGCGGAGTCAGCCGTCCATCCGGCGGACCAGCGAAATATCCTGGTCCGTGGCGGTGTACATTGGCCTGTTCCAGTGCTTGTCCATGATTCCGGGAACCTCCCGCCCGGCGCAACCATTTTGGGCGCCATGCTCCTGGGCCTGAGCCGAAGCGCAGCAGCGGAGTTTTCCTTCTTCCTGGCCATCCCCACCATGGTTGGCGCCAGCTTCCTGAAAATTCTGAAATTCGTCAAGGAGGGCGTGGGTATGACCGGCCAGGAAGCCGCAATCTTGATTGTGGGCTGCTTGGTGGCTTTCGTGGTCTCCTTGATTGCCATTCGCTCCTTGATGAACTATGTGAAGCGCCATTCCTTTGCGGCCTTCGGTGTGTACCGCATCGCCTTGGGCCTGGTGGTTTTGCTGTACTTCCTGTTCGCCCGCGCAGGTGCCTAAACCGTCTTCCCCTGGTATATACTTCCCAGAAGCATGTACCAGGGGAATGGTAAGAAGCAGCAGGCAGCTCTATTTTTTTTCCTAAAAACATTTAAAAAAGCTTGACAGCCTAGATCTGGCGTGATAGAATAGCTTGGCAAAACAAAGCAGGCTGGTTACCCGCCTCACCTCCCGCGTTACGCTCCGGGGGTTCACATGGTAGGATTGGTCCGGAGTTCCCGGGCTTTTCTGGGTGTGTAGCGGGTGCGGTCGGCATCCGCTTTTTGATTTGAAATTGGAGGTGTTTTCCCATCGGCAAACTAGATCATCAGCTCAACGAAGAGATCCGGGACAAAGAGGTCCGGCTCATTGGCGCAGACGGCACCATGCTGGGTATTGTCCCCGGTTCAGAGGCGCGGCGCATGGCCGAGGAGCAGGAACTGGACCTGGTCAAGATCTCACCCAACGCCGTTCCCCTGTGTGTAAAATCATGGACTACCGGAAGTTCTGCTTCGACCAGAAGAAGCGGGAGAAGGAGGCCAAGAAGAACCAGAAGGTCGTGGAGATCAAGGAGATCCGTATGTCTCCCAGCATCGACACCAATGACCTAAACACCAAGGTGAAAAAATGCCATGAAGTTTCTGAACGATGGCAACCGGGTGAAGGTTTCTGTGCGGTTCCGGGGCAGAGAAATGGCCCATACCAACATCGGCGAAAAGCTGCTGATGGATTTTGCCGCCGCCCTGTGGTGAGCTGGCAAATATGGAAAAGAACCCGAAGCTGGATGGTCGGTTCATGACGATGTTTTTGTCCCCGAAAAATACCAAATAACCCAGCAAATGCTTACGATACGGAAGGAGTTTCAACATGCCTAAACTGAAGTCCCATAGCGGCGCCAAGAAAAGATTCAATCTCACCAAGACCGGCAAGGTCAAAAGAGCGCACGCATTCAAGAGCCATATCCTCACCAAGAAGACCACCAAGCGTACCCGCCGCCTGCGCAGCACGGCCTACGCCGATGTGACCAACGTGGAAACCATCAAAAAAGATGATTCCCCTACAAATAATTTGGAATTGCAATAGGAGGATATTGAAAAATGGCAAGAGTAAAAGGCGCAATGATGACGCGCAAAAGAAGAAATAAGACCCTGAAGCTCGCAAAGTCCTACTGGGGCTCCAAGTCCCGTCACTTTAAGATGGCCAAGCAGGCCGTTGCAAAGTCCGGCGTTTACGCCTACATCGCCGGCCGCAAGCTGAAGAAGAGAAGCTACCGCAGCCTGTGGATCACCCGGCTTTCCGCCGCCGTGGCTCCCTTCGGCCTGAACTATTCCCGCTTCATGAACGGCCTGAAGAAGTCCGGCATCGAGATGAACCGCAAGAGCCTCTCCGAGATGGCCATCCAGGACCCGGCAGCTTTCGCCGCTGTGGTGGAGCTGGCCAAGAAGGCCCTGTAAGAATCTCCCCAGAAGCGAACCGGGGGTTGTCTCAGCGTAAATCTTGAGACAACCCCCGGCACTACGGGGTCACCTCAAAATGAGCTTTGAGGTGACCCCGTTCTGTTTCTTTTGGCGCGGTGCTCAATCAAACGAGTACCACTGCCCGTCAAGCTGTAGCCCGCTCACCCGGCTCAAATCCATAACCTCACTCCATCTCCAGGTCAGTTGAAAATTGGAGCCAACCGGACCTGCAAAATGGAACCAACTGTTGACCTGGTCGCAAGTCTGAACCACACCCCCCTGGATCAGGGGAACCTCCGTACCATCTTGCAGGAGAAGTGCCATTTCCTGGACGGCGCCCAGCTTTGTTTCCTCCACCTCGGAGATGGTAGCCACTGTGACGCCGCGAATGGTAATCGAAAACGGCGTCATAGCAAACTCCTGCACTTGTTCATGATCCAAAGTAAGGGCGCGTGCGCTGGTGCAAACTGTGGGAATGTCCAGCATACATATGCCTTCTGCCAGAATCTCAGGAGGCTGCTCTGGAGCTTCTGTGGGCTGGGTAGTGTCTTCCTTGGTCTGGGGAATTGGGCGATCTTGCATCGCCAGGTACAGAGGGAAGGACTCTCCCTGCACAAAGGGCCGGTTCACCGTAAACACAGAAATTCCAATGCGTTTGCAAGTCTCAGTTCCATCCGGCAGAACCCAGTGGTCCCAGCTAATGGCCCCTCCGTCCGGGAGCGGATCAGGATGATCCCGGTTGAACGCACTCAAGTCATAGAGCAGATCCACATCCGCCAGCCTTGCCTGCCCCTCCGCATCCAGAGGCGTGATTTCCAGAACCACGTTGGCGCTGTCTGTGGTAAACAGGCTTTGGACCACCTGCACCCGGAAATGGTCCATGGTAAGCTCTGCCAGGACTCCCTCCTGAATCTGGTCTTCCCATTGGACTGCCTCCCGGCCCAGCATTTCCTGGAAGGTCTGTGACCGCAAAAACGTAGCAGCCAATGCAGTGGTAACCAAAATTGCCACCACCGCTGCCGCCAGGGAAATCCGCCGCAATGGGCGCCGCCGGTGGTTTTCCCTGGCCTTTTCTCCATGGCACTGCGAATCTTCCGATCACAGTCGTCCGGCATGTGAATTTGATTCATTACATCTCGATACCGCTCAAGCATTTGTTTCCTCCATTTCACGTTTTAGCATAGCTCTTGCCCGGTTTAGCCGTGTGGTGACACAGGAGCGCCGGATGCCAAGAATTTCTCCAATTTCCTGAGTGGAATATCCCTCGTAATAAAACAGATATATACCACAGCGCGATATTTGAACTCCAGCGCCTGTACCAATTCAAAAAGCAAGGAGTCCTGAGGCTCCGCAAACGGGATCTCCGGAATTGTCTCCTGAACCAGATGACGCCGCTGCCGGAGCATGCTTCTGGATTCATTGGCGGCCACCTTCAGCAGCCAATTTTTTTCTCCTTACCCGGGGTCAACCTGCTATAGTGGTCCATAAGCTTCAGGAAAACCGTCTGGCTTATGTCCTCTGCATCGGCAATTTGGCCTGTATAGCTGAGGGCCAGGCGAAAGACGTCATCCCGATAGGCATGGTACAGCGCTTCCACTCCCTCCAAGCCACCACCTCCTGTTCTTGTTTTGAACATGTTCTGCATATACAACGCAAAGAGCCCACCCGATGTCACATAGCCGCCCATTATTTTTTACCCTCATATTTCCAAAATTGCAAAAAAAAGCCTTGACAACCTGCAGAAAAAGTGGTAGCCTATACAGGCTGCCAGAGACAGCAGGAGGAGGCTTTGCCGTAAGGGGGTTCCCCGTCCTGCCGAGGTTTGCGGAATTTGTGTATGCATGTTCTGTGTCCTCATGTCTTTTGGCATGAGGCATTTATTTTTCGGAGGTGACACTTACATGCCCAATTCCAAGGTACTTGAAAGCAAGAAGGCAATCGTTGATGAGCTCACCGGGAAGATTCAGGGCGCCAGCGCCGTGGTCTTTGTGGACTATAAAGGGCATCAATGTTGCTCAGGATACCGACCTGCGCAAGCAGTTCCGGGACGCTTCCGTGGACTACTCTGTCGTGAAGAACACTCTGACCCGTTTCGCCGCCAACAAGGCTGGCTACACCGAGTTCGACGAACTTCTCAACGGCACGACGTCCATGGCGTCCACCACGGAAGACCCCATCGCTCCGGCTCGCGTCATTTGCGAATTTGCCAAGAAGAACAAGAACGTCCTGTCCATCAAAGGGCGGTCTGGTGGAAGGCTCCGTGCTTTCCGCTGACCAGCTGAACGGCTTCGGCGAGCTTCCCAGCAAGGACGCTCTCATCGCCCAGGTTCTCGGCACCTTCCTGGCGCCTATCTCCAGCCTGGCTCTTCGTTCTGGATCAGATCCGGATGCAGAAGGAAGGCCCCGCTCCTGCAGAGGAAGCCCCTGCGGAAGCCTAACCCATCCATCCCATTTATTACACTTTGAAATTATTTTAGGAGGAAATTTATCATGGCTAGTGAAAAAGTCACTGCTCTGGTTGAGCAGGTGAAGGAACTGACCGTTCTGGAGCTGTCCGAGCTGGTTCACACTCTGGAGGAAGTGTTCGGCGTATCTGCCGCCGCCGCTGCTGTTGCCGGCCCCGCTGCCGCTGCCGCCCCGTGGAAGAAGAGAAGACCGAGTTCGACGTGATCCTGAAGGAAGTCGGCGCCAACAAGATCAACGTCATCAAGGTTGTCCGCGCACTGACCGGCCTCGGCCTGAAGGAAGCCAAGGACCTGGTAGACGGCGCTCCCAAGACCGTCAAGGAAGGCGTATCCAAGGAGGATGCCGAGAAGCTGGCCGAAGAGCTGAAGGGCGCCGGCGCTGTTGCCGAAGTCAAATAAGACCCTTTGACCAAGTGAATTGCGGTGCTGTAGCGGCAGTAATGCTCCTGCAGCACCGCTTTTTTTCTGAATCTATGCAGTTCGGAAATAGGGTGAAGCCATATGAATGTGAAATACATTCACGCACATTTTCCAGCGCGCAGATGAACGTAAATGAGGCAGCGCCCCCACGTGAGAGCGCTGCCTGTAACAATACATTATTCCGGTTTCCTGGTAAAAGCGGCCCCTTGCCACCTTGGGTCCGGCATTTGCGGCAATCACCGCGCCGATTTGGTAGGCAGCTGCCGGGGATAGCCTAGCTTTTCCGTGAGGAGCTTTGTCATCTCCTCCCGTGAGCTTTCGTCGCTGCCGTAAATCACCTCATAGGGGGTCCTGGGAGGATGCTCTCGGCGGTCATCTCCGCCACCTTCTGGGGCCAGCTTGGCGTCGCCCCGGCATTTTGCCGCCGTGGTAATGGCCCGGTCAAAGATTTTCATAATGGGCTTTAACCCCAGCTTGTCTCCCAAGAATGCGGCGGCGCTGGGAATCCGGCCGGACTTGGCGGCATATTTGAGGGTGTACATGCCAAAAATACACCTGCCTCTGGGGCAGGCAGTCCTGGAGATAGGCGGTGATGGCGGTAGCATCGGCGCCGGACTCTGCCATACGGGCAGCCTCTATCACTGGCGCGCCGTAAAGAGCGGAGTAGCCCAGACCGTCGAAGCTGTGGATGTGTACCCGGTCCCGGTATTCCGGGTGTTCTTCAAAAAACTGCTCAGCGGCCAGAAGAGAGTTGCCATAAGTGGCCGAGCCTTCCGAGTTGATGAGCACCAGGATCAAATCGGTATATCCTGCCTGGGCCTCCTGGAGATAGATCTCCTGAAACTGGAAGGGGTTTACTTGGGCGGTTTTGGGAATTTCATCGCACTGGGCCATCCGTGCATAGAATTGCGCGTTATCCATATCTACCCGGGTGGTATAGGACTCGTCTCCCAGGGTCACCTGGAAGGGAATCACGCGGATGCCATATTTTAACTCATCCTCACTGGAAATGTCACTGGCCGCGTCGGTGATGATTTTAATTTTGCTCACAGGATGTCTCCTTTTCTGAGGGCTGCGACCGGAACTGCCGCGCCACTGTTTTTTTATGGATTGCTACAAGCCGCAGCAATGGATCGTCCCTGCCGGTATGCCTCACCAAATGGTAATGGACCAACGATTTTCAAAGGTTTGTCCCGGCGCCACAGTGGTCATGTCCGGCATCTGGCTCAGTTCTTCCACCAGATTGTCACGCCCGGGGGAGAACGGACCAGGGCTCAATGCACACATAGGGCGCGTCAGTCTGGGGCTTGTGCCAGAAGCCCACATAGGGCATCTGAGGATAGGCCACAGTGACCCCATGGCTGCCCTTGGGAGAGGACAGGGTGACTGCTGCCGGGGCGCTCCGGCGAGTACCACGGCGTCCAGGTCAAACAATTCATGGCGCAGGGGGAGCTTCCGTCCCTCTTCCAAGGGATACGCCGGCCGCTCTGGCGCCACCTGCAACGCCGGGCTGAACACCACTTGGCGCGGGGTGCAGGCCTCCGGGAAAGTCAGCTCATAGTCCTCAAAGGTCAGCCCCTCCCTCCAAGGGGACGTTAAAACCGGGATGACCGCCCATACCGCAGTACAATGGCTCCTCAGACCGGTTTTCCACTTGGAAGGCCACCTGCAGCACCGGCCCCTCCAGAGCGTACCGGATGCGGAAGGCAAAGCGGTAGGGGGTAAACAGCCAGTGTCTCTGGAGAATCGGTGAGTAAGAAGCAACAGCTGGCCTCCTGCTCCTCCTCCACCGTCATTTGCGCGTGGCGGACGAAGCCATGGATGGTCATAGGATAGGCCTTCCCATGGGTGTGTAGGTTTTCTCATACAGCCTTCCCACAAACGGGAACAAATTGGGAGCCTGGCCGGTCCAGTAGGCCGGGTCGCCCTGCCACAGATACTCTCTTCCGGTTTTCGCATCCCGAATGGAGGTCAGAGTTCCGCCCTCCTGGGTCATGGTAACAATCAAGTGTTGATTGGAAATCTGAATCATACTGGGTGTTCCTCCCTTTTGGTGGTACAATGTACCGTTATTGTACCCCGCCCACCAGAGAAATGCAACCCAAAATTCCCCGGATACGCCGTTTGTAAACAAATCATGAAAGGACTTGACAGAAGGGAAGGCCGTTCCCTATAATCTCATGTGACAAAATCCGGCAAAGGAGACTGAAAACATGGCAGAGAGCCAACAGATGGAGCAATCGCTACAGGTGGTGATGGAGCATGAGGTGGTGCAGGCGCAGCTTTTCAGAGATGTTGGATGGGGACCTTATGAAGTCCTTCCGAGAGAATATGGCGCCAATTCGCGCCCTGATGTCCAGGTACCGCTGTGCCATGATGGAGGTAGAGACCAAGTTCAAGGTCCTCAACGAGCAGTTTTCCCTGGAGCATGACCGGAACCGGATCGAATCCATCAAAACCCGCCTCAAATCCATGGACAGCATTTTTGGAGAAGCTCCACCGGCGGAAGCTGCCCATCACCCTGTCCTCCATGGAGGAAAATCTCAACGATGTGGCAGGGGTGCGGGTGATTTGCTCCTTCGTAGACGATATTTATGTTCTGGTGGACTGCCTGCTGCGGCAGGATGACGTCACCCTTCTGCAGGTGAAGGACTACATCAAGCACCCCAAGGCCAACGGTTACCGGAGCCTGCACCTCATCATCTCCATTCCCATTTTCCTCCAGGAAGAGACCCACTACATGAAGGTAGAGGTCCAGCTTCGGACCATCGCCATGGACTTCTGGGCCACACTGGAGCATCAGATGCGGTATAAAAGAACCTGGATCCTGCCGGGGCCGCCAAGCTGGCCGCAGATCTGGGGAATGTGCCGACATCAGCGCCATGCTGGATCAGCGGATGCAGGACATCAAAAATCACATCGAGGGGAATTGAGATGTCCCCTCAGCGAGGAATATCCTATGGAAAAAGTTTTACGGCAGCTGCCGGATCGGCTCCTGCCCTGGTTTGCAGAAAACCGGCGGGATCTGCCCTGGCGGCGGGATCGGGAGCCCTATCACATCTGGGTCTCGGAAATCATGCTGCAGCAAACCCGTGTGGAGGCTGTACGCGGCTACTACGCCCGTTTTTTAGAGGCCCTACCTACTGTGGCAGACCTGGCAAAAGCCCCGGACGATGGACTGGGGAAGCTGTGGGAGGGCCTGGGCTACTACTCCCGTATGCGCAACCTCCGTGCAGCAGCCCAGGTGGTCCAGGAGAAGTGGAACGGACAGATTCCCCGGGACTATGACGCCGTCCGCAGTCTGCCGGGGATTGGCGATTACACCGCCGGGGCCATCTGCTCCATTGCCTTTGACATGCCCACTCCTGCCGTGGACGGGAATGTGCAACTCCGGGTTCTGGCGCGGGTATTGGCAGACAGCCGTCCGGTAGACCTGCCCGCCGTCCGGCGGGAGGCCCGAGAGGCGCTGGCGGCAGTCTATCCGGAAGGCCGCTGCGGCGACTTTACCCAGGCGCTCATGGAGCTGGGGGCCACAGTCTGCGTCCCCAACGGCGCGCCCCAGTGCGGCAGGTGTCCCCTGGCAGACCTGTGCCAAGCCAGAGCCACAGAGCAATGGCGGGAGCTGCCCTGCCGCCCGCCCAAGCGGAAGCGGCGTCAGGAGGATTGGACCGTGTTTATTCTGGACTGCGGTGGCCGGTTTGCCCTGGAGCAGCGGGGCCCTTCCGGCCTCCTGGCAGGGGGCCTTTGGCAGTTCCCCAACGTGCCGGGAACGCTGGAGAGCCAAGCGGCCTTAGATCAGGCAGCCCGATGGGGAACGGAGCCCACAGACTTTCAGCGCAGCGCAGACCGGACCCACATCTTCACCCACATCCAGTGGAACCTCCGTTGCTGCTGCCGCATCGTCTGCCGGCAAGCAATCCCGGCCTTCCGGTGGATGACGGCAGAAGAAATCCGGGCCCAGGTACCCCCTGCCCACGGCCTTCCGTCAATTCCTGGACTTTTTATGAAAGCGAACAATACCGGTGGAAAGGCAACCTCTGCCTTTCCACCGGTATTCTAATGTCAGGAATGCTGGTTCTGTCAGGCCTGGGAGAACATGTCCTTGCCTACGCCACACAGGGGGCAGACAAAATCCTCCGGCAGGTCTTCCCAACGGGTGCCAGGGGCGATGCCGTTGTCCGGGTCACCGGCGGCCTCATCATACACATAGCCACAAACATCACAAACGTATTTTTCCATGGTAGTTCCTCCTGTTCTGGAATCATTTCATAGACTGCTCCCCGGTTTTGTATCCGGGGAATTCACGCACTCCTATTGTACGCAGTTCCAGATAAAAAAGCAAGAGAGATTTCTGCCGGTTTGTGGCAACAGATTCTGCCCCCTCCGGCGCGCGCGCTGTAGGAGAATGGGGCAGGAAAATTTTTCAGAAAAGTGCTTGCATTTTCCCAAAAGCGATATTATAATATGCCCGTTTTCTGATTGGTGGCTATCCAGTCAAAGATAATGACCGCTTTCCTCCGGAAAGCTGAGGCTACACGGACAGCCGGGTCAAATGCCGAAAACCCGTCGAAGAGACGGGACCGCACCGCCAGTGCGGTTTGGCAACTTTCGTTGCCTTATTGATTGAGTTAGAAGCTCAAATTTTATAAGTTGAAGCGGTCAACTTGTGAAACGGTCAATAAGAGTAGTAAAAGTATCTTTGCTGTATAGACTCTGAATGCCAGTTTAACGCAGCTCCTGGCCCCACCGGCCCATGGATCTGTTGGTTTTGCAGGTGACATGTTTCTGGACGTGTCGCCTGTTTTTTTTATATATTTTCAAAACGACTTTAGGAGGAAAAACATTGAGAAAGAAACTGACCGCATTGTTCCTGAGCCTTGTACTTTTGGGGCTCACCGCCTGCCAGCAGCCCACGGCTCCCACCGAGCCTACCCAGGAGCAGCCTGCCTCCCTCCAAGGAATGTACGATGGCTTTATGGACGCTGTCTCTCCGGATTTTGCCTATGACATCGCCCTGGAGCTGACTACAAATCCGAAGTACTTCAACTCTGCCCTGGGCGGCCGGAACGCCGGCAGCGATGCCGAGCACGCCACTGCGGACTATCTGGCCGGCGTTATGGCGGAGATTGGCCTCACAGATGTGGAAAAAACCGCAGCTTCCTGCGATCGCTGGCAGTTCAACGGCGCCAGCTTTACCGTAGATGGCAAAGAATACCCGGTCTATTCCTATGCCACCGCCTCCACTCCCACGGAGGGCATTACCGCAGAGCTGGTCTATGCAGGCAAAGGGAACCATGTGGGACTACCAGGAGCTGGACGTGACCGGAAAAATTGTCCTCATCGACATCGACCAGCGGGCCGACTGGTGGATTACCTATCCCATGCTGGAGGCAGAGCATCAAGGTGCTGCGGCAGTCCTGGCAGCAAACGTGGGCGGCTTTGCCCAAATTGCAGATGACGCCCTCAACAGCCAGGACATCTGCGGCCCTGCCAATATCCCCACCCTGTCCATTAGCGTGGCAGCTTCCCGGGAGCTTTCAGGAGAAGCTGGCCGCTGGGACCGTCACCGCCACCCTGGTGGTGGACAACCAGGTGGAGGTGGACACCGGGACCACCTACAATGTGACCGGCGTGCTGAAGGGCAAATCCTCAGACCGTCAAATCCTGGTGGGCGGCCATTACGACGTCCATTTCTGGGGCTTCCAGGACGACAACTGCGCCGTGGGCCTGGTGCTGTCCATGGCCAAGGCCTTGGTGGACAGCGGATATCAGCCGGAAAACGACATAGTATTCTGCCTCCATGGCGCTGAGGAGTGGGGCTCGTCCTACACCCAGTATGACTGGACTGTGGGCGCCTGGGAGATGATCAACCAGGTTCACCCCGAGTGGGTGGGAAAGACCCTGGCCTTCATCAACTTTGAGCTTCCGGCCTATGAATTTGACACCTATACCAGCACATATTCAGCCCCGGAGATGTTCTCCATGCTGGACTACTTTGCCAATGAATACGCCTACTCCCCCCGATCCGGAGGGCTGCTTCCCCGACGGAGTTCTGACGGAAGGATATCAAACCTATACTTACTCGGACGATTTTTTCTTACTATGCTGCCGGCGTGCCCTCCACGGTGAACGGCTTCCTGCTGCAAAAAGGATATGGAGACGGTCTTCCCCTTCTACCTTGACATCTACCACAGTCAATACGACACACCGGACACCTACAACGAGGCCGTCATGGACTTCAACCTGAAGTACTACGGCGCCCTGGCCATGTACATCGACCAGACCCCCGCCCTCTACCTGGACTTCACCGCCCAGTATGACCGCATCCTCGCCGCTATGAATGAACCCCTCATGGCTGAATCTGGCGTAGACACCGCCGCCTTCCAGGCAGCCCCTGGAGGAGCTGAAGACTGCTGCCCAGAACATGATTGGCCGAATTAAAACCGTGAACAACGCCTATCTGCAAGCCCAGAAGCGCCAGGATTTGGAAACCATGGCCTCTTTGCGGGCTGAGGGTGCACAGCTCACGGACCAGAACCTGAAGGCCTTTGCATACGCCCAAAAGCACCTGCTGGGCCTGATGTACGAGCGGCCCATCGTCCCTCACGAAGCCCCTCAGGAAAACATTCAGCTCTGCCGAGACATCATCGCCTGCCTGGAGACAGGAGACGTGGCCACAGCCGTGGACGAATACGCGTGGACGGTCAACAACGTGCTGGAATGGTATGCGATGTATTTCTCCCCGGAGGTCATCGCCGTTCAGGATGACATGCTTTGGGGGCCGGACAACCAAGAAAACCTGTACTGGGGTACGAACATTGGCTTTGCCAAAGCCGATGTGGACGCCGCCACACGCAGCATTTTTGCCCGCTATGACGAGGTGGATGGAGACTTTTTCCCAGGAGATTGCCGTCTATCAAGCCGCCATTCAGGCGCAGCTTCAGATCCTCCGGGACCTGGGGACCGGAGAAATCGCGACCATGACAGAGCTGGCCCAACTGCTGGGCTGACGATAACCGGAACCAGGCAAATCCCCTAGGGCGTCCACTTGAAACTCTGAAAAAAAAACAGGCTGCTGCAAGGCTCCGGATTGAATGGAGCTTTGCAGCAGCCTGCACGTTTCGATCGTTATTCCAAATCCAGGGCACTTTCCGGGGGCACCACAGGTACATAGGTCTTACCCGCTGCCAACGTAGCGGGAGATCCGTCTGCAAAGGTGTAGGTGAAGGGCATATCCTCCTTCTCCCGGGACCAGGTAATGGGTACACACTGACCATCCCGAATGAGGTGGCCCTCCCCCTTC
>VOFJ01001758.1_pt1 | contig 13903 bp, 19 predicted proteins | sample 5384081 | NCBI WGS metagenome assembly VOFJ01 (sample SAMN12384729, study PRJNA508395) | human gut metagenome | isolation source: healthy gut I | host: Homo sapiens
GTCATCCCATTCCGATGAATCGAAGCGTAGAGGGAGTATTAGTCGGAAGATACTCTATTTCAAACAATACGTGAGAGTTGCTTCAGGGGTTGAGACCGATTAGCAGAAGCCCGGTTACCAGTCAGCGACAGGAGACAACGAGATTGCACCGCTGCATATAACGACAATGTTTTTATCCGTCAAAGGATAGGGACTCAGTGGTTATATGCAGCGTTTTGTGTATGTACGCCTCACATTACAAAGCGGCTGTGTTCAGAGGTTATGTTGAACATAAACTATTGAATGCAATGGAAAAATTAACCAATCCATGCCCCTTTTCAAAGAGCGGAATTGTTCTGTCTCTATCGTGTTGGATGCACGCACTCGCAGAAAGAATGCGTATGAGTTCCCTTTATCCCTACGTTTCACGATAGACCGCAAGTTCTTCTACTTTACAGTTGGAAGTTCTTTTACTGAGAAAAAGTTTCGGACATCTGCAATGCGACGAAATGTAAGAGCGAGAACTACAAACTTCAAAAGGAATGGAAAGATACCATTGCCCCTAAGTACAAAGAAATCTTGATTAATCTGAACAAGGGCGGTATCCTGACATTTGAAATGGTACGTCAATGTATCATGGGTGAAGAAGTGGTGCTATCCAAAGAGGACACAACCCAATCACAATCCTTTATTAGTATATGGGAGCAAGTCATTCACGAATTGCGTACAGAAGATGAAGGAGCACGTTTCACTACGGCAGAGAGTTACGAGTGTTCTCTCAAATCATTCAGAAAGATTCTTGGAGAGAATGCCATAAAAGGCTTTTGTATCAGTGCGGCAGAACTTCAGAAGTGGAAGGATGGTATGCACAATGGGGTAAAAGACGAAAATGGTGCGATTGTCGGGAAAATCAGCGACACTACGGCCGGCATCTATTTGCGTTGTTGCCGTGCTGTATGGAACAGGTGTGTGCATGAGGGCTACCTCAAAGATGTTCCTATCCCTTTTCTAACAAGAAAGAGAGAAAGGCTTGGTAAGCATTCCCAAGAGCGCAAAGCGCAAGCAGAGTTTCCTGAACGTGAATCAGATGACGGAACTATACAACCTTTTCGTTTCAAAGAAATACCCCGAACATTGGTCGGAAGAATATATGCAACGTGCGCATTATTCATTGGGATTATTTCTTGCCCAATACCTTTGCAACGGTTTCAATATGGCTGATGCTGGTCGCTTGACCTATAATAGTTATTATTATCAGACAAATGGCAAGGCTTTCCGCTTCAATCGAAAGAAAACATCCCGACGGAGTGCTGACGGTTCAGAGGTAATAGTCCCTATCATCCCTCCCTTACGATATATCTTGGATGAGATAGCTGCACCTCCGACTCGGGATAGTTTTGTGTTCCCCGATATATTAAAAAGGAGCGGAAACGGAAGAGTTACGCCGCAAATACACGGTACAAGAAAACTCAAACGTGAAAAACCGAGTTATCAAGATTTGTCATGAGGCATTGAATTGGGACAAGTCCATCTGTCCGTCAGGAACATGGTGTCGACATTCATTCGCCACCAATCTTCATAATGCCGGAGTTGATATGGATTATATCTCGGAGAGCATGGGGCACGCAACTTCAGACCATGCCATTACTCAAATCTACATTGAGCATTATCCTCTCGACATACAGATGCAGAACAATTCAAAACTACTAAACTTGGAGGATTCCTCTGAAAGGGATGTGTTATTGGCGAAGTTGGCAAGTATGTCCACAGAAGAACTGCTTAAACTATTCAAATAACTTTTATTAGTAATGCAATGACAAACTTCATAGAGAGGATAAAATCCTATTCCAAGAGAAAGGATGCGGCAGATATGGCTATCCGTGCATGGAAATCGGATAACAAGAAAGTGTATGCTGATTTTTGTAAGCGCATGGATACTGTGGCTAAAGGCGATGTGTCTGTTCTGATAGTTATGTACCTGATGATGCGGGACTGCACACCACCCGAAGCCTTGATGATGTATAATTGGCTTTATGATTTTGCCAACGGCAAGGATGTGCCAGACATCGCAAACCAACAATGGGCTGGCCAATATACAGAGACCATCGCCCAATGTATCACGGACAAGCGGCTGTGGATAGGCATCAAAGTGAAAACAGGTTCTGTAGAACTTCTCACTTCTCCAAAGTCCGGGCTGCTGATGGTTCATTCAAAAACGCCTATCGAAATATGGAACCATCTGCCATTGGAAATGAGAACCTATTTGACTGAACAGTTAGATTTGTTCATGAGAAACAGCAAAGGTTGTTATCTGTTGAGCAAACTGGAAAGAAGAAAATGGTTTATCAGTTCCTGACCTATATCTTTCAAATTGTTTTCCTCTCTCATGCGGTATTCATTGGTGGGTTCATGGCAAACCTCTATGACCGTGTGATGGAAAAGAAAGAGGACTTGGCTTATTGCATGTATTATTTCGTGGTATTTGACCACGGTCTTTCACGTATGACCAAGGGTTATTCAACCGTTTGTTAAACAGTGAAGAGGTTGACCATGGCGATATACTTTTGGCGAAATCATGTGTTACCATGCTTGCCAATAGAAGTATAGAGATGGGCGCAGAAACCAAAGCAGACTGGGAAGATACTATAGAAGACTGTACCCCGGAAATCTGGAAGGAGGTGATGTTTGCCTTACGAAAAGTAAAAGGCAGGCGAGGCAATAGAAAGGTGATACAATCATTGGATGATATTCTTTTGGGGCGACAAGGAACGAATCAAGCAGGGCATTCGTTTGTTCCTTGAAGAGCACACCGAGGATATAAGCCTTGCCTACCTATTGAAAGCGTTGGTAAAGCTCGCAAGATAAAAGCGTCCACAAGATACATGACATTCCACCGTGCCATAGAACAATTCTCTCAACGGCATTACGGGCACGACATACCGCAGAAGCGATACGGGGAAATCAAGGAGCTTACTTTGAACGGACCGCAGATGGGAAACAGTTATACCAAAGCAAAACGGATAATAGACCGATGGACGGACTATTTTACCAATAACGGGTAGTTGGGAAATCCAGCTATCCGTTTTTTACAGCAAACATCTGTTGTAATACGGTCGGTAAAATTAAAGTGTAAATAAACCGACCAACCCACAGAGTTTCATACACTACCTTGGCTTGTGAAATCGGATTCAGAGAGTTGAACCGAGGCTTAAAGTATTTAATCACCAATCAAGTAAAGGTATGGAAGAAAAACTCAATTTTACCCAACTACTCCAAAAACCATCGCCATGATGACGGGTGAGGAGCTTTGCTTTCTCATCACCAAGAGTGTGGAGAGTACAGAAGCGGCCACTCCCCAAGTGGCATCCAAAGGCAATTACTATGGGATAGAGGGGATTGCCCGTATTTTCGGATGTAGTGTCCCACCGCCAACCGCATCAAAAAGAGCGGCATCATAGACAAGGCTATCACACAGATAGGACGAAAAATCGTAGTGGATGCTGACCTTGCACTGTCTTTGGCAAAGGAAGCAGGTGGCATCCATATCAAAGAATAGCGGTATGGAAGAGAATTGGAAAAAGAATCTGGCAACAGACAGTTACGGAAATCCTGTACGTTCCATCAGTAATCTCCGGCTTATTTTCACACTGGATGAGAATCTTAGTCAGATAAGGTACGATCCTTCTGTCAGGACGATGTGTGTTTCTGCCCCTTGTTCCGCAATGTCAACGGTAACAAAATTGATGAAGAGTCGGCAGGAAAGATACAAGACTACTTGGAAAGACATACAGAATACGCCTGACACAGAACAAGGTGTTTGAAATGCTGAAGACCACTTCCTCTGAACGGAGTTTCAATCCTGTGCAGGAATTTATCACCCAAGAAGCATGGGACGGGCAACCTCGTATAGGCACAACCATTATAGATTATCTCGGAGCAGAGGACACTCCACTTGTCAGGGAACAAACAAAACTTTGGTTTGTGGCAGCTGTAACCAGAGTATTCAATCCTGGTTGCAAGTTTGACAACGTACTGACCTTGCCCGGTCCCCAAGGTATCGGGAAGAGCACCTTTTTCAAGACCATCAGCGGGAGATGGTTTAACGATTCATTCTCTTTTGCCAGTGGTGACAAGGAAAAGTGGAAACCATAACCAACGGCTGGATTATTGAAATCAGTGAGTTGAATGGTTTGAAACGGGCGAATGATGCAGAGGCAGCCAAGGCTTTTCTAAGCCGTTGCAGTGACTATATGCGTCCGGCTTATGGACATAAAGTAGTAGAGTTTATGCGGCACAATGTTTTTGCGGCTACCACCAATGAGGCCAACTTCCTGCAAGGAGACAATGGAAACCGCCGATGGTGGATTATCCCGGTCAAAGGCAATGGTCATGTGTCAAATTGGTTGAATGATTTGCAGCGTTCCGTTCCTCAACTTTGGGCAGAGGCATACGCCTATTATAAGCAAGGAATGAAACTCTACCTGTCACCAGACATGGAGAATGAGGCCAACGAAGTACAGGTGTTACACTCCAGCATTCGTGTTGACCCAATCATGGAGGACATAGAGATGTATCTGGAACGTGAGGTTCCCATTCAATATGCAAGCTGGATGATTCCGACACGACTGGCTTATCAGAAAGGAGCATACTCGGAGCCAAATTCCACGATGACCTCACTCAACATGGTTTGTGCCCGGCAGATAATAGAGGAACTGCCCAATGATTTAATCAGACGCAATCCATTAAAGTACACTTCGCAATACATCAACCGTCTGATGTCCATGATTCCCAACTGGAAGCGGAGTGAACAGGAGAAAGTCAAAGGGCTGCATCCAGCCTACTGCGATAAGACGGGACGGACGAAATACCCATGGGTGAGGGTGGACGCTCTAAGTGAAGAGTCATGCGCGACATTGCCAAGTGAACAGGAATTGCCATTCTAATTTCAAAATAAGGGAAAAGAAAAAACTAATGTCCTCTTGTCCCTTTTGCCCTCGAAAAAAGAATAAAAACAGGAAATAGCAAAATAGAAAGTTATAAGAAACGCTTGGGACACGGGACAATATAAACCAACAATATGAGAAAGAAGAACTTATCAAACAGCTACAAGAATGTGACCCTTTGCTGGCAAATGCGGTCAGCCACATGGTTACGTATGTTCAAGACCGTTACCCGTCCACCTTTCCAAGTAAAGAACAGACTAAGGCGGTAAACGATTACCTGCGAAGTGTTCATGCCGACGGGAACGGAAGTATGTCGGAACGGAACTGTGAACACCGCCGTATCGCTTCACAAAACATTACCATTGCTTCCATCCGTGTGTTGGACAGTCGGCAACTGGACAGGTTGCAGAACGTGCTTGACCACATAGCATACGACAAGGAGTATTATATGCCGGAGAAAGGTTGCGGTATGCACCGCTGACTTTCTCTTTTGGCTGCACCAATTGTAAAACATCTTCAAAATAGACAGACGATGAAAACAGACTTGAATTATTGTATAGTGCTTTCGTCAGAGCAGCTTGCATATCTGGCAGGAAGCAAGTACGGTATTGACCGCATGAAGATTTTGCACCGACTTATTGAAGCGGCAGTATTGGAAGAAACTGATTATGCCATGAAAGGCTTCTCCACGACCTTACAAGTGGGGCAAGCCATCCTCTCGGAAGTGGATTTGGCCTGCAAGTTAGGCTATGACAAGAAAACCATATCCCGTGTACTTGACAAGATGAACCAGTTGGGAATTGTCGCATCCACGCAGAGCAACCGTACAAGCGTTCACACCCTGAAATGTATATCGGCATGGATGGAATAATGGCAATCGTATAGACAATCCTTTCTATGTCCGAATAAAAGACCGGCAAGAGGAAGGAGAGGACACGCATTATCCGAAATGGGAGAGAATGATTGCAGTCAAACGTATGGAGAAAACCTACCTAACTCGAATGAATGAGAAGTAATGAATGAAACCTACGTTTCTGATGTTTTTCCTTCGTAGGTAAATTGCCTGTTATATCAGATGAAGGCGAACTGCTTATCACCCTCTTCTTTCCCTTCTATTTCGGCTTCTCCACAGCCTACGGCAGGGGAAGAATCCAATTGGGATGTTTCAGCAGATAGTCAGATTTAGTCATAGCGGATATGGCGGTGAAGCCGATGTTTTTGTGTGTGGTCTTGCAAGAAGTTCCTATGTCGCACAAATTCGCAACGCTCATCCGTACTACATAGGCGTATTCCGGCAGTCGCAAGCTCCCACCGTGCTGTCCAATTTTAGATAGAAGTCTCACCCATAACACAATAAAGCATGAAGAAGAAAAAGAATACCGACAACGAAGTTGATGATGAAAACGACAAGAAAGTCATCAGACGCACCCTGCGGCTTGAAGCCAGAGTTACGGATCAGGAATATGCAAAGGCGGCAGAACTTGCCAAGACCTGCGGTTTGTCCATGAGCAACTATGTGCGCCGCACTACTTTAGGGCAGCACCCACGGCAACGGTTGACCGAAAGCGTGAAAGTGGAAGCCCTGTGCAGTTTGACTGATGCAAGGGGCGACCTTATCCGTATTGCGGCAGCAGTAAAGTCCATTCAAGCGGATAAACGTGCCATGTATTTCAGCGATACCCGGTTTGTGGAGCAATGGATGAGAGCTGCTACACAGCTTATCAACCGCTGGAACCAGATAGAGAATTACCTTACAGAATAAAAATACCCATCTATTATGATAGCGAAAGCCAGTACCATTCCGCATGGCGCAAATGCCATAAGGTACTCCGTCAATAAAGACAGAGCGGATATAGTCAAAGCCAATCTGCTGCCCGATGATATCTCACCAGAAGCATGTACGGTCGAATGATACTTGTGCAGAAGATGTTTGCCGAGAAAATCAATAAGGGCAGACCTCTTGGCAGAAACGTGATAAGAATTGAGATTTCCCCAGCCGAGGCAGAGAGTCGGAACTGGAAGATGGATGATTGGGCACGTTTGGCAGATGAGTTCATCCGCGTATTTGACTGCCATAGATCTTTCCGGGAAGACCAAACGAGACATCGTCAAAGCAGGTCAACCTCAAAGGCTCGCAGTACATAGTTGCCCTGCATCGAGATTCCAAAAGTGGCATACTCCACCTGCACATTGATGCCAACCGTGTGGACATGGACGGGAAAATAAACGACAGCCATAAGATTGGTAAGAGGGCTGTCATGGCTGCGAATATCATCAACGAAAGACGAGGATGGGTACAGTCGGAAGAAATCGGCATACAGCACAGGCAGGAGATTTCTGACTGTTGCATGGAGATATTTCGTGCGATGGATAAGTTCAGTTGGCGACAATACAAAATGGAACTGACAAAACGGGGTTACAAGGTGCACCTACAAGAAAATGATGACGGAAAAGTTTATGGCTATTCAATCAAACGGGGCAACTCCAATTATAAATCATCCGTGTTGGGAGTCGGGCGAAATCTGACTCCTTCAAAGATAGAGACTACTTGGGCAAAACTGCATCCGCAGGTAAGGAAGTCCGAGCCGACAAATTCTATTCCCCAACAAACACGGACAGCAGATATTACTCCTATTTCACAGCCTGTGATAAAGCACTATGATATAGCAACAGACGAATATCACAGCTACCATGTGGAGATACCCGAAGCCGCTGACAATATCATCAGACAGGAGTGTTCTTTGGAGGAAGCTCAGCCGTTGGCTAAGATTGAAGAGATACAACACACGGCTCTATTACTCTTTGCTGGGTATTTGGATGCAGCCACAAGCATAGTTGCTTCAAGTGGCGGTGGCGGTTCTGACACAGGAGGCTGGGGACGAGATAAGGACGAGGATGAACTTGAATGGGCACGCCGTTGCGCAAGAATGGCAAACCGCATGTGCAAGCGCAGGAGAGGACTTCACAGATAATTCACCTTTTATAAAAAGAAAAATATGGGTATAGGAAAATCAAGGGGCACTTCGCCCATAAATGTCAACGATATGCTGGAGAAGGTTGAAATCAACCGACAAATCGAGACTGAAAAATCAGAAGTAGATAAACTTCTCATAGAAATAAGAGAGGCAAAGGAAACGCTGATAAAGTTCAATGAGGATTTGGAGAAGGCAATTGCTGCCGAATGCCGCATTGAGGGTGCGCTCAAAGCGGCAGCTGGCAGTTGCGATAATATTGTCAATGGCATCTGTAATGCCATCGTGAAAGCAGAACGAAACACAAACTTCAAGGCGACCATCACTCCTGAACAGCTTGCCGAACTTAGGCAACTCATAGACCATTCTATAGAAAGTTGGACTTCAGTGTTGAAAAATCATCAAGTCGAACAAACGAAACTTATCACCGAGCATGAATCCAATATGCGCAAAATCCTCAGACGGAATGAGGGTGTATGGTACTCGGACTTTTGGATGAAGGTCTTGGTGATATTCTTGCTCGTTTATACGGGAGTATTGGGAATGGTTGTATATTGTGCTACTTGAAATGTCAGGTGTGATTAATCAAAAAGAAGGTACCGTCCAAATTTCGGAAATTCTGCTTTATTTACACGAAGCTTTGGACGGTGTATGATTCAATTAATTTGTTATATCTAGTAACTTTGCTTCGTTATCCTCCTTCTCCGCCATTTGTTGATATTCTTTTATTAAACCTTCAAAGATATTTACTAAACGTGGAGAATAGTAACGGGCCTTGTCTCGGTATTTTGTAAATGTTTTTTTATATGATGTCGCTTGATGGTTCCTCCTTCAAACGGACTTCGTGTTGTCATCCCTCTTCGATTATATAATGCACAACGAATCTCAGAATCAATACGATTATCATTGAAATGTTCAACAAAACGACAGAATATTTCTGATGGGTAATCTTTTGTCTTTCTAAAATTACCAAGTATTCGTCCAATTATTGCTAGTCTCTTCAATTCCTCAAAATATTCAGATAAAGCGTTTTCATTTACTTCTCCAGTAGGGGAAGAACATGGAACTTCGTGATAATTATGTATGAAACGATATGCCAATTGTGCCATTGCCAATTTTGACTCTATTTGTGTATTATCTTTAGGATATTCTTCTTCAACCCCATCTTCTGCCTTAAAAACCAGAGCGTATATTTCCATTAATAAGGAAGGATCTTTGTTGATTTCTTGCATAAGATGTATCTCATGTGTATTCATATAGTGGCACAAATTGTCATACATTATAAATTCCATTTGAAGCAGTATAGACTTTTGGGTATTGTCTTTAGGCAAAGAAATAGTCTTTAGAACTTCTGAAATTTCATATATGTGGTTTCTTAAGACATCCCATGCTCCATTTGCTATCATTTCGTGTAATATGCGAATCTTAATATCTGTAGCTATAATATTTTCATTATTTTTTATTTGAATAATGTGAAGAATGTCTGTATATCTTTTAACTGAGCATAGTTTCCATATAATATTGCCATATTCTTCTTCAGGACTATTTAATATGTTCACATCTTCCCAGTATTCTTTTTCTACATCTTTACTTAAAAGTACTAGCAAAGTCAGCCAGTGTCTGTTGATACCCAGGAGCAGATAATATAATGGAGATATGTTTTTGAGAAATAGAGCTTAATTCTTCTATTATGGACATATATGCAGATTCCCCCTGGCCAGAATAAACAGAAAAGAAATACCTGTTAACAAATGTTTTGCTCAAATATCCATTGCAGTATTTTCTGTAAATCTCATCATGTATGTCTGTCCCATATAAATCAAAAATTGCATTTGCCACTCCTTCTTTGTGCTTAACAATTTCTGCAAATGACCAGACAGCATCTAATCCTTTTTCATCTATTATTTGTTTGATAATTTTAGCTCTGGTTTCTCTTGTTTCCTTATTTTTTTTCAGAAAATCATTATCATAATCCTTATAGTCAGGAGTCTTAATAAGAAAGTTCTCAAAGAGATACTTGTTCTTTATTAAGATGTCGTCAGATTCTATCTCGCTTAGTAGTTTCTCAAATGGAACTAATTCCTCTTTTGACAACGCCCAATTAGATTCTTGGTATTGTAGATGCCAATTAATCTTTTCGCGAAAACAATCTGTAATTTCTTCGTTCCCTTTTATTTTGTCTTTGCACTTGCTTATTGCATCCAAAAACATTGTGCGACAACCTCTAAGATAATTATCAAATGATAAATTTACCATTTCCTTAATGTTCTCCACAGAAAATTCAGATGTCGCAAGTAGTAGTTGAACAATAGCTATTACATGCGTGGTGGGTATACTTGGTATGTAATTAGGCGCCTCTTTTCTTTCACGCATACGCCACCTAAAATGTGCATTTGGCATAAAAACTTGTTCTGAAAGTCCTTTTTAGCAGCAATACACATAGTGATGATATGGTTTTAGGATGCTTAGTTGCACAACTTTTTAGAATCTCCAAACGAGTTTCAAACGGAGCATACGTTTGTGGTAATCGAATCGGTAAATACTCAACAAAGTATTTATAGGCTTATTTGCATAATTGCTGTCATTGCGATAAAGAGCAAAGGTACATTAAAATATCTGTTGTGTCAAATAAGTATTGTTCGTCCCATGCCAAAGCCTCTAATGCAAATAGTAGTTCTGAGTAATATATTTCGGTTCCGATGATACTAAAATCCTTATGCTTAACATCCATTATCTGATTTAGCAAAAGACTTCCTTTTTTGATGTCGTTTTGGATAAATTTTATAAAAGACGAAGGAGAGGCTTCGACCAGCCATTGGAGATTATGGCGGTGCGTCAGATAGCGTTTCAAATTAAAGTCTTTGATTTTTTCTCTCAATAAAGCTGTTGACCCAATCTTTATTATTTTGGTTACGACTTGTCACTATGGATAGTAACGTAAGACTTTGAAATACGCCTTCTTTTAATCGCCCAGAAAAAGCTTTGCTTGTTTTGCCACCAGTGCAAACCCCCTTCTCGTTCATTTTTTTTCTTCGGCATCAGGATCGTCGTCTTGTAACACCCATTCTACTACTTCTGCAAATCTTTCTAAAGTGGGATGAGGTAATATAGACAACTAATTGTTTTAACAAATCATAAGGTGATTTTATTTTCCATATTTTACCTATTCGAATTAGTGGAGTTTCATCAACAAATAGTAACGGAGTGATTTCTTCAATATAAGTATCATACTCCTCCTTTGCCGTCATTAGTTTTACTAAATCTCTATCATCTTGCCAATCTTCATTCCATTCGCCCAGTAATAATGCAGGAATGATAAGACGGATATTTTCTGTTGTCTGCCAAACAGGTGTCTTATCCGTAAAATCCAAAAGGTTTCTCAATATGGATATGTCACGCATAGAGTCAACTGCAAGACTTCTTGCCTTGTCATCATTAATACCAATCTCAACAAGAGAACTTATAAAACCTTCTCTATCTAATATGGGTAAATGTATCGTGCATGCATCATTACTTTTTATCTGATGGGCATATACATAAAATAACGGTATGGCCACGAAAAAAAACAACATAATGAGCATTTTCTTGAATGTCTGTAATAAATATCATTCCATTACAATTCTCCACGATGTCTTTATATGCTTCATTATTAGTTGCTATTACAGTGCGTTCTGTGAGTACACTACTTTCACTAATAATGGATGCAACCACAAAAGCTTTAGCTTCTTTTTATTGATGCTGCTTCTACATATAAACAGCAGGGGAGCATTACAGCTCTCTATCACTTTTTGTTTTTTCCGCTTCACGACCAGCAAGCAGAATGCTGGTATTCAATTTAATGTTATTGGGTCCCGAAGCCCATTGTTCCCAATACACAGAGCTTTTTAGTAATGCCCCTATTCTTCAGTTGTTCAATTTGTGCTTTTATATTATTGGTATCTTCTAGTATCTCCTTAGCTGTAATACATTCTTCTTCCAATTTTAATGCCATTATCTGATGTTCATATTCTAAAAAGAACTGGTTGCACTCTGTATCATTCAGAATCTCTTCCGCCCATAGTCTAAGCAAATCATTTTCTCTTGGATGACGGCCAATGGGTTTATGAGCGATGAAATCCTTTAATTGGGGTAAATATTTATCCATTTGTTCTCCTACAGCATTTTGAGTGTCTGGATTGTTAGTCCATTTATTAACAGCACTTTTGAAACATAATTCCAACTTTTCTTTCATGGATTTATGATTACTAAACCACTCAGTTGGAATAATACCTGCGATATAGGATATTACAAAACTTAATATAATTTCAGTGGGTTCCATATTGTAGATCTTTTATCACGTTATAAAATTAAAATTAAAATCTATTATAATGTCCAAGTTAGTGCCCTTATCACATCGCTTTACATTGTTCTTTATTTAATCGGTAAATAATGGTGCTGTATTCATTTGCTCTTTGTCACAGATTTCTGTTGTGGAGAAAACAGGATGTTAGAAACAGCCCCTGTTTTTTTCTATATAGAATTGGTAATAGAAATGGAAATATTTTTGACTACAAAGTTGGTATACTTAAATATAATCCAAACGAATGTACCATCAGTACCATACTCAGTTCTATTAATCCTATGGTTTTACAGCAGTATCAGCCATGCGGCTGATACATGCCTCTTTACCAAAAAAAATTGGAATTAATGCTTCTATTGGTTATAGCATCTATAATATCTCTTCTTGTTGCTGATGTCAATTGTTTCATAATCTCATAATTTTTTTCCATTGTTGTGTCTGTAAACGTCCTCCAAATCTTCAAGTCTATAGACTGATAGTCATCAAAAAAGTTGGGTTATATTCAATTTCGAAAACCAAGCGGAAGTCGTTCTTATTTTCACCCTAGTTGACCTTCCTTGCGTGTGCCTACTCTGGCTATCTTTATCAAATACAAAGTTTTTAAATGCCTTTGCCCTTTAAATATGGCATGAAGTAATACAACTTGTTGAGAGCGACTTTAAAGATGGAAATTTTTTACCTGTATAATAAATGTAACTTGAACTTTATCACAGTATTGTTCGAAGTTGTCTTTCTTAACAAAACTAACAAGCACATTCTAGACTTGTCGATAAGATGCTTGTGAGGGTGAAATAGCGTATTCGGCCCTTATCTTCACGAACAACATTATTCTCAACGATGTTATTATAATGGATACCTGCTCGAATAAGTCTCAGGGAAGTTTGAAGTTGAGTATATGTTTCGTTCTCTCTCAACTCCTATGGCCCTCTTTTCTTTCAAGTGGCTCACGGCTTAAACGTGTCTTGCCCGCTAATCTCATGCCAGATGGAAATCTAAGGCCGTATAAACTTCTTCCATACTAAACTCCCATACCTCTGCATGAAGGATTATTATTCTATCAGTCGCGTAATCAAGCAATCTCGTCAGCAGTTCTCTCTTCTGGACGTAACATTTCCCGTCAATTCCAAGTAAATACCTCTGCCTCCTCTGCGATAAGGCATATAGATATCTCCAACCCCACTCTGGCATGAGTTCCTCAAACAAACCACCGCCAAAAGTCGCGCCCAAGAATTCTGCAAAGCGGTAAATGACAGAGAGTTAGTAGTAACTTGCCACGAATGCTTTCTTTGTTTACTCCTCTTTGATGAATACCCGGTGGCATGGTATCAGTAGTGTAAGCCTTCGGCCTCATTCAACACGAACTCTCGGGTACCGGTTGCTGCGGCGGCGAAAAAGCGCATCAGAAAAAGTTTAATGGACGGAAATTATATACCATCATCACGTATCCCCTGCTTTTGTAGCCTTTGTTTATTCTTTCTTCTCTGCGTTTTCAATATAAGCTTTACACCATCACATTTCCACCTCTTTTGACTCCCAGAAGGGAAAAACGAGAAGATGTAAAGCTTTCTGCACCTGCAGTCACATTTGCCAGCCAATCTTTCCGTTATGTTCCGCATTACCTCATGACCATAGGTCTTGCAATTTTTAAATCGTATAAAAGTTGTTACAGC
>VOFJ01000981.1_pt1 | contig 13902 bp, 25 predicted proteins | sample 5384081 | NCBI WGS metagenome assembly VOFJ01 (sample SAMN12384729, study PRJNA508395) | human gut metagenome | isolation source: healthy gut I | host: Homo sapiens
GTGCTGCATTGCTAGATGCAGGAAAAGAACAGTGTAGAAGCTATGGAACAGTTTGTTGCTTCAGAAGAAAAGCACTAGATGCGAAAATCTGTTCAGAGCTTCTGACAGAAGAAGCTGCCAGGGAAGAGGAACAGATCAGAATTCTGGAAGAGTATTTTTTTCCAGTTGAAAGAGCTGCATATTTCTGACGTGGCAGAAGGAATAGAACAAATCGGCGAAAGGTTTGGCAATGTTTGCAGATTACGAAACGAGAAACTTGAGGAAACGAAGAAGATGCTGGAACAAGCCTTTTTCTTTTTCTGGAAGAGTGCTTTGGGGAAGGGCAGGAATTGCTGTTGTTTGAAACCGGACTGACAGGAGATGACAGATGCAGTATTTTCATCTCTCAGTATGGCTGTCCTTCTTATTTTAAACATTGTGAACTTTTGCTTTACAGCAAAAAAGAAAATGAGCTGAGGAAAGAGTGCAGGGATTTGCTGGAAGAATAAGTGAAGAATGTAAAGGAATTACTGATGCTGAAGGTATGGCGACTCTGAGCACGAAATCATGCTTTGCATGAATACGCAATTCTCGGGTTTCATGACTTTGCATCGCGGAATGCGACCAGTGAACAGGAACTGTTGCTGTTCACTGGTAATATATCCCTGAGACAGAGGTTGCAGGAAAATTTTATAGCCTATATAATCATAGAGAGATTTTAAAAGTTTTATATATGCGATACTTCAGATTATGTAAATAATATTGGTAGAAGGAGGTTGCTATGAGCGAAGATAAGAAACCAAAAAGAAGAAAAAAGCAGGTGATGTATTTCTCACAATTGTACTGATTGCTGCAATTTGTGTATTCTGTTATGCGGCATATAATCTTTATCACATTTATACAGAGTATAAGAAAGGCTCAGATGAGTATAATGCGATTGCCCAGATGGCGGTGACAGAGCGTGATCCGGATCAGGACAGTACCAGTGAAAGTGAGGAAGCAGCAGGACCAGACGGGACCGGCTCTGAAGGCCCGCTGGATATTGATTTTGATTCTCTTCGAAGCATTAATACAGATGTGATCGGCTGGATCTATGTGGAGGCACTTGATGGTGTCAGCTATCCGGTGGTAAAGGGAACTGACAATGACCAGTATCTTCATCTGACATATGAGAAGAATTATAATTTTGCCGGAACTATTTTCATTGATTATGAGAATAAGGCAGATTTCAGTGACTGCAATACGCTGGTATATGGTCACAATATGAAGAATGGGACTATGTTTGGACAGCTGAAGAATTTCAGCAAGGATGATTCTGCTTACAATAAGAGCAAATATTTCTGGATCTTTACCCCGGAGAAACTTACCGGTATGAGATTATTTCTGCGTATACCACAGCGGTAAACAGTGATACATATACACTGTTTAAGGGACCGGGACAGGAGTTTGTGGATTATATGAATAAAATAGTCTCCTATTCTGATGTTAAGACTACACCAGGTGAGTTGGGCGTAGACGACAAGATCGTTACCCTTTCCACATGTACCGGTAATGAGTCTACCCGTTATGTGGTTCAGGGAAAAAAGAGTGGATACTTTGGATGTTGTGAAGAAATCAGACAGCACGAAGCAGACAGGTGATAATTAGAATCGGATCTTCTTGAAAAAAGCATGCAGACCTGTAAACGGCCGGGGGAAATTTCTGCAGGGCTGCAGAGGGATTTTGAGAGAGATATCGGAAAGCATATTACTGAAAAATGTGTACCGTATAATGATTGGAGGAATGGACATGAGTAAGGAAGTGGAAAGGCTTCAGGAGCTGATCGACCAGTACGATAATATTGTATTTTTTCGGAGGAGCAGGAGTTTCTACGGAGAGCGGGATCCCGGATTTTCGAAGCCAGGACGGACTTTATAATCAGAAGTATGATTATCCGCCGGAAACTATTTTAAGTCATACCTTTTTCATGGGTCATCCCGAGGAATTTTATCGTTTTTATCAGGACAAGATGCTATGCGATACAGCGAAGCCGAATGCAGCTCATCTGAAGCTGGCAGAGCTGGAAGAAGCCGGAAAGCTGAAAGCAGTTATCACCCAGAATATTGATAATCTGCATCAGATGGCAGGTAGTAAACATGTACTGGAGCTTCACGGAAGTGTATACCGGAATTACTGTATGAGATGTGGGAAAAATCCTATGACTTCAAATATATGAAAGCAGCGGAAGGGGTTCCAAGGTGTTCCTGCGGTGGAATTATCAAGCCGGATGTGGTATTGTATGAAGAAGGACTGAATGACCGCACCATCAATGAGTCTGTGCGTGCCATTTCCCAGGCGCAGGTTCTTATTATAGGAGGGACGTCCCTGGCAGTTTATCCCGCGGCAGGATTGATCGATTACTTTTCTGGAGAACATCTGGTAGTGATCAACAAGTCCCCGACGCCAAGAGACCGGTATGCAGATCTTTTGATCAAGGAGCCTATCGGACAGGTGTTTTCCCCAGATAAAAAGTAAAAAAAATAGTGTGCTGAAAAAGGTTCTAAAGCAGAAATGAAGCAGGTAAAAATAAGGAGTTTATATATGGCAGCAGTTGTTTATGAAGTTGGTGATATTGTTACATTAAAGAAAGTCCATCCCTGCGGAAGCAGAGACTGGGAAATCTTAAGGGTAGGTGCTGATTTCCGCCTGAAATGTATGGGCTGTGGACACCAGATCATGGTACCGCGGAAGATGGTGGAGAAAAACAAAAAAAAAAATCTTCAAAAAAGGAAAAAAATAATGCTTTACAGCCTGAAAAAAGTATGTTAAAATCAAAAATCGTGATATATAAAATATCCTTGCTCTTTGACAGGCAAAGGGCCAACAGACCATAAGGAGGTAAAGCAAGCATGAACAAGTACGAGTTAGCATTAGTTGTTAGTGCAAAAGTTGAAGACGAAGTACGTGATGCAGTTGTTGAGAAAGCAAAAGGATACATCACTCGTTACAATGGCGTTATCACAGACGTTGAAGAATGGGGTAAGAAGAAATTAGCTTACGAGATTCAGAAAATGCATGAAGGCTTCTACTACTTTATTCAGTTTGAGGCAGACGCACAGTGTCCGGCAGAAGTAGAAAGACATGTACGTATCATGGACAACGTATTAAGATACTTAGTTGTCAGAAAAGACGCATAATCTTTTTGCATAATCGGATTTTAGAAAGCACCATTAAGAAGCCCGTTCACTTAGTAGAATTAAGAGAGTATTTAAGAAGAATGAACAAAGTAATTTTAATGGGACGCTTGACAAGAGATCCTGAGGTAAGATATTCAGCAGGTGACAATTCAATGGCAATCGCAAGATACACGCTGGCTGTAGACAGAAGATTCCGTCGCGATGGAGAAGCAAGTGCTGATTTCATTCAGTGTGTTGGTTTTGGACGTACGGCAGAATTTGCTGAGAAGTATTTCCGACAGGGATTGAGAATTGTAGTTACGGGACGTATCCAGACAGGAAGTTATACGAACCGTGAGGGACAGAAGGTTTATACGACAGAAGTAGTTGTTGAGGAGCAGGAGTTTGCTGAGAGCAAAGCATCAAGCGACAGTTATGCTGCTTCCCATCCGCGCACAAGTGCACCGGAGGCATCTATGCCGAACCCGGGAACCGCTGCAGAGGGCTTCATGAACATTCCGGATGGCATTGACGAGGAATTGCCATTTAACTAGAGCTTAGCTCTTAGAACTGAATAAAACAGGAGGAAAAACCAACATGGCTTACAATAATAGAAGCGAAAGACCAGATTCTCCGATGAAGAGAAGAGGCGGACGCAGAAAAAAAAAGTTTGTGTATTCTGTGGTAAAGAGAATAACGAGATCGATTACAAGGATGTAGCAAAATTAAGAAAATATGTTTCCGAGAGAGGAAAGATTCTTCCAAGAAGAATCACAGGAAACTGTGCAAAGCATCAGAGAGCTCTTACTGTAGCTGTTAAGAGAGCACGTCATCTTGCTATGATGCCATACATCCAGGACTAATTTGGAAGTGTTTACCGCCATCCGGAAGGATGGCGGTTTTTTTCTGTCTTTGCGGTATATTTCACGGAATGAATCTTCTATGGAAAAATACTGCAGAAATCTGTTATACTATCTGGCAAAGGCGTATTTTGCCTGTCACTATGTAAAAGGTACCTGAGGATTTGTAAGTGAGGATAAACTTATGAATAAAAAACTGAAATTCAAAGGGATCCATGAAGCAGTTCATGAGGTGGCCACTGTATCTGACCATTCTTCTTATATGGCTGGATATTCTTATTTTTATGGTAAGTGTGAAAGCAGGAATTCTTGCTACACTTGGAATTGTGGTATATATTGTGGCAGCCTTCTGCTTACCCGCTTTCACAGGCCGCTGATTCTCAATGATCTGATCGCGTTTGCCAATCAGTATGAATCTCTTGAGAAGCGTCTTCTGGATGATCTGGCTCTTCCTTATGCCATTATGGACACCAATGGAAGAATGATCTGGTCCAACAAGGTATTTGCAGAGCTTACCGGGAAAGAACAGCTGTATAACAAGCACATTACCACTATTTTTCCGGAGATCACACCGGATAAACTTCCTGTACCCGAGAAACAGGAGATCACAGAGATGAGCACCAACTTTGGTGACAGGATCTATCGGGTTTCCATGCAGCTGGTTACTATGAAAGATGTGGTAAATGAAGCCCGTATTCTGGAAAATGTGGATGCAGACATTAATCTTGTGGCAATGTTTTTCTATGATGAGACAGAGCTTTCAGGAATATATTCAGAAGAATGAGGATGATAAGCTGGTAGTTGCTCTGGCATATCTGGACAATTATGAAGAAGCTCTGGAAGGTGTGGAAGAAGTCAGAAGATCCCTTCTGATCGCACTGATCGACAGGAAAATCACCAAGTATTTTTCCAATTTTGACGGACTTGTACGCAAGCTGGACGGGATAAATACTTCCTGATCATGCGTCAGAGTTCCCTGGAAGCATTGAAAGAACAGCGTTTTCATATTCTGGATGAAAGTTAAGACGGTCAATATTGGTAATGAAATGGCAGTCACCCTAAGTATCGGTATTGGTCTGAACGGCGCAAACTATCTGCAGAATTATGAATATTGCCGTATTGCCATTGAGATGGCTCTTGGACGCGGCGGTGACCAGGTAGTAATTAAGAATGGAGATTCCATCGCCTATTTTGGCGGAAAATCCCAGCAGGTGGAGAAAAATACCCGCGTAAAGGCCCGAGTGAAGGCACAGGCGCTGAAAGAGTTTATGAGCACCAAGGATCGTGTTGTGGTTATGGGACATAAGATCACAGACGTAGATGCCCTTGGGGCTGCAATCGGTATTTATCGCGCAGGAAAGACCCTTGGCAAGCCGGTCCATATTGTAGTAAATGATCCGACCACATCCATCCGTCCGTTGATGGCGGGGTATATCAATAATCCGGATTATGAGCCTTCCATGTTTGTAGATTGTGCCCAGGCAAAGGATCTTGTGGATAATAATACAGTTGTGGTTGTGGTGGATACAAACAAACCAAGTTATACAGAGTGTCAGGATCTTTCTTTATCTGACAAAGGACGATTGTGGTGCTGGATCATCACAGAAGAGGCAGTGAAGTGATACAGAACGCAGTACTTTCCTATGTGGAGCCATATGCATCCTCCACATGTGAGATGGTAGCAGAGATCCTTCAGTATTTTGACGAGGATCTGCGTCTTCGCAGCCTGGAGGCGGATTGTCTGTATGCAGGTATGGTAATTGATACGAATAACTTTATTACACGAGCCGGAGTGCGTACTTTCGAAGCAGCAGCTTTCTTCGGAGAAATGGCGCAGATATTACAAGAGTCCGCAAAATGCTTCGGGATAACATTGATGCATATAAGGCAAGAGCGGAAGTTGTCCGCACTGCCCAGATTTACAGAAATTGTTTTGCAATAGGAAGATGCCAAAGTGAGGGGTTGGAAAGTCCTACAGTTGTAGGGGCCCAGGCAGCAAATGAGCTTCTGAATATTGCTGGCGTAAAGGCATCTTTTTGTTCTTACTCCATATAACAATGAGGTGTATGTCAGTGCCCGTGCCATTGACGAGGTCAATGTGCAGGTTATGATGGAGAGAATGGGCGGCGGAGGTCATCTGAACATTGCCGGAGCCCAGGTGAAGGCTACAGAAGATGAAACAGAGAAAATGATCAAAGAAATTATAGATCAGTTATACCAGGAAGGAGAATTCAAAGAATGAAAGTAATTTTACTGGAAGATGTAAAAGCCCTTGGAAAAAAGGGAGAGATTGTAAACGTCAGTGACGGATATGCAAGAAACATGATCCTGCCGAAGAAGCTTGGGACTTGAGGCAACATCCAAAGAATCTTAAATGATCTGAAGCTTCAGAAGGCAAATGAAGAGAAAGGTTGCCCAGGAGAATTTAGAAGCTGCCCAGAGCTTTTGCCAAGAATCTTGAAGACTAAAGAGGTTATTCTTACTCTTAAAGTGGGAGAGGGCGGAAGAACATTTGGTTCTGTTTCCACAAAAGAAATTTCTGAGGCTGCCAAAAAACAGCTGAATCTTGATATAGAAAAAAAAAAACTGGTTCTTCAAACCCGATCCGCAATCTTGGTGTAACAAATGTACCGGTTAAGCTTCATCCTAAGGTAACCGGAAGCCTGAAAGTATGGGTGAAAAAGAGGCATAAGGGCTACTGTGAAGAAGGTAAACAGTAATGCATAAAGCTGCAGGAGAATGGAAATGGAAGAAGCATTGATCAAGAGGATACTTCCTCACAGCATTGAAGCGGAACAGTCCGTTATTGGTTCCATGATCCTGGACCGTGATGCCATTCTGGTAGCATCAGAGATTCTTACAAGTGATGACTTTTACCAGAGCCAGTATGGTATCATTTTTGATGCCATGGTGGAGCTCTGTAATGAAGGACAGCCGGTAGATCTGATCACTCTGCAGAATCGTCTCAAGGAGAAAGAGCTTCCGCCGGACATCAGCAGTATGGAATATGTAAGAAGATCTGATTTCTGCAGTTCCCACTTCTGCCAACGTAAAGTATTATGCCAATATTGTCAGCGAAAAGGCTGTCCTTCGAAGACTGATCAAAGTGAATGAGGAAGTGGAAAATGCCTGCTATATGGAGAAAAGAAGGCACACAAATGATCCTGGAGGAAGCGGAGAAGAAATTGTTTAATGTTCTTCAGAGACGCTCCAGTGATGAGTTTGTGCCTATCCAGCAGGTGGTTTTGAATGCGGTGAACAATATTGAGAAAGCTTCCAAGATGAAGGGAACGGTAACTGGTATTCCTACCGGTTTCGTGGATCTGGATTACAAGACCTCCGGAATGCATGCTTCAGACCTGGTGCTGATCGCAGCCCGTCCGTCTATGGGAAAAACTGCCTTTGTATTGAATATTGCCCAGTATATGGCGTTTCGTAAAGATGTGACCGTGGCTATTTTCAGTCTGGAGATGTTCAAGGAGCAGCTGGTAAACCGTCTTCTTGCTATGGAATCTCTCATGTAGATTCCCAGAATATGAGAACAGGTAATCTGAAAGATGAGGACTGGACAAAACTGGTAGAAGGAGCGGATATTATCGGTGGCTCCAATCTTATTATTGATGATACCCCCGGTATTTCCATTTCCGAGCTGCGTTCCAAAGTGCCGAAAATACAAATTAGAGCACAATCTTGGAATTATTATGATTGATTATCTTCAGCTGATGAGTGGAAGCGGACATTCTGATTCCAGACAGCAGGAAATTTCAGATATTTCCCGTTCCTCTGAAAGCACTTGCCCGTGAGATCAGCGTTCCGGTCATTGCACTTTCACAGCTCAGTCGAGCTGTAGAGCAGCGCCCGGATCACAGACCTATGCTTTCTGACCTGCGAGAGTCGGGAGCTATTGAGCAGGATGCTGATATGGTAATGTTTATCTACCGTGATGATTATTATCATAAGGATACGGAGAAAAAAGGGAATTGCTGAGATCATTATAGCGAAACAGAGAAACGGTCCCCTATTGGTACCGTTGAGCTGGTATGGCTGCCTCAGTATACACAGTTTGTAAATATGAAAAAATAAGGAAATGCTGATTGATTATGGTATTTCTTCGAAAAAGGCCGGCATGTTATGTCGACCTTTTTTCTTGCATTTGAAAGACCTTTTTGTTATAATAAAAACAGTGAATTATGCTATTGTCCATACGGATGCTGTCTGGCAGCCAGACCGATTTGTTTTGTGGACAGCAACAATTTCATGAGGAGGGGTAGTATGGAAAAATGCTATACCGTGGCTGAGACTGTGAAGCTGACAGGGGTGAAATCTTATGTCCTTCGTTACTGGGAGGATGAACTTTCCCTTCCTATTCGCAGAAATGAGCTGGGGCATCGCTGCTACACCCAGGATGATATTCAACTGTTTTTGAACATTAAAGAACTAAAAGAACAGAGGCTTGCAGCTTTCGGGCGATACATGATCTTCTTCCAAAGCTTACAAAAAAAAAGAAGGAATGGAAGTAATCGTGCCGGAAGAAAAGGATAAAATACATTTACTGGAATATGAGAGTATAGAAAAAAGAAGAGAATGAAACAAGAGATACACTTCGGGGGAAGAACTGCTGGAGAATGTTCAGAATTTTAAAAAGCGGAGCCAGATAAAAAAGATTCTGGAGTTTCAGGAGATATTAGAACGTCTGATTACTCAGGAGCTTCATGCCAAAAAAAAAGAAGGAGAAGACAGGTGGCGCACTCTGGATGCAGCCATCAGGAGACAGCAGATGGCAAGAAGAGAAGCAGCGGCTGATCTTTGGAGAAGAAAAAGGAAAAAAGAAAAACGGAGTGTAGAATGTGTTTAAAAAAGGGGAGCTCCATAGGAAGCTCCCTTCATGCTATCATCACTTATGTGGGAAAAATCAACCCTCGCTGATAGCGCCTGTAGGACAGGCATCAGCACAAGTTCCGCAGTCCATGCAAGAATCTGCATCGATTACGTAATGATCATCTCCCTGAGAAATAGCACCTGCTGGGCACTCGCTCTCGCATGTTCCACAGCTTACGCACTCGTCAGAAATTACATATGCCATTGTTATATCCTCCTTTAATCTCTTTAGTTCCCTTATGATTACTGGTCACAGAGTGAACAGAAACCCCTTCTGGGATATGAGTCTATTCTAATATATATGTCAAAGGATAGCAAGTACAAAATTATAAACAAAATTTTAGAATTGTGACGGTTGCGCAAATGTGTATTTGGTATTATAATAGTGGAACGTGGAGAGTTACTGCCGGTTTTGATGTAATGGCAGGGAATTTTTTACGAGAGAAGCAGTTGCTGGTCAGGCATGAACAGTGGCTCGATATAAAAAAAGGAGGAAACAGATCATGGCACAGGTGACAAAAGATATGCTGATTGGTCAGCTTCTTCAGTTAGATCCTAATATGGCTGGTATTCTTATGGCATCCGGTATGGGATGTGTAGGATGCCCATCCGCACAGATGGAATCTCTGGAGGAGGCTGCTATGGTACACGGAATTGATGCTGATGTTTTAATCCAGCAGCTGAACGATTATCTTGCAGGCCGTTAGTATATAGTTCCTTGACGGGGGTGCCGGTTGAGAAGGTAACCCCGACAGAGTATATACGAACTTATAATAAAAAAGGACTGGCGATTTGCCAGTCCTTTTTAATAAGGTTTTAGAGCGTGTTTGAAAAAGGCTTTCTGCAAGATGTGCGTCACAATTTGCGGGAATGATTTTTCAAACACGCTCAAGCATGTTCAAAATGTTTGCGCAGCGTGCAGGCATTTTGGAATTGTCGAGCGGAGAATACTGCAGGCAGGATTCTTTTTATTTCAGATTTTTGCAAGCTGCTGCAAGGCTTTGCGAGGGAAATGAGCTCACCATGTTCCTTTAAATGAGCTTCTCCGGCAGCATTAAAAGCGCGTCCGCTGCCGTATTCAGAAAGAATATTGCATACTTTATTGAATTCTTCTGCTGTGCAGGAGGATTGATGTACAATCAGCTTGGTAAAGGGAATTTTCATCCTTGTAAAGAGTATTGACGCCTTTATAGAATCCATCCAGTCCATGTGCGGCAGCAATGACATCATCCAGAGTATGGAAAGTATAGAGCCGTATCAGGTTTACCGAAACTTTCCGGGTATTGGAAACAGATTCAGAAGCTTCCGTACTTCTGGAAGTCCTGGAAGCTCCAGATTCTTTGACCTCCTTGTTACTGGAAGAAGCTCCCCCTGAGAGGCTGCTTTCTGTGTCTCCTCATATAATTTCTGGAAGATATCGATGATATTATCAGCGCCATCGAAATGAAGGGTATCCTGCTTGGTTTTCTTATATGGTGAAAATTTGGAGAAACGAGTGTCAAGTTCTTCGGGATCCTCTACCTTGGTGACAATCAGAATGACACTTTCACCGTTTACGGAATTGCCTCGATCATCAGCGGGATGTTATCAGCTTCAAAACCAAACTGTATCTGAGCCTGCTGCATCATGTCACGGAAGAGCCGTTTGGCTTTCTCGGTACCGTAAGCAAGTTCACTGATACGGATCTGATGGCTGTCCAGATCTTCCTTCGTCAGTGTGCAGCGGATCTGATTGTCGTTGATCTTTTCTATTTTCATATAATCACATCCTGTTCTTGGAAATAGTGTTTATTATTAAAAGATTACCATAATCAGTTGTTAATGCTCACTTCGCGAATAACAACACACTTCGCGATGCACAGAAATCATACATTCGCATGATTTCGCGCCGGGTTCCCAGGTTTTCTGTGAACTATATTCACAAAAAAAAAAAATACCTCGCAGAACATTACCAGTGAACAATAACAATCAGCTATCTTGATTCCTCATTGTATAATATATGTTTCAAAAAAGTGCAATAGGAAAAAAAAACAGGTAATTTCAGTTTGTAAATTTCAGTTGCAACTTATTAAATTTTTCGAAACAGAATGGAAAAAAAGAATAAACTGGTCAAAATCTATTGCATAATGGAAAATGAATCCGTATAATGGGGAACAAGAAAAAAGAAATGGATCTGTGACTCACAAGCAATTGAGAACAGAGATAACACAGATTCGTATTAAATATTAACATTAACATCTATTTTTTCTAAAAACAGCGTCGATTTATCATGCAGCGTATCAGCTGGGGCGGTGTTTGCATTCCCCGAAGATGAAATGAGCTCACATTCCGTCTCTTTTTTCTGCAAAATGATTCAGGTGTTTTCTGAATCCATAAAGGAGGAAAAGGAGGTTAGGACACGAAGCGTATATCACGATCAGGAAAGGAAGAATCCTGCAGATCGCTGGAGGGTGAGCTGAATCAGTATGAAGAACTGGGGAATTGCTCTTTATCTGGAAGGGCTGCCCAGTGATGCCAGAGCCATTGCAAAAGCCTGTCAGATTGCAGATGGCGGAGGATATATGCGGGATTATACAGAGGACGAGAATGGGCATATAGCCCGTGTGGATTTCGATTTTGTAATCGATGATCAGCAGTTGTAAACCATGAATATTCAGTACATACCGGAATTTCTTCAAGACCAGCAGTTTCCCCCTACTCATGCTTTGGCAGGAAGAAATTTCCGGTGCTGCTGATTGCAGGAATGATTCTAGTACATCGAAAATTAAGTAATTGCCATATTGACTTGTCTGATTTTTTCATCTGCTGCGTTGTCGTCAGTCGCCGTAGCCACCGCTACGCCTCCTTCCTCCGCCTTGCATATGAGAAAATCATCCTACGTCAATATAGCAGATACTTAATTTTCGATGTACTAGATACCAACACTCAATAATGTAAACAAATTGTAAAAAAAGTCGAATTATGTAATACAATCCTGAAAAAAAAATATGTTATAATGATAACCGACTGTGGAAAAGTCCGCAGCAGATATCAATTAGACGTTCACTGAGAGGATAAACATTTTATGAAGAGAAGAATTAATCCTGTAGTAGTGGTGTGCATGCTGATCGCAGCAGTTACCCTGATCGGAATTGTTACAACCCCTGATCATGCGCCGCATTCCTACCAGGAAACAGATGGATTTGACTGAATATTATGGACAGACAGACGATTCAGAAGCCGTAATTATAGTAGGTACCCAGATTCTGGAGCAGAAGGCAGTTATGTCTGGCGAACAGCCATATCTTCCTGTAGATGTGGTGGATAGTTATCTGAACCAGAGATATTACTGGGATGAAGAAGGTCAGCAGATTCTGTACGCTACTCCGTCGGAGCTGATTTATACACCTGCTTCCGCTGAGGCGGGCGGTGATGTATGGCTGAAGGACGGAACCGCTTATCTGAGCCTTGATTTTATAAAGAGATATACAGATCTGGATACTTATGTGTACCAGCAGCCAAACCGTATAGCGATTCAGAAGGATTTTTCAGGCGTATCAGTTGTCACAGCAACTAAGGATACATATGTGCGCTACCGTGGAGGAATCAAATCAGAAGTACTGTCCAGGGTAAACAAAGGAGATAATCTGATCCTTATGGAAGAACTGGAGAACTGGGATCAGGTAGCCACATGGGATGGTTATATCGGATATATAGAGAAGAGCAGTGTAAGTGATATTCAGAATCTGAATATGGACAGAGAAGCAGTTGGGGAATCTTATACTTATCTTACCATGGACCAGCCAGTGAATCTGGTATGGCATCAGGTAATGTCCACAGATGCCAATGCAGGACTTTCAGAGGCTATTCAGAACATGACCGGAGTGAATGTAATTTCACCAACCTGGTTCTATGTAACTGACAACAATGGTAATATTATCAACAATGCTACAGCTGATTATGTATCTCTTGCCCATGAAAAAGGGCTGAAGGTATGGGGACTTGTGGACAATTTTACGCAGGACATCAGTACTTATGAGGTATTGTCCAGAACAAGTTCCAGACAGAATCTGGTTTCACAGTTGGTGAATGCAGCTGTTGGAGCTGGAATTGATGGAATTAATGTGGATTTCGAGCAGCTTAGTGAGGACGTGGGCGTTCATTTCCTGGAGTTCCTCCGGGAGCTTTCTATAGAATGCCATAAGAACAATCTTGTTCTTTCCGTAGACAATCCGGTTCCAGAGGATTTCACCAGTCATTATGACAGGGGGGCTGAACAGGGCAAGGTAGTAGATTATGTCATTATTATGGGATATGACGAGCACTACGTTGGATCCGAGGAAGCGGGCTCAGTAGCGTCTCTTCCATGGGTAGAGAAGGGAATTCAGGATACTATCGCTGAAGTTCCGGCGCAGCGTGTGATCAATGCAGTTCCATTTTACACAAGATTATGGAAAACAGAAGCTGGCAGCTTATCCAGTGAGGCAATTGGCATGGATACTGCCCAGGAAGTAGTAAATACAAATAATGCCCAGGTATACTGGGACAGCGATGTAAGTCAGAATTATGGAAGCTTTGAGAAGGATGGATGCACTTACCAGATCTGGATTGAGGATTCTCAGTCTATTGCAGCGAAGGTACAGCTGGTACAGAAATATAATCTCTTGCCGGTGTGGCAGCATGGAAATTGGGATTTGAGAATAGCAGTATCTGGCAGGTGATCACAGATAATCTGTCTGCGTCTAATTAAAAAACAGGTACTATTTTGCGAAGCATATTGCTGTGAGGGTACTGAACAGTTACGCCTTTTTTCAAACATGCTCTAATACACGAATGATAAAAACACTCTCTGAGACATATAAATAATGTGAAGGTCGTGAACAGCGACAAAAAAGACGAAAGTTTAACGATAACATTATATATTATATGCCAGGGGGGTGTTTATATTGAAAAAAGCATATAGTGGAGCTGATTATGGGATGTCTTTTTTGCTGATATGCTTTTATTATCTTTCCGCGAGGCGGCAGCAGTATCGGTAGAGATGAATCAGAA
>VOFJ01003383.1_pt1 | contig 13900 bp, 22 predicted proteins | sample 5384081 | NCBI WGS metagenome assembly VOFJ01 (sample SAMN12384729, study PRJNA508395) | human gut metagenome | isolation source: healthy gut I | host: Homo sapiens
ATTTCGGGCAATCGGAGACTTTTGACTCCTTTCCTGGATAGCCTGTATACCTGTTCAGTTTCCCTATTCGGCAGGAATCCATACGAACCATGGTTTGTATGCGCGCCACCTTGTATTCTTTTCCGGCTATGATGAAACGGAACCTGATGAAAGAGCTCTGTCATTCCCCGCTATTCCGGGACTGCCACCGTACTGAAAGAAAACGGCTATTACAACCTTTTCTTTATGACGCATGAAGGGCAGTATGATAATATGAACGCTTTCTTCCGGACGAACGGCTATGATGAAGTGTTTTTCACAAGAAGACTATCCGGCTGATAAGGTTGTGAATAGCTTTGGAGTGCAGGATGATTTCTTGTATGACATGCAATTCCGGTATTGAATCAGCGGGCTGCCACCGGACAAACCGTTTTTTGCTACTTTACTGTCCATCAGTAATCATCCGCCGTATGTGATACCTCCTTTCTTCCATCCGAAAACAAGTGAACCGGAGATGCAGATCTCGTTGAGTATGCGGATTGGGCTTTGCGTCAGTTCTTTGAAGAGGCGCGTAAACAACCCTGGTTTGATAATACGATATTCGTATTGGAAGGGGATCATGGCAAACTGGTGGGAGACGCCGAATGTGAACTGCCGGAATCTTATAATCATATTCCACTGATGATTTACTCCAACCGTATTCAGCCGGAAGAGAAAAACTGCATTTGGCGGTCAGGTAGATATACAGCCAACAATATTAGGGGCTGTTGAATATTGATTATCTACAGAATAATTTTGGAGTGGACTTGCTGAAGGAAGAACGTCCCTGTATGTTCTATACTGCTGACAATATGGTGGTGGGACGCAATGACACGTTACTCTACCTTTATAATTACGAGACTCAGCAGGAACTTACTTTATGATATCGGTAACGGCAAATTGAATGCTGTTCCGATGGATGATAGCTTTTTGCCTTTAAAGAATATAGTTTTTCCATGCTCCAATCGGCGGAGTTCCTTGTGAAGCATGGAAAAACGCTTAATTCTATACCTTTTACTCAACAATAGGAGTCGTTTCGGTATTTTCAGGCTGTTGCTTTTTTAACGAACTTGTATATCTTGGCTATTTGCCGGAGTACTCGTTTAGGGGATTCATATACCTCCTCAAACTGATACCCTTCTTTCTCGAATTCGGGAAGATATTTCTCTGCATCATTCGTGCCGATTAACAAGAAACCTTCCGAAGGACGTTTCTCATAGAAGTTGTCGAGACGATTGTGCAGATAGAAATTGAGTTCGAAATAATGTACGGGGTCACCTGCTGCATGCAGACTTTCTTCAATGAATTCGTACATCGTTCCTTCGCTTTCCGGCGCAACCTTTTCTATTTCTGTAGCGATGAATTTGACCGACTTCGAATTTAATGCTGCCGGCTGATAAGCACCGTCCAATGCAAGGTATAATCCCATTGTGAGCACAACGAGAGCGTATAGGAAACGGTTGTTCAATGCATTTTTCCGTTGATAGAACCACCAGTAGATACCGAGAATGGTAGGAATGGCAATCAGGAATAAAGGCCCCTGCTCCGCTGATATTCTGTATTGCACGCATGAAATTAATATTGTCCTGCGCGCGTGACGACCCTGGAAAATAGTTTCAGGGGATGAGTCCACATTTTAATACGATGAAGCAGGTGAACAGTAGCAGGCTGATTATTGCAAGAATACTTCCGTATACCTTGATGACTTTAGATTGCTTCTTGACCAGATAGAATAGATATTTGGCAAGGAAATAAGCAATGAAAGGATAGATCGGCATCAGATATACACTACGTTTGCTCTGCGGAATACAGTAGAAGACGAAGATTACAACGATACTGGTGAAAGAGAATAAATCCACCGGGTCCATATTCTTTATCCATGTGGTGAAGCGTTTCCACCAGGCTGCCGGTTGGATGCTGAATTTATGGTAAGTCAGGCTGAACAGGGAGAGCACGACTAACAGTGTCCAGGGAACGTATCCGGCAAATAGGGTCACAAAATTATAATGCCAGGGGTTCACGCATGAATTGTAACTCATGGTATTAGTCATACGACCGAAGTTTTCTTCCATAACTAATGCCAGGAACTCTTCTCCACCTTGTTGGTAAGCAGCGACATACCAGCAGAAAGGCAGGATGAGTGAAAGAATGCCCAGGCGGAAAGTAACAAGAATGCTTTGAAGAAGTTGACACCCCGGAGTAACAAGAAGATGCCTACCACTAAACATGGAATGATAGTACCTACCGGTCCTTTAGTCAGTGTTCCGCAACTCATCAGGAGAATGGTACCAGCCAGGGAATACCTTTGAGTCCCTTCTCATACCATTTGTAGAGACAATACAGAGCGCCAACGGTGAGCGCTGTCAATACCATATCCACCCGGCAGTTTGCTCCGGCCGGTGCAGGCTCAAAATTAGTCAGGGTAATAAAGGCGGTACCAACAACGCCAGTTCCACCCTTTTCTTTTTGGCAAAGAACAGAAAGCCGCAGAGGGTCATGGCGATCAGGGCGATGGCAGACGGCAAGCGGGAGGTCATTTCTGTGACTTGCCCTCCATTCACTGCTGCCGAAACAGCAGCAATGCTCCAGTGGAAGAAAGGCGGTTTGTAAGCCATTTCTCCTCCGTTGTTTCTGGGTAAAATCCAGTTTCCGCTATCCAGCATGGAGTAGGAGACAATAGATTCGCGAGGCTCCCCTTTGGTGTGGTACTCCGATAAACCGAGGAAAGGCAGGATAGTAACTACGCAAATGACTAATAGTACCCAGAAAGTCTTTGCTTGAAGTCAATGTTTTCATCTTTTTCTTATATTGAAATTTATGTTCTTTTTATTTTCTGCCGAAGTCGGCGGAATTTCTCCCCATTCTTTGGTTTCCCATTTCAGGATACGGGTGGTATAGGTGTTTCCCTGCAACCATTTTTTTCTGCCCGTTCAATCAACAGGAAGAGTTCTTCTGTTTCCGGGGTTCGGGGGAGTTTGGTCTTGCACTTCTTTTGTCGCACCCAGGCTGATGGCATTCGCGCTGTCACTGTAAATGGGCATATCGAAACCTTTCTTTTTCAGCAACGCCAACCCGTGTACGATGGCTAGAAACTCGCCGATATTATTCGTGCCTTTCATCGGGCCGAAATGAAAAATCTCCTGACGGCTGGCAATGTGTACGCCGCGATATTCCATCGGTCCCGGATTACCGCTACAGGCTGCATCGACAGCCAGGCTATTGTCGATCACACAAGAAGGTAAAGTATCCGAAGAAGGTTTAGGACCTCCTGATTTAGCCTTTGCATTCTTGCCGATATAAGCATGGGGAGACATTGTCAACGCGCGTTCCGCTTCTTCGCGCGTATCAAATGATTTGTATTTGGCGCCTTCATATCCTTTGATTTGAAGTTGGCAGTCTGTCCAGGAAGTATAAACTCCGGGGGTGACACCTTCCCATACTACATAAAATTTCTGTTTAGCCATTTTTTCTGACGATAATTTTAGATAGTCAATGAATTGACGCTGCGAAGGTACAAATATATTCTCTAACTGAACAAGTTAGGGGGCTACTTGTTATAAAAAAAAAAGAGTTTTAAGAATATAAAATAAGAAAGGAACTATTATGGAAAGATCTTTTTAGTGAAAGCTTTGAAACAACGTCGAACTTACTATTCAATTACTAATCAGTCACCTATATCCGATCAGGAGATCGAATGTATCGTTAATATGACCGTGCGCCACGTACCGTCGGCATTCAATTCGCAATCTACCCGTGTGGTACTTCTATTGGGAGAATCGCATAAGAAATTGTGGCAGATTGTGAAGGACGCATTAAAAGAAGATTGTACCGGCTGAAGCGTTTGTCAAGACAGAAGAGAAGATAGATCATTCCTTTGCCTGTGGGTATGGCACTGTATTGTTTTTTGAGGATCAGAAGGTTGTGAAAGGGCTTCAGGAGGCTTTCCCGGCTTATCAGGAGAATTTCCGGGATGGTCATTGCAGACTTCTGCCATGCATCAGTTAGCTATCTGGGTAATGCTCGAAGATGTAGGTTTCGGAGCATCGCTGCAACACTATAACCCGTTGATTGATGAAGAAGTGCGCCGTGCATGGGATTTGCCGGAACATTGGCATTTGATTGCGGAAATGCCGTTCGGACTTCCTGTCGGCAAACCGGGTGAAAAAGAATTCCAGCCGCTTGAAGAACGGGTGAGAATCTTTAAATAAATCGGGAATGAAGAATGAATAATGAAGAATTGGATGGCATAATGGCTAAAATTCTTTATTCTTCATTCTTCATTCTTCATTAAATGATTAATTTTGTGAGCAAAATTAATCATTTATGGTTCGTATCTTCCTTACCGGCTATATGGGTGCCGGAAAAAAAACGACGTTGGGTAAGGCTTTTGCCCGGCAAATGAATATACCGTTCATCGATCTGGACTGGTATATTGAAGAGCGTTTTCACAAAACCGTTGGAGAATTATTCATTGAACGAGGCGAAACAGGATTCAGGGAGCTGGAGAGAAATATGCTCCATGAAGTAGCTGAGTTTGAGAATGTGGTAATTTCGACGGGGGGGTGGAGCGCCTTGTTTTTATGATAATATGGATTTTATGAACCGGACCGGAAAGACTGTTTTTCTGGAGGTGCATCCGGATGTGTTGTTCAGGCGCTTGCGTGTGGCTAAACAACAACGTCCTATTCTTCAGGGTAAAGAGGATGAAGAACTGAAAGCGTTCATTGTTCAGGCACTCGAGAAGCGTGCTCCCTTTTTATCATCAGGCACAATATATCTTTAATGCAGACGAATTGGAAGATCGTTGGCAGATTGAAACATCGGTGCAATGTTTGCGACAACTTTTGGGATTGTAGAAGTAACAGTCGTTATATTTTTTTGTGTAATCGTCATTTGGAAAGCCTGTGGAATGTGTGTAATTTGTGCCTGATAATGAATGATTATTGGGAGGAATTTTTCTGTATTCAGAAAATCAGGTTGTTGTAATGTTCTCTTTTGTTGGAACTTCGTTTTTTTTGAGACTCTTGTTTGTGCATTCGGTCACTATTTGTACCTTGCACTCGTTATGAGATTTTTTATTGACTAGTAACACAAAATTAAGGTAAAGTTCTATATCATGAAAACTTTAAAAGAGAAATTTGGGGAGTTATCCGCTAAAATTAAAGCATCCGGACAGCCTGCAAGGGTATGGTTTCCGCAGTATACACCGGCTTCATTGTTAAGTGCGGAAAACTGGTGGGAAGCATTGGCTGTATGTGAATATGCTTTGGACACAAAAGAAGACGAGAAATTAACAGAAGATTTTTTGAACTGATATTCAGTGCTTTTGACTGTAACGTAGAGGTGGAACTCAACGCGGAAGAATATGAATTCTGGTGGGAAAAGGTGATGCAGGTATGCGATCGTGTGGCAAAGTTTAGCGGTGCGGGATGGGCGCAGAAGGGTGCACAATATTCCGAAGCCCGTTATGGAAAGCGGGACATGAGTTATTTGTTTCCATACTACGAGAAGGCCGCCGATATGGGTTGGGCTGAAGCGGAAGCAACTGTTGCCTATTGGCGATACATGGGATTCTATTGCGAACAAGATAAAGAAGAGGGTGAACGGCGTTTTGCAGCCTCTCACTTCTCCCGAAGCTATTTTTATGGGGGAAAGCATTATCGTGCTTTTGCCGAAGAATTTGCAGGGGATAAAGCAAAGGCATTACAGATACGGAATGAACTGCTTGCCGAACTGCCTGAAGGTGAACGTTTGCGTGCTCATGTATATGCAGCGTTGGGGGATGCGCTCGACAGGGGGCGGAAGGTAACGTGGCAGAGGAAGCTGCTTATTACGAAAAAGCCCTGGAAATAGTTCCCAATCTTTATAGTCTTAAAATCTGGCTACGCTTTATTTCCGTTACCCGGAACTGAATAAACCGAAAGAACTGAGAACTTTGAACTTTGGGGAAAAGGCTTGGTATGCCGGTGTGTGGTCTGCCGCCAATTTCCTGGGATATAACTATCAGGAGGAGGAATGGCTGGATATGCCTAAGGCGATTGAATGGCTGGAAAAGGGCATGCTTTATTGTGAACCCTACAGTGCGTATGAACTGGCATTGATCTACCTGTATAATGATGAATATAAGAACGTGGAACGTGGACTGATGTGTCTGAACCGTTGCGTGGAGGATGATTATATACAAGGTATCGAAGGACTGGCAATATTTATTTCAACGGTGATTTGGTGCCGGAAGACATGAATCGCGCGAAAGAGTTGTTGGAGAAAGCCATTGAATTGGGTTCGGGAAGTGCAGCTTATCGTTTGGGCTGGATGTATGAACGTGGCTTCTTGTCTGAAGAACCGGATTATGTGAAGGCTTTAGAGTTTTTATGAAAAAAGCGGCTTCACTGAATAATGCCGATGGGTATTGCCGTGTGGCTCTTTATTTGGCTAATGGATATAGCGGTGTGAAGGACCCTGTAAAATCAAGGGAATATTATTATGAAAAAGTTCGGCCGAACTGGGTGCTTGCTTTGCCCCTTGTGGAACTGGCATTCTTATATGAGAATGGCGATGGAGTGGAGAAAGAATTATGAAAAGTCATTTGAACTGATTAGCAAGGCTGCCGAACAGGGTTATCCTTATGCAATGTTCCGTGTAGGTCTTTATATGGAAAAGGGTGTTCTTGGTGAAGTGAAACCGGAAAGAGGCCTTTTGCCTGGTATACAAAGGCAGCTGAAGCGGACGATAATGATGCGATCTTTGCTTTGGGACGTTGCTATAGAGAAGGTATCGGAACGGAAGAAAACTGGGATAGGGGCACTCGAATGGTTTAGTAAAGGGGCGGAAAAGAATGAAGCCCGTTGTCTGACGGAACTGGGGATGGCTTATGAGAATGGTAATGGCGTGGAAGAGAATCCACAGAAGGCAGTGGAATATATGATGAAGGCTGCTGAACAGGATTATGGCTATGCTCAGTTTAAGATGGGGAGATTATTATTTCTTCGGTTGCGGTCCCTGTCTGGAAGATAATAAAACGGCAGTGGAATGGTATGAAAAAGGCAGTGGCTAATGAGATTCCGATGGCTATGCTGCGTGTGGGTGAGTATTATCTGTATGACTATGATAGCCTGAATGAGTCGGAAAAGGCTTTTGCTTATTTCAAGAAAGGCGCCGAATATGAATGGTATAGTGAAGGACTGGGTATCTGTTATGAAATGGGTATCAGGAGTGGAAGAGAATGAAACGGAAGCCTTTAAATATTATACACTGGCTGCGGATAATGGAAATACGACAAGTATGTATCGTACCGGACTTTGCTATTATAACGGAGTAGGTGTGAAACAGAATTATGCCGAGGCCTATCGCTGGTTCACGGATGCGGCGGGGAATGAGAATGTCGCTGCAATTTATTATCTGGGCAAGATGATGATGTATGGCGAAGGTTGTAACCCTGATCCGGAAGCTTCTGCAGTGCAATGGTTGCTGAAAAGCTGCCGAGAAAAAATAACGATAAAAGCACAATTTGAACTTGGAAATGCCTATCTGACAGGAAATGGCGTGGAAGAAAACGATGAAATTGCAATGGAGTGGTTCGAAGGCCGCAGAGAATGGCAATGAGAAAGGCTCTTAAAATCACCGGAAGGAGGAAGTAAAAGAGGAACATGGAAAAAAAGAAGGGAATAATCTGTTTCAGGTCAATCTTAAAGGTATGATTGCCCTGTTATCAGAGCACATTTATAGTAACCCGAATACTTTTGTTCGCGAACTGTTGCAGAATTGCGTAGATGCCATCACGGCACTACGCAATATTGACGAGAATTATAAAGGTCGCATCGATGTCTTTCTGAATGAGGACAAGACAGTGGTATTTCGGGATAATGGTATCGGACTGAAAGAGGGAGGAAGTTTATCGCTTTCTGACTGTTATCGGGGAGAGCTCAAAGCGGGATACTCCCGATGCGGACGATTTTATCGGAAGGTTCGGTATCGGATTGTTATCTTGTTTTGTGGTGACCAATGAAATCACCGTAGAGAGTCGTTCTGCAATGGGCGGACAGCCTGTTTGCTGGTGTGGAAAAAGTGGATGGGACGTATCAGGCTGACTTTATCAGACGAAGAACTACCATCGGGTCGCAGGTAGTATTGCACCCGAAAGGAGATTGGATGCATCTTTTTGAATATGAAACATTTAAGAAGATACTGGTCGGTTACGGAGAAATGCTGCCGTATCCTATCTATCTGCATTATCAGGGGAAGAGGAGTTGGTAAATACGCCTTCGCCTGTATGGCTTGACCCGAAGGCGACTCGTAAGGAGTTGCTGGATTATGGGGCGAAAGTGTTTCAGTCGTCTGCTCTCGATGCTTTCCGGATCTATACTGAAAGCGGCAAGGTGGAAGGGGTGCTTTATGTCCTGCCTTTCCGTACACAATTTTCAGTGCGCAACTCTCATAAGGTCTATCTCAAACGTATGCTGTTGAGTGAGGATGATTGCAATCTGTTGCCGTCGTGGGCTTTTTCTTTATCCGTTGTCTGGTGAATGCGGACGGGTTGCTGTCTACCGCTTCCCGGGAGTCTTTGGTGAGTAATGACCAACTGAAAGATGCCCGGAAAGAGATCGGGGTGGCTATCGAGGATTATTTGCGGGGATTGGTGCAGAATGACCGTGCCATGTTCAACCGGATTCTGGATGTTCATCACTTTCATATCAAGGCGATTGCTTCGGAGGATAATGAATTGCTTCGTTTGTTTATGGATTACCTTCCTTTTTTGAAACCAATAAGGGGTTACGTAGCTTTGGAAGTATTCGTTCGGCAAGTAATGTGATATGTTATACCAAGAATCTGGAGGATTTCCGGCAAGTGCGGCGTATAGCCGGAGCACAGGGTTGGCTGGTCGTGAATGCTGCTTATACGTTTGATGAAACGTTGTTGAAAAAGTATGTCCGCCTGAATCCGGAGCCTTACTTTGGATGAAATATCTCCTTCACGGTTGCTGGAGCAGTTTGGTGAAGTGGAGGCGAACCAGGAGTTTCAGGCTTTTGAGGTGAAAGCGAACGAGTTGTTGAAGCGAGTTGGCTGTATCTGTCGTCTGAAGCATTTTACTCCGGTGGATATTCCGGTTATTTTTTGTGGCGGAGGAAAAGGAGAATGCTGCTAAAAGTGCTAATAATCCGTTGGCGGCTGTACTGGGAGGCTGTGAATACTACAAAGCAGATTCCGCCGACACTCACTTTCAATGCGGATAATGAAATGGTGCAGACCTTATTGCAAATACAAGGAGACAATAAACTGTTTCAGCATGTGGTGCATATATTGTATGTACAATCGCTTCTGCAAGGTAAATATCCGGTAAACAGCGAAGAAATGGAGCTTTTCAACCATTCGCTAAGTGAACTGATGACTTCGAAAATGAATGATTTTATAAATTTCCTGAATTAAAAAAGAGTATGAGATACACACTTGAAATACAAAAATTGCTGTTGCAGACACAGAATAACAACCTGCATCCCCGCGAAAAAGCCAATCTATTGAAAGAAGCTATCCGCATCGCTGATGAGAACGAAGATGTGGAATGGGCTACGGAGTTGAGACTGGATCTTATTTATGAACTGAATCTTCTTTCGGCGGATCCTGAAGAGATTACCGTGTTCTCTAAAATTCTGGATGATTACGAGAACCACAAGGATGTGATTAAGGAAGATGACTTGTTGTGGAAAATATAAGTGGATATGGGCTTGTACGTTCGATCTTCCGGAGATCCCGATGGAGCAGGTACAGGCAATTGGGGAGGATTATAAAACCCGTATCCTCCGGAACGGATATTCTTTGCGGAGTTATTATCACCGCTGGTCTGTGGAATGTGTCTGGATGCGGCAGTATGACAAGGCGAAAGAATACATTGATAAAATGTTGAATGAGAAGATAGACGATCAGTCGTGTGAGGCTTGTGAATTGAACTTTATGCTGGATTATTATTCTGGAAACGGGACAGTTTGATGAGGCTTACAGCCGCGCGCAACCGTTGATTAATAAGCAGGTCACTTGTTATGAAGCCAATTTGCAGGCCTATTTGAAAAGTTTTGCTTATTATGCGCAGAAAGCAGGTAAACCGGAGATTGCCGCCGATATGTGTGCACGTGCCGAAGAAGCATTGGTGGGAAGAGAGAAGGATGAATATCTTTTGCTCTATCTGGGATTGTTTATTGCCTATTATATGATGACGAAGCCGGAAAGAGCTTTTGGGAATATGCCGAACGCTGTATCGGTTGGAGTTTGCGTACTAATACGCTGAAGAGTTATCGTTTCTCCTGTGATATGGTAGAGGCTCTGAAATATGAAACCCGTCCGGAAGTCTCGTTGTCTTTGCCGGAAGAGTTCCCGCTTTATCGTCCGGATGGAATTTATCAGGTAAACGAACTTCGCAATTATTTCTATCAACAGGCAGAAGAGGCTGGCATGTCGCTATGACGCCCGTAACGGGAAATAGTGGTTATATGGACCGTTTGAAAGATTTAATGTCTAATTAATTGCCAACATGTAGATTAATCCGTATTTTTGCCGTCCAATTATTTACTAAAAACACTGAATAACAGAAAATGAGAAAGTGGCGTATTGAAGATTCTGAGGAACTCTACAACATCACAGGTTGGGGGACCTCCTACTTTGGTATTAATGACAAAGGTCATGTCGTTGTTACACCGCGTAGAGACGGAGTGACTGTCGATCTGAAAGAATTGGTTGACGAGTTGCAGTTGCGTGATGTGGCTTCTCCCATGTTGATACGTTTTCCGGATATTTTGGACAACCGTATTGAAAAGATGTCTTCCTGCTTTAAACAAGCGGCGAAGAAGTATGGTTATAAAGCCGAGAACTTTATAATTTATCCGATTAAGGTCAACCAAATGCGCCCGGTGGTGGAAGAGATTATCAGCCACGGAAAGAAGTTCAATCTCGGACTGGAAGCCGGTTCCAAACCGGAACTCCATGCGGTGATTGCCGTCAATACGGATTCCGACTCATTGATTGTCTGTAACGGATATAAAGACGAAAGTTACATCGAACTGGCTTTGCTTGCCCAGAAAATGGGTAAACGTATCTTCCTCGTTGTAGAGAAGATGAACGAACTGAAGCTGATTGCAAAGATGGCAAAACAGCTGAATGTGGAACCCAACATCGGTATACGTATCAAACTCGCTTCTTCCGGTAGCGGAAAGTGGGAAGAGTCTGGAGGTGATGCCAGCAAGTTCGGCTTGACTTCCAGTGAACTTCTCGAAGCGCTCGACTTCCTGGAGAGTAAGGGGATGAAGGATTGTCTGAAGTTGATTCATTTCCATATCGGCAGTCAGGTGACAAAGATACGTCGTATCAAAACGGCTTTGCGTGAGGCTTCACAGTTCTACGTGCAGTTGCATTCGATGGGATTCAATGTGGAATTTGTAGATATTGGCGGTGGACTCGAGTGGATTATGACGGAACCCGTTCGTCCAACAGCGAAGGCAGCGTGAATTATTCCATCCAGGAATATGTAAACGACTCTATTTCTACTTTGGTGGACGTGAGCGATAAAAATGGTATCCCACACCCGAATATCATAACGGAGAGTGGACGCGCATTGACGGCACATCATTCTGTTCTTATCTTTTGAGGTACTTGAAACCGCTACATTGCCCGAATGGGATGACGAGGAGGAAATTGCTCCGGATGCACACGAATTGGTGCAGGAGTTATATGGAATCTGGGATTCGCTGAACCAGAACAAGATGTTGGAAGCATGGCACGATGCGCAGCAGATCAGGGAGGAAGCATTGGACTTGTTCAGTCATGGAATCGTGGATCTGAAAACCCGCGCACAAATCGAGCGTCTGTATTGGTCTATTACACGTGAGATTAATCAGATTGCAGCCGGTTTGAAGCATGCGCCCGATGAATTCCGTGGATTGTCCAAACTGCTTGCCGATAAATATTTCTGTAACTTCTCGTTGTTTCAGTCACTGCCGGACTCTTGGGCGATTGACCAGATATTCCCGATTATGCCTATACAGCGGTTGGATGAAAAGCCCGAACGTTCGGCTACTTTGCAGGATATAACCTGTGACTCGGACGGCAAAATTGCCAACTTTATCTCTACCCGTAACGTGGCTCATTATCTGCCTGTACATGCTTTGAAGAAAACGGAGCCTTATTATGTCGCTGTTTTCCTGGTGGGGCTTATCAGGAGATTTTGGGAGATATGCATAACTTGTTTGGTGATACGAATGCCGTGCACGTTTCGGTGAACGAGAAGGGATACAGTATCGAACAGATTATTGACGGAGAAACGGTAGCGGAAGTATTGGACTATGTGCAATACAGTCCGAAGAAACTGGTACGTACGCTCGAAACTTGGGTGACGAAATCAGTGAAAGAAGGAAAGATTTCTTTGGAAGAAGGAAAAAGAATTCCTTTCCAACTATCGTTCGGGGCTTTACGGATATACTTATTTGGAATAACCGGCAGGGTGCCGGAGCCGGATTCTCCATTCGGTGAACTTATTAGAAATCAAGAAATGAGAGAAAAAACTAACAGTTATTAAGGTGGGTAGCAAAATCGTAGAAGAGGAAGCCACCCTTCGTCAGTTGTTAAATGACTTTGCCGCTATCGACGGACATAAAGTGTTGGTTCATGGTGGCGGTCGTTCGGCAACAAAGATTGCCGCACAACTGGGTATTGAAAGCAAGATGGTAAATGGTCGTCGGATTACCGATGCCGAAACATTGAAAGTCGTAACGATGGTGTATGGCGGATTGGTGAATAAAAATATTGTGGCAGGTCTGCAAGCACGCGGAGTCAATGCACTCGGATTGACCGGTGCGGATATGAATGTAATCCGTTCGGTGAAACGTCCGGTGAAAGAAGTAGACTACGGGTTTTGTGGGAGATGTGGAACAGGTGGACGCTACTTTATTGTCGGATTTGATACATAAAGGCGTTGTTCCTGTGATGGCTCCATTGACGCACGACAATGCGGCAATATGCTGAATACGAATGCAGATACCATTGCTGGGGGAGACAGCGAAAGCGTTGTCGGCCTTGTTTGATGTGATATTGGTATATTGTTTTGAGAAGAAAGGCGTGTTGCGTGACGAGAATGATGATGACAGTGTGATTCCCCAAATCACCCGTGCCGAATTTGAACAATATGTAGCTGATGGCGTTATTCAGGGGAGGTATGATTCCCAAGTTGGAGAATTCTTTTTTTGAAGCAATAAATGCAGGAGTATCTGAAGTGGTAATCACCTTAGCATCAGCGATTAATAACTCTGGTGGAACAAGAATAAAAAAATAATTCAAAAAAGTAGTGGGCGACTGTAACTTTTTCATATCCTAGCCCGTCATTATTATAGAGATGCAAGAAATCAGCTTCCGAAACGATATTTTTGCCGTTGAAGGATAAACTCTTTCGATTGGCTCTCAGAATCACCCTGGATAGGGCCGAAGCCCGAGGATGTCGTTCAGGACACCATGATAAGAGTGTGGAATAAGCGTGATGAGTGGTCTCAATTTGAATCGGTCGAAGCCTATTGCCTGATTGTGGCAAAGAATCTGGCGATAGACCGGAGTCAGAAGAAAGAAGCTCAGAATGTGGAACTCACCTCCGGAAATGGAGGAGGAGCCTGATGCAAACAGTCCGTATGACCAGATGATTCATGATGAAAGAATGAACATTATTAATAGACTGGTAAACGAACTTCCCGAAAAACAGCGGCTTATCATGCAACTGAGGGACATTGAAGGTGAAAGCTATAAGAAAATTGCAGGGTTGCTGAATCTGACAGAGGAACAAGTGAAAGTGAACCTCTTCAGAGCCAGACAAAAAGTAAAAACAAAGGTATTTAAAAAATTGACGAATATGGATTAT
>VOFJ01001368.1_pt1 | contig 13892 bp, 19 predicted proteins | sample 5384081 | NCBI WGS metagenome assembly VOFJ01 (sample SAMN12384729, study PRJNA508395) | human gut metagenome | isolation source: healthy gut I | host: Homo sapiens
AGCCCTCTGACGCAAACATCCTGCGCCAGGGAAGCTGTTGTTATTTACTGATGCACAACCACGGTATACGGCTTCGTAGAATCGGTTTCGACCTGCGCCTGACCATCCTTCATCGTCACGGTGAAGGTCGCGGCGACGTTGCCCTTCGTGTCGGGGATTTCAACCGTCTCGCTCTCGCCGTCCGCCAGCTGGTAGACGTGCAGCTCCACGCCGTCCAGATAGTCGTAATCCGGGCGGTCGTCATGCGCGCCCAGCGGCAGCACCGTGCCGGGACGCACCATCAGCGGCAGGGACATGAAGTCGTCAATCTCCGTCTGCCAGTGGCCGCCCTCGACCTTGCCGCCGTCCAGCAGGGACGTCCACGTTCCGTCGGGCAGATACTAATACGCACCTCGCCGTCCTTAAGAACTATTTAAGAAAAATTATTGGGATACTAATCTGATTTTCTAAATCATAAAAAAGAGGCCTCTTTATGGAAAGAGACCTCTTATAAGATCTCACGAATCATAGTCAAGAGACTTTGGTTTTGCAAAATCTTCACGTAAAAAATCCAGTCGTTAAGGTTCTATTTTCATAGTTAAGACTTTTCTATCTGCAAGATTACCTTTTATTCCCCAATTACACAACTTTTTTTGAAATATTTTAATGATTTATGCCACAAAACATATTTTAATAGAAATTTTGGTGCGGTTGCCCTGATCATTTATAAAAATAGGGTACTGTTTAAAAATAATCTTTACCTTTGTCCCCGGTTTTTGGTGTCACAAATCAGTTCTACGGAAAAGTGATGAAAAGGGAATCAGGTGAAAATCCTGAACAGACCCGCTGCTGTAAGCTCCGCCAAAGTCGTTGAACACAACTCAATCCACTGTTCGCAATGAATGGGAAGGACGTTCAATGACGGAGTAAGTCAGAAGACCTGCCAGAATCAGTAGTTTTAAGCTTTCGAGGAATAAGGCTGAAAAACATGTAAGTAAGGACTTGGTTGTATCCTGTAGAGAGTTCTGGCTGTTCATGTTCCGTTCAGTTTTATCGAAAGCCTGTCGTTAATATATAATGTTTTTTGATGGAATGAGAGGTTTTCATACATGTATTTTTTGTTGTTTATTTGTTTGTTCCCTGTAAGTCTGGCGGCGCAAGACAGGGTCACGCTGTCCGGAGAGGTGAGGGGAGAAGATGGTGCTCCGCTTCCTACGGTTACTGTTGCCATCGAAAATACGACGGCAGGGACATACACCGACGACCGGGGGCGCTATTCACTAAGCATGAAACCAGGAAAACATGACCCTTATAATTACCCTACTGGGCTATAATACAATAAAAACAACTCTCGATATCCGCAGGAACAAGACGCTCGATTTCGTTATGGCTGAAAATTCCGTTACCCTGAACACAGTCGAGGGTGTATGGCAAATCGAAAACACAGAAGATCAAAGGAAGGTGCTTTCTCTGTAAATGCCCTTGATGTAAAATCGCAGATCAACTCGTTGAAGAATCTGACTGATATAGTGAACCGGACGACTGGAATAAAGGTCCGGGGAAGAAGGAGGAGTCGGTTCCGATTTTGATCTTTCCATCAACGGGTTATCGGGTAATTCTGTCCGTTATTTCATCGATGGCGTGCCTTTGGACAGTAAGGGTAGTAATGTGACGCTTGCCAATCTGCCTGTCAACCTGATTGACCGGGTGGAGATCTATAAAGGGGTAGTGCCTGCTTCGTTGGGAACGGATGCATTGGGCGGTGCCGTCAACATTATTACCAAGGCGGAGAAGGAGAACTTTCTGGATGCATCTTACAGTATTGGTTCCTTTCATACACACAGTGCCGACCTGAATGCACTGTTTGTGGAACAACGCACAAGCTTGATTGTGCGTCCTACCGTTGGCATCAACTATTCGAAAATGACTACCGGATGAAGGATGTTCAGATGCGTGACGGACTGGCGACCAATTCATCTATGGCAATCCCAAACGTTTCCATGACGGTTATTTTTCGCTTTTGTAGCACAGATAGAAGCAGGAATGGTAGGCAAATTTTTGGGCGGACGAATTCTTTGTGTCGGCATCTTATTCCAAAACAGACAAGGAACTGCAAACCGGCTCCGTACAGACCAAAGTGTATGGCATGGCGGAGCGTAATTCCGGATGCGTGGAATGTGTCGGCACGGTACAACAAATGCAACTTTCTCACAGAAAACATGACATTGAAGGCGACCTTGTCACACACATGGGGATCATTCCATCACCATTGATACCGCCTACCGTAAATATTATTGGGACGGAGGCTACATCGTGAGTCAACGCAACGAAATCCGTGGCGGCGAACGCTCCATACGTCACTATAAGCGTCCGCTGACTATTGCTCGTGCCAATTTGGATTATCAGCTGAATGAGCATCACAGCTTTAACCTGAACTATAATCTGAGCCGGACGGGCAACGACCGCTACGACGATTTAGACCAGAGTTTCGAGCCGTCTAACGATGCGGTAACCAAACATATCGGGTCGGACTGACTTACAGTCAATCGCTTTTCGACGGCAAGATGCAGAATGTATTCTTTGCCAAAGACTACGTGAACCATCCCAATATCCGGCAGACCGATCAATCCACCGTAACCGGCTCGGACAAGGTACAAGGTTCGACTACGAAAAACTATTTAGGATACGGAGCCGGACTGCGTTATACGTTCTTCAACCCGTTGGCGGTAAAGATTTCATACGAGCATAGTGTACGTTTGCCTATTGCCCGGGAACTGTTAGGCAACGGAACGACTGTCTATGCCAATGTGGCGTTAGAGCCGGAGAAGAGTAACAATGTTAATTTAGCCTTGTTCGGGACATGGCGTCCGGCCGCCCGTCATACCGTCTATTACGAGGCAAACGGTTTTCTGCGTTATGTGGACAACTATATACAAACTTCCGTTATCGAAAAAGAAGGTATGTTGCAGTATGTCAACGATCCCGCTGTTCATATCAAAGGAGTGGAAGGTGAAGTCAGCTACGACTGGGACGGACGGTTGCAACTCATGGCTAATGTCAGTTACCAGGATGCCCGCGACCAGCAGAAGTATAAGGAAGACGGCAAGCCTTCTGCCACCTACAACAACCATGTGCCTAACCGTCCCTGGCTGTTCGGCAGTGCGGAGGCAAGTTATACGTTCCGTAACCTTTGGCAACAAGGCGGCAAGTTGCGGTTAGGTTGTACGTTCCAGTGGGTACATTGGTATTTTCTGACCTGGGAAGCCTATGGCTACCGTGATACAAAGGCGCGTATTCCCTCGCAACACATTTGCAATGCCAATGCTACTTACTCATGGAAGCATGATCGCTACAATATCGCATTGGAGTGTACCAACTTCCTCGATGAAACGGCTTACGACAATTATAAGCTGCAAACCCGGATGTGCTTTCTTTGCGAAATTCAGAGTCTTTATTAATTAACATTCATATTAAAAAAACCAAAAGAAAATGAAGAAGTTCAAATTTGCCTTGTTAGCCTTCATGACAGCCCTGATCTCATTTGCATTCACGGCTTGTTCTGATGACGATGAAGTAAAAGACGTGCCTGTTACCGCAGTCACAGTTTCCCCCGACTACATTAGCCTTGAAGACGGGAACTACAGGAACACTGACGGCTACCGTCGCCCCGGAAAATGCAACCGTAACAACTGTTTCATGGACCAGTTCGGACGATAAGATCGCTACAGTAGATAAAGGTGTAGTCACTGCTGTTGCCGAAGGTACGGCGACGATCACCGTAAAAACGGATGATGGTGCTTTTACTGCCACTTGCGCTGTCACGGTGTCCAGCGATGCTCCTGCTTTCGACGAAAGCAAGTATCACTTCGACTTGTTCCTGACGGTAGGGAAGCATGGCGGCATGAGTAGCAAGAATACAACTATTGTAAACAGCATCAATAAGTTGACAGCTGATATGGGAACCATCACCGTTAAAAGGGAAGGGAGCAGAGCTTGGCGAGTACTCTATGGAATCTATCTCGAAGGGTAAATATTACTACCAGATATCTTCAAACGAGAATAGTTTTGTAAAAGTATCAAATTAAGGATAACAAAGTTGTGGTGGTAGCAGAACGCCCGTTCAAGACAAATACGTATAAGGTACGTTCTTATACCCATGCTTGGATTGACGATAACACGCTTGTCATCATGTCTGCTAACGGTGACGCAAGTAAAATTAACTGGAGCAAGTTGAACGCTGATAACATGTCGATTCTTGAAGAAGGTACATTGAATATCCCATTGCCGAAATCTGAGGTAGAAGGGGAAGAGACAAAGAAGTTTACTACATCGGGTATTCTCACCTATAATGAAAAGTCCCAAAAAGCTTTTCTATTTCTATTATGGAAAGAACGGTCTTTCCGGCAAGAGTGGTAAGACGACAACAGCTTTCTATACTGCTGTTCTCGATCCTTCTACACTGGCAGTAGAAAGCAACAAGCGTAACTCACTTGCTCAGGAAATGGCAGGAAGCGCCTATGGGGAACTGATGCAGAATTGTGTAATGTATGACGAGAATGGAAACCTCTACCTGGCTGCACTCACCGACACGGGAGAGATGGAGCAAGGACACTTGTTGCGTATCAAGAGTGGTGAGACAGATTTCGACTCCACTTATGAGGGATACCCGAATGCAGACGGCAAACTGCTTACCATTCAATATCTGGGTAATGGTAAGGCGCTTTGCATATGCACGCAACGATGCTGCCGGTACACAGATCGACAGCTATAGCCACTATTATTCCATCATCGACCTTGCTACAGGCGAAAAGACGCGCTTGAGCTACAATGGTAAGGAGTTGGCTTACAGCGGTGGCCGTTTTTCTCAGCGTTCTGTTCTCTTCAACGAGAAAGCCTATTTTGGCGTGAATACCGAAGCTGATGCCAATGCCATCATCTACATCTACGACACCAAGACTGGTACTGTAGAAAAAGGAACGGAAGTGGCTGGCGAATTCTACTTTGATATGATCCGTGTAGTAGAGAAAACGATTGATCTCTTTCAGGTTTCAGCCGGTGTGATCCACCATATTTCAAAACATTTGGCTGAAGGGATGCATTGCTGATTTGTATTCCGACCGGTAGGCAGCCATGCCCCGGCCAGTAGTTACCCGTTGGACAACGGGTAGTTATTCGTTTTACAAGGTATAGGTGTTTTGATTTGTAAATAAGGGACCTTTGATTACAAAACATATATGTTTTGAATTCAAAGGTCCTATGTTTTGCTGGAGGTTGTCCTGGTCCGGATTTTTTTCGTATACATCTTTTATCATTTCATCCCTTCAGGGCGGCAGTTTGATTACTAATCTGTTGAAGCGTCTGAAGGCTGAAATCTATAGATTGAAGTTGTATATGTTGCTTCGATCCGGTATATTACAGATTCAAATGTAGGACAGTAGTGTCATAACAGATAGCACACCGTGTTAGCCGTAGTAGCACTATAGTGTTGGTATAATAGAACTTCTCACTTCAATATCTTCTTTTGTAAGGCCCTGAACCAGATAAAGGAAACGATTCCTTTCAGCATGTGGAGATACTGATTGCCCACCATACACCGACAATTCCCAATCCCATGGCTGATAATACAATAGCCATCGGTATACGCAACGAGTTGAAGGTAATGCTGATGATTGCAGGAGGAACCGTCCGTCCTGTTCCGTAGAACAAGCCCCCCTGCATAGTGATCTCCAGCATCATGAACAACATCGAGTATCCGTCTATCCGCAGGAAAATACCTCCGGCCTCGAAGGCTTTCCTTCTGGGGTACGATCAGTGAGAAGACTTCGCTGCCGTAAAAAGACGAATAATAAGGTACACAGAATACCGAATACAGTCGTCATCTTCAATGTCGTGTGATAGGCTTCCAGCACCCTGTTCTTTCGGAGGCCGCGTAGTTCTGGGCAACGAAAGCACTCAGTGCCGTGCTGAATCCCTGGGAGGTGTTCCTTGAGGCTATCGCTTCAATCTGTCCTCCGGCGGTGAGTGTCATCAGGCCGATATGTCCACCGTAAGTGGAGGCTGTGCGTGCCATGAAATGTTGATGATGGCAAACAGCGTATTCAGCATGGCTACCGGCAGGCCCAGTTGTAGAATCCTTTGTGAATAGTTTTTTCTCTTTAGTTTGACGAAGAAGGAGAATCCTCCCAGTACTTGCTTTCTCCATTTTAACTGGATATACGAAAAAATGGCACATACCGTGGCTTGCGATAACCAGGTTGCCCAGGCGGCTCCGGCTGTTCCCATATCGAATACAAAAAATGAATACCGGGTCGAGTATCATATTAATGATAAGTCCCGTTCCGCTGATGTAAAAACGGTATTTTTTACTTAGCCCTGCCGCATTATGGATGCCGGTGAAGGCTGCCGAGAGGAATATAAAAGGAAAGGCGGTCGATACGATCCGTAAATACTCGACAGCGTTTTCCGCGATAGAGCTTCCAGTTTATAGACACCGATGATCGGATGGGCAAAGACAAAAAGAAGCAATCCCCAGCAAACAGAGATGATCAGGGCAATGGTGAGGTTGTGGGATGAATAATTCCGTGCATCTTCTTCATTCCGTGCACCTATACTTTGCCCCCACACTTACTTCCGAACCGACTTTATTCAACAGAGAGATCGAATTGGTCATCCAGGTAAAGGATGCCGACAGCTCCGATAGCCGCAACGGCTTCACTGCCCAGGCGTCCAACCCAGGCCATATCGGTGATGCTGTAAGCCATTTGAATAAAAAGAAGTACCCATGATCGGCAATGCCAGATTAAATAGTTGCCGTTTGATAGGGCCTTGTGTCAGGTTTTTGTTCCTTGCATGTTCTGTCTTATTTGGGTGCAAAAGTAGGAATAAAAAAGGAGAACCCGATATTGATTCTCCTTCTGATCTATGTTTTTATCTGATTAGAAATTGATGTTTACCCCGATCATCGCGCTGAAACTCTGCATCGGATAGCCGTAATAGAGTTCGTATTTCTGGAACAGGACGTTGTTCAGTTTCAGATACAGCCCGAAGGTGTCATTTAGGGTGTAAGTTCCGGTCAGGTTGAGTTCGTTGATGTTGTCCATTTTCAGGTCTTGTCCTAAAGAGACGCAGGTTTCACGTCCTGTTGCCAGGTAGTAATCCAATGAAGCTGACAGGTTTTTGAGGGGGCGAACGGTTACACCGGCAGTTATTTCCATTTCAGGCATACCGAAAGCCTTTATTTTTTTGTCCGCTTCGTTTTCCCAGTTATCATTCAGTTTTGCATCCCAGTTATTATAAACTCCTTTCAATGAAATTTCAAATAATTGCTGGTAGCTGTACTTCAGATTAGCCCCGATAAAGAGTTGATTGGTATTAACATTATTCAGGGGAGCACTGAAATTACCGAAAGCATCGTTTTCATTATTGAATACGGGAACAAAGAAGTAATTATTGTTGGTGATCTTATATCCTCCGAAAACATCAAACCAGAAACCTGGTGCTACTCCGCTTTTTATACCTAAAATACCATCCAGCCAGTTACGGGAAGGAGTTATTCTTGATATGGGAGACGAATAACGGTTTGTCCGGAACAGGTCATACATGCTGTTTGATTGCAATTTCCCATTGGCATTCAGGTATAACACTGTTTTGTCTGCCACTTCAACGTCTGCAGAAATATTGGGTGAAACCATTGCCTTTTTGTATTCTCCGCTGAAGAACATGGCATTTACTCCCCAGCTTAATGTGCCAGTTGTCGCCTTCCACTTTATAATAAGGGCTTAAGGTGGCGGTAGCGAAATTATCGAAATAAGTACCATATCCGACTTTTTCACCTTCTGTTATCTCCAGTTCTTTAGGAAGACTGTAATTGAAGTACTGGAAGTTTCCGTCCAATCCGACCCGCTGATTGCCACCGAATGAGGCATTCAAACCGAAATCAAGAGTGAAGGTTCCTTCTGTGGTGCCATCATACGGTTTTCCCATTCCATATTTATAGGAGAAATTGGTATAATCTAAATTCAGCAGATAACCAACCGGAGCATCTGCTTTCGATTCAACACCTACATTCGCTTTAATTGTTTGGGCAACCTGATTGGTCTCGACATCGCTAACGGGATCAGGCAGCACACTTGAAGCAGGATCAATATAGATCGGAAATCCATAATAATTGAATCCTGAATAACCATAACTTAAGGCCCATCTTCAAAAATAATTTATCGAAGTTGTGCTTAAAGTTCAAACCTCCCATATTGTCATTCAGTTTCGCTTTCACCTTTTTCGTCAAACTGCAAGTATTTCACCTTGCCGTTGGTGGAACGGTGCGAGAACCAGATATTCAATTGATCCTTGTCCGTGCTGAGGATATGGTATCCCAGGTCGCCGTTCAGGTTCAGATAGGTACCGCCGCCGAAGTTGAAATAACCGCGGCGCTTGTTTGTACTGAATATCTGTCATGATATTGCCTGAAGGAAGCAGGCTGATCTCTTTGCCGGGTCGGCTGCAACCGTGAAATTGGCATAGTCGATCGGCATTTTCTTTACTTCCGGTTCCTTGATGACCGGAAGGGTGTTCACTTTGCTTGCATCCTGTACCGTCGGGTCGTACTCGCGTTCGAGCGTCATCTCCCGGTCCAGATTCTGTTTCTTCGAAGTATCTTCCTGTGCACTCATTGTGGCGGTAGTCCCAAGCAAGGCTACGACACACAGCGCTTTTACATTATATATAGTCTTCATTGTATTCTATTATTGCTTTAGTTTACCTAATCTGTCCTCAATCATAGCGGCGATTTCGTCATCACCCTTATAGTTGTTCTTCAGGTTGTTTAGATAAGCACGTGCCTGAAGGTCGTCGCCCTGGCGGATATAAATATCAGCCCAAAGGATGAAACCGCGAGCCAACCAGTACTGGTGAGGCGTGCCGTTCTTGGCGAAGTCAGGATCTTTTTTCCGCATTCTTATCGTCGTTGGTATCGTAGAAGTACTGGGCCAGCAGGTATTTTGCTTCGGCACCGTGTACCGTACGGGTGTCTTTGCTGAGCACTTTCAGGTCTTCGACGGCTTTAGCCGGCTGTTTGTGGTCGATGTAGGCTTTAGCACGGATATAACGGGCTTCGGCTTCCACTTCGGGTGACAGTTTCGGATCTTTCAGCAATTCGTTGGCTGCCAGTTGAGCTTCCTCCTGTTGTCCGGTCTGTAAAGCACAACGCATGATGCCTAAACGGGCAGCTTGCTTGTTCTCCGGATTTTCGGCTATGATCTGTAAGCGCTTGAAGCTTTCCAATGCAGCAGGGAAATCTTGAGTGAGGTATTGCATTTCTGCCGTGCGGGCCACCGATTCTTCAAGGAATTTGGTATCTCCGCTCTCGATAACCGATTTGAAACGCTGAAGTGCTTCGTCGTATTCTTTCTTGCTAAAGGCGATGCTTCCCCAGATAATAGTTCGCATTCGAACTGAAAGCGCCTTCGGGGAAGGTCTGCAAATAGTTGATCAGGCTGCGGCGTGCTTCTTCGTTGTTGCCACGGTTGAAGAGTTTCTCAGCGGCAATATAGGTAAGCGAATCCTGTTCGCTGACTTCCAGACGGACATTTCCACCCAGTGAGTTGACGTAGTTGGCGTACGAATTGATGTCGTTCAGATCAATGTAAACCGACTTTAAGTCTTGTAAAGCCACTCTGGCTTCTTCGCTGCCCGGATAATTGCTGATCACCTGCTTGTAGGCTGTAGCCGCTTTTTCCGGTTGGTTGTCATTGAAGTAAAAGCAATCCTAACTGGATACCGGCTTTACGGGCCAGGCTGCTTTGCGGGAATTGCTGTATCAATGTCTCGAAAGCCTGTGCAGCTTGTGAGCTGTTTTCGAGCAAGACATAAGAGCGTCCTTTTCTCGAACAACGCATCGTCTACATATTGCGATTCCGGATATTCGCTGATCAGGCGGTCCATTGCGCTGATCTTACCCCGGTAATCTTTTCTGCAAGCCCAGCAGGAAGCCTTTCTGGTAAACGGAATAGTCGCCGGCAGACGGTTGCAATTGGGCGGCACGTGTATAGTTTTCTTCAGCCTGTGCGAACTGGCGATTCTGGTACAGGCAGTCGCCGATACGGTTGTAAAGCATCTGCCAGTGCCGGTGCATCCGGTTGTTTTCCAGGTTGATACTGGCGGAAACGGTTTTGTGCCTCTCCGTATTCTTTTTAGTTTGAAATAACAATATCCCAGGTTATAATGGGCCAGTGCGTACATATCTGTATTCCGCTGGCGGGTGTTGTTCAGATAAGTACGGTAGTCTGAAATAGCCTGGCGGTAATCTCCTTTGCGGTAATAGGGATTCGCCGCGCCAGAAATAAGCGTCATTGCGCGATTCCATATTATAAGAACCCAGGTTGATGGCTTTCGAGAACAGGTCGACTGCTTCATCCAGTTTCATGTTGGTGAAAGCCTGTGTTCCCAGCTGGAACAGAATGTCCTGTTTGGCTTCCAGTATCTTGGTGCTCGCGGGTGGTTGATCTTATTGATAGAGTTGAGGGCTGCCTGGTAGTTTTTGGTTGTCAGGTAGACTTCCACCAGGTAGTCGTTTTTACTTTGTCGGCATATTGGAGAGTTCGGGAAATCATTCAGGAAATTCGAAGATCGCAACCGATTCGCCGAATCCGGTAAAGGCCGTTTCATGGATCAGCAATGCATGGTGAACATGGCTACTTCCTGAATCTGTTTGTCGAATGAAGAGTGTTGCTGCAGCCTCGAAAGCCATACGGGCATTGTTCTTGTCTTTCAGCTTCAGGTAAAGATTGTCCGAGATAAAGGTAGGCATTCTGCGAGAGTGCGTCGTTTTCACGTACTGCCTGCGACAAGGCGTTTACAGCACTGTAATTCCCTTTATTGAAGTAGCAAACACCCAGAATGTACAAATCTCCTCTTAACGGACTGTCGGTCGACGATACATATTTGCTCAACATGTTGATCGCCTTGTCCTGGTTGCCCAAATGGTAATAGGAATTACCTAGGATACGGTACACTTCGCTGTTATTCTTGCTGTTCGGATAGGAGGAGAGAAGTTCTTCCCCTTCGCTCACTACCTTTCATATTTATTCTGTATGAAATAGATCTGTGTAATATAGTACAAGGATTGCTCGCGGTAATCCGGCATCTCTTTCAGGCGACTGAACTCTACCAGCGCGTTATTGTATTTTGCCGGTTGCATAATCGATATAGGCCACATAATAGGTGGACGCTTCACGGTACTTGGTACCGATTTGCTGTATCCGCGAAAAAATATCCGCGTGCCTTATCCATCTCACCGGTCTGCAATAATGAATAGGCCAGCCGGAAGCTGTAAGCCTCCTGTTGCTCCGGACTGAGCATGTCTATATCCGATTCGTTGAACCAGAAAATAGCTTTCTGGTATTCCCCGCGTTCGAAATGAATGGAACCGATCAGGAAATTCACTTCATCGCTATGGCGTGAAGCCGGATAATCTTCCAGATAATCTTTCAATAGTTCGTCGGCATTGGGACGTCCCTGTTCATAAGCTGCATATACGATCATATAGTCAGCTTCCTGGATCAGGTCGGCATCTTTCGAATGCTGTTTGTAGGCTTCCAACTTATCGATACAACCCGGATAGTTCTTTAAACTAAACAATTCTTTACCTTCTATGAACAAACGGTCCGGTGCCTCAAACTGGTACGACCGTTGCCCGCTAGCCACATGACTTCCTACCACCAGGCACAGTGGAATAAGTATTCTTTTTCATCGCTCCTTCGCTTTGTATACAGATAATAAACAGTCTCTGTTAGTTCTAAGTTGCAAACTTACATAAAAACACCGATTTGTAATAGCGCGCTAAAGAGAGGAATATCCCTACACTCCTTATAACGGCACCTGAAAAAACGTGTTAAAATTGCGTTGGCTAAACTTCGCCATACGAAGGTCCGTTTTGTTAAGTTTTTCCATTTTAACACCAATCTAGGGAGTGGAGGTTAAGTGGAGCTTCACTGGAGCTAATACGGAGGTAAAACGGCAATTTTGTGTTAAAAATCGATAAGGATATTTGTGTATATTTAACCAGGGTTTTCCGTGGAACACATTTTTGGTAGTTGGAGGGGCGTTTTTGCCCAGTGAGTGGGAAGGATCATAAAAAATAAAGCCGCGCGAATCACTTCCGGGAACGGTTTCGATTCCCACCATCACAATTATGTTTTATATAATTATGGGGATATTTTTTGTTTCTTGCCTTTTATTTTAAATCTTTGTAATAAGTTTTCTTAGCCCAAAAGAGATTTGTGTAATAACCACTTCTGGTTTCACAGTTCTTTTTGAAGGTAGCTGCTTGGCAGTTTTAAGCTATTATGAGTCAACTCATCGTTTGGATAAGGCAAACGGTTGGAGGGTGTTGAGGGGAAACTGTTGGTTGTCAGAGTAGCAAGATTCAACTGGATGGCTCAGGTACGACGTACCACGTTCCAAAGCAGCTTGTCCAAGAAGCGAAGTTCAGCCATAATTATTGGCTGAACCCAGCACCCTGTGTCGGTTTCCAAATGCTTTCAACATAGGCTGTGATAGCTTCGTCTGTTGGTCTGACTAATGGACGGAATCCTCTGTAACTATCGTTGCCATTTTTTTATGAAGCGTGCTTGTTTCTTTCTTATCCCAATAATATTCGATAGACTGTTTCACGCCTTCTACGAAATTGGCTTTTTCGCTTTGTTGGCATCAGCTTGGCTACGCCATATCCCATCAAAAGCTTCCGCTTTGCTGGGCTTTTCGGCAGCGCGCTTAACCATAAGCCGAATATGTTTTCAGCCACTTTGATATTCTGCCCAACCGGCGGCAGCAGCACGGTGCATATCAAATTTTTAGAAGCAGTTGGCTTGTGACATGCCCCTTGCTGCGTACTCTTTCTGTTTTTCGTCTGTTAAGCTTGTAATTTCTGCTTCGGTAAATGCGCTTTGTCGCAGCGATGTATTGACCGTCCGGGATTACGTCGTATAACTTCGAACGTGGTCCGTTTTTTCATCGGGCACCGTTTGCCCCGGCGGAGTTCACTTGGCATCTAGGATAGTCTGTGAACAGCAGGCCGCTACCGTTGAACAGAAAGAGCCTGCGAGACTTTTACCGAAGTTGAATTCATCTCTCTGGGTATTGGCTGTGCACCCATGTTTCCGTGTGTTATTAGAATCAATGGTGGCTTTGGTTTTAACAGTAAGCGGCATGGGCTTCTGCTGTGCAATCACCGGCAGTAGACAAAATGAAGGGGCAATACGCAAGCGGAGTGAGTTGACATATTTTTGCCATATTGTAGCATCACCTGCTGATGAGGCAGTCTCTTGACGACTTCGAATTAAGACCGATTGTATTTACATTGCCACTGGCGAAAATAGTCACCCACTTCTTTCAGGGTCGACAAGGATCTGTTTATAAAGAGTGCTGCACGGCATCGTCCTCATAAAACCATTTGTTCTTCGGCAATTGTATTCTACTCTTTCCAAAGTGTACCGGCACCATTGTAGGAACATCACCGAACAGAACAACATTTCATGTAATTGTGATTCTACCAATGTTCTACCCAAATAATAAAATATAATGCTGAGGGCTTTTCCGTTTCGAAAGGTTCTCGTAAGTCTGTTCCAACAGACGTTGAGTTAACATATCATGTGGGCTCCTTCCAACGGTCATCGTAACGACCTTCACCGAACCCTATAAAACGAGCGCGTGAATTGTTGTACCGATAACTCCGAAAAGCGAATGATGTAGTAGATCATCCAGTGACGGTAGTAACTGGGGTTCTGTCCATGTATTTCCTCTTTGTACATTACGCCGGTGAATACTTGAGGAACACCTACTGTTGTTGTTTGAGAAGGATCTGCATACTTATCATCATACGCTGAATCGGCGCATGAAGAAGCAAGCGATACCAGTGC
>VOFJ01000893.1_pt1 | contig 13890 bp, 17 predicted proteins | sample 5384081 | NCBI WGS metagenome assembly VOFJ01 (sample SAMN12384729, study PRJNA508395) | human gut metagenome | isolation source: healthy gut I | host: Homo sapiens
CCACATTATAATGCGTTACAAGTGAAGTATGCGTATGCGGTCACTTGTCATAAAGGCACAAGGTGGCCAGTGGCAGAATGTGTTCCTGGATCAGGGATATATGACGGATGAATACTTGACTCCCGATTACTTTCGTTGGTTGTATACGGCGTTTACTCGTGCGACGAAGACGTTGTATTTGGTGAATTATCCGAAAGAACAAGTGGAGTGATTTAGTTGAAAAAAACAGTAGAAAGGAGAAGTTCCCAATCTACTGTTTTTTTCTGATTCTATCTAAGAAGACAAGTTCCTGTCATTAGATTTTTTTCAGGCTTTGGCACAAAGAGTTTTAGCACTTTGTTAGTGACTGATTATCGGAAGTTGTTTGGCTGTACACGTTGACCATTGTCATTATTTGTATCTGCCACATCCCACCAGATTTTCGTTCCTTGGTTGTCGCCCATCGGCCGGTTGGGGTTAAAGGATTCACTTTGCGGGTATTTGATCCGTTTGATGAACTTTACCTTCAGGCACGTCACCGTCCGAGTTGTTTTCTTCGATATTCAGCAATTCAGGATAATCTGTACGGCGGAATTCTGCCCAACCTTCATTGCCGTTCGGGAAGATCGAAATCCATTTTTGGGTGATGATCTCTTTCAAGGCTTTCTCCTTGTCACTTCCGGATACATCTTGTTTGTTCTTCAATCCGTCAATATAGGCTTGTTTTTTAGCCTCATCAATATTATAGTAATCCATGGACGCTCTAATTCCGTCAATATAATATTGCTCAACTGAGCCTGTCGTCCAATTTCTGAGAGCAGCTTCTGCCAACATGAACCGACTCTCCGCATAGCTCATCCAAACCAGTTCGCGAGCTTCGCTAAACCAATAGTTATCATCTAAATTATTATGATCCGAACTTATCAGTTTATTACATCTTACAGGAGAGTAACTTTTTGTCGCGTCCTCTCCTTGTACATCCATATTGCCAATCGGACATCCGGCAAAGTCCTTATTGCTTTCTTTGGCTTCCTTAAGATCTGAAAATGGACTTGGGCGCCACCACAGTATTTCGCATCGGGGATCTAATACTTCAGATTCATTTTTATAGGCCTTTTTCCAAATCTTTCGACATAACCATTTGCGCTCCCCAACCGAATATCAGCGCATGGATATTTTCAGATCCGCCGCCTCCTTCACCACCTTTGTCGATAGGGGCAACTTTCGGTACAGTTCTCATGTTGTCTGCATTGCTTTGCATCAAACCATAAGTACTCTCGATTGCTTTTTTCCCTTCTTCTTGGGCACGATCCGGATCGACATTTGAAATACGAAGCGCCAGACGCAAACGTAAAGTATTGGCAAAGCGTAACCATTTATTGATGTCGCCTCCATAGCAACGGTCATTACTTCCTTTTTCCTTCTCCCCAGTTCAAACCTTTGTCGGGTTTGATGTTGGTGATAGCTTCATCCAGCAGTTTGAACATAGCATCGTACACATCCTTTTGGCTGGTATATGAAATATACTGTGTCGGGGGTAACATTCCTTTTATGTAGTACGACAATGGAATATCACCGTATGTATCTGTCTGCATAGAAATGAGGAATGCATAATAAATACGGGTTACGTAGAACTCGTTCCAGTATTTGTCTTTATTGACGAAATGACAGACTTTGATAATTTGTGCATATTCGTTTGCAGTACGGTCATTATAGAAATGATCCCATCTGTTTTTGGACCAGTCGTCAGTATATACGTATGTGCAGGCTTTTTTCATGGAAACCGGCAGATGTATTTGCCATATAGCCGGCATAAATGTCATGAGTTAAGTTGGTGGTTACCTGATAATCATTGTAAGGTCCCTCATTCGTTAGATTACGGAACAAACTACCAATTGAAGTTTCTGCTTCTTTTTAATGCTTTTTTATATCAGCTTCAGGCAGTTCATAATCAATATCAATGCCTTCAGGACTTACATCGGTATTAGAAGTACCCGGTGAATAAGGAGGTTCGTACGGGTTGGTGTTCATTTCATCAAAATCTGAGCAAGCTGCTAGAGCAAGTAGAGATGCGAATGCAAGTGTTTTATAATAGAATTTCATAACTTCTTTTTTATGTTTAGATTAGAAACCAAGATTAATAGAAAGACCGAATGTACGTGTGTAAGGAACAGACATATAATCGATAGCTTGAGAGAACATACTTGTGTCATAACCTCCTTCGGGACTTGTTCCCGGTGTATGTTTCATCAGGTAAGCCAAGTTACGGGCAACGAATGCTACGTTCAGTGAAGTTAAAGGAGTCTTCTTCAGTATGGATTTCGGGAAAGAATAACCTAATGACAATTCTTTCAATTTGATGAATGAAGCATCGTATACGAATTCTTCGGCCATACCACTCATTGATGTGTAATACCTTTGAGCGTTCATAGCTGTTGAGTTTACAGTACCGTCGGCGGTCACACCCGGAGCAACGATTTTCCAGCCATTCTCTGCATTACCACGATTAGCGGTGCGTGCTGCCAATCCTGTGCTGGTTGCCATTGCCTCGGATACAGAAACAATGTCACCACCAAATTTCATATCGAACAATGCAGAAAGAGTAAATCCTTTGTAGGTGAATGATGGAGAAACGGACATTAATAAGTCCGGTTCAATATTACCGATCGGATGATCCAATGTGTATTGGAAAGCGTCTTCACCGGAGACCTTGGTCGGACGGCCTTGTTTATTAACTATCATATTACCGTTTTCATCACGCTTGTACAGGTTTTTGGCATAAATTTCACCCAAGCGGTGTCCTACGCGTGTACCGACATTGATTGGGAAATTTGCATCTCCATTGAAGAAGAGATAATCAACGCCATCTGCCAGTTCTTTTTTACTTTAGATACATTCCTGGATAAGTTGATATTCAAATCGAACGTGAAATCTTTCGTTTGTACAGGAGTAGAATATAGCATGAATTCGAATCCTTGGTTGACAATTAAACCGGAGTTAATCATTTTACCACCACTCCAAGGGAGCCGGTGCAGGGACTTTCATGATCTGGTTCTTGGTACGGCTGTTGTAATAAGTGAAGTCGAATCCCAGACGATTATTGAGGAATTTCATATCCAAACCGGCTTCATACGAGGAGGAAATCTCCGGCTTCAACTGGTCATTCTTTTTTAATATCAGATTTTTGTGATATTGAGCACTCCGTTGCTGAATGCATAGCTCAATGTATTATACAGGTTGTATGGTTCTGTATCTTTACCTACTTGTGCGGCAGATAGGCGAACTTTGGCAAATGTGAGCCATGAAGGTAATGTCTTGTCTAATGAACGAAGAAAATCTGTTATGATGAAACTTAAGTTTGCAGATGGATAGAAGAATGAACGGTTGCTGGAGGGTAATGTGGACGACCAGTCGTTATGTGCAGTCAAGTCCATTGACAAATACTCTTTCCATGCAAGTTGTGCAGATGCAAATACAGAGTTGGTAGCGCGTTCGTGTCCATCTTCAGCAGCACTGTTCAGAATGTTTGCGGCATTGAATATCCATTGGTTCTTGTTTACCATGTCTTTTGTTTCAGCCGACAAGGTCTCAAATTTCTGATACATGAAGTTGGCACCTACTGTGTAGCCGATACGGAAATTTTCTCCGATACGGTTGTCTCCGGCAAGGATAAATTCTGCATTTGACTCAAAGAAGTTTTCCTCACTGCGGCTCATACGGTCATCGGTAATGTTTTCGATAGTTTTACCGATACCGTTCGATAAGTCGGTGCTTTGAACACGTGTACGGTAATAGTCGAATGCATATTTGGCGCTAAAGTGTAACCAGTCGGTAAAGTTGATTTTTTTGCGTTGTAGTATCCGAAAGCTCTCCAACGTTCGTCAGAATTATGGCGCTGGTCTTGTACGTAATATGGATTTTCCAATCCGGGGTTCGGGCCTGCCCAATTCACGTGTGCGGAGTTTTCTGTTGAATAATTCTTTAAATCATCCAAAGACACGTTGTGCGGAATACCGATTAACTGTGCAATAACTCCATAACTTCCGAAATAGGGACGATCTTCTACCTTGGTTCGTGATAAGGAGACTTTTTCCTTCCATAGAGAGATATTGGTTCATTTCTGCACCGGCGTTCAGGTCAATATTTATCTTATCCAATTTCTCGTTCGGGAATAAACCTTTATTGTTAGAACTGCCGAAAGATGCACGGAAATGAGACTTGTCGGTTACATTACTGATAGACACATTATGGTTGTGGGCAAAAACCGGTGTTGAAATAATCTTTCAGTTTGTTTCCATACTTAGAATAAGCACGTTGTTCTCCGTTCCAGGCTTTCTACCATGTGTCCATCCAATTCGCTACCCCAACTACTGCTCGCAGCCTTATTGTAAACACCGTCTGTTCCTTGACCGTAGCGTTCCTGCATTTTCAGTGTTTCAGCTACTGTGCTCCATGTGAAGTTCCCGCTATAACGAACACCGAATCCTTCTTTTTTTTGAACCTTTTTTTGGTTGTTATCAGGATGACACCATTACCGGCACGTGAACCGTAGAGAGCGGCAGCATTCGGACCTTTCAGTACAGAAATGGTTTTCGATGTCATCGGGATTAATGTCGACAGAGGCACCGCCACGGTCTACACCGCCATAGTAAGAAGCGTCAGAACTGTTGTTGTCGCTGAAAGGCACACCATCGATAATCCATAAAGGTTGGTTATTGTCTGATAAGGAGGAATTACCACGAATCGTAATCTTGGTGGAACCTCCCAAACCTGTACCTGCCGTATTCATCTGAAGACCTGCCACTTTTCCTTGCAAAGCGCTTGTCACAGAAGGATCTCCGGTCTTGTTCAGCTGGTCGCTTTTTATTTCCTGAACTGCATATCCCAGCATTTTCTTTTCGCGTTTGATACCTAATGCGGTAACGACGACTTCATCGATAACTTGAGTATCGTCCGACATCGTGACATTGAGAGTCGGTTTGTTGCCCGGAATCTCTAATGTCTTATATCCTATATAGGAAAATACCATTACAGGCTGTTCACCGCTGACCTTGAGGGTATAATTGCCATCCATGTCTGTAATGGTACCATTACTTGTTCCTTTTTGCAGGATACTGACACCAATCAGCATTTCTCCTTTAGTATCGATGACTTGTCCGGTAATCGTGTGTTCCTGGCCAACTTGTTGTTGGTTGGTTTGTTGCGCATTTTTTTTCTGACAGGTATACAATATTGTCTTCTACCTTGTACGAAATGCTTGTTCCGCTCAGAAGAGAGTTGAGGACTTGTTCTAAAGAAGCGTCTTTTACATTCACTGCCTCTACTTGGGTGGCAGATAACTTGTCGTTATAAAAAGAATTGATACTTAGACTGGGACTGTATCTGTTTAATAACAGTTCCTAAGTTTGTGCGTGTAGTTGATAATGTCAACTGTGCGGTAGCCCATTGTAATGGGATTGCCATGAAAATTAAAACCAATAAAGCTCGAAGTAAGTTCGACTTTTTTGAATAGAATGATTGCTTTCCATACATTTAATTTAATGGTTGTATAAAAATTATTGAACTAATAAAAGAAGTCTTATTTTTCTTCTTTTATAAATAAAACAATGCTAACGCAATAAACACTTAGTCTAATTTATCTTTTTTTTTTCTTTATATAATTAAGAGTATTATGATTTCGTGTGTAAATCCCTTTGTACTATCATTGCAGTGCTTCTCATTTAAGAGTTGTGACATGGGCTTGGCACAGTTGTGCCACCACGGTGTCATTGTTGTGACAAGCCCGTGGCACAGTTGTGCCAATGCTGTGTTGCAGTTATGTCAATTGAGAGACCGGATTACCAGTCATAGTCTTCAACGTATGCATCAAATTCTTGTGTGGTGGTAATTCCGCAGTTTCTGAGGATATTCAGTATATGCTGTTGTTCGGAAGGAGAGAGTAAACGTTCGCCTTTACGGGCACGATAGTAGGTTCTGCGTCCTAAATAGTTCATTAGGTGTAGGATAACGGTTTGCATTTGTTTATAAGGTAGATTCTCTAAGATTCCGATGAATCCTTGGGCGTATCGTACTTTTGTACTGGAACGGTAATGGGGACAGCCGCCTTTCACGGTAGACAGATATTTGGGACTGATGATAATCCAGTGCTCTATGTTTTCCGGTACGCTTTGTTCTGTAAGTTGTCTTAGGCAGGTACCTGCTTGGGGGCATTGTCGGTTAAGGCACATCGAATATTGATAAGGGACTTTTGCAAAGTCAATTTTTTCTTCCATGATTTGTAGATGTTTGTTGAGCAAAAAAGTAGTGAAAACTTATTGAAAAATAGCCTGAAAGCAAAGAAGTTTACTTTCAGACTACCACTTTTAGTCGAAATCTCAATGAATAGCCGCTTTCAGAAGTGAACTGAAGGACAGCAATTGAAATCGCGGCACACTATTGAATAAAGGATTATTGCTCTTTAGAGAAAGAATAGGGCATATCTTCTTCTTTCGTACCTCTGTTCATATTCGGGGTTGATTACTCATATCTACTTTGATGATACCACCTTTGAATAATTCTTCGTGGCGAAGATAATTTTTTAGTATAGTCAGTGCCGTTTACGTTCATCGAATTGACATAGAAGTTCTTTTTTACTGTTGTTCGGAGCATCAATAACCAAACTATTGCCATTTTCAAAATGGAGTGTAGCTTTCTTGAATAACGGAGCACCTATAATATATTCATCCGTTCCCGGACAAACAGGATAGAAACCTAATGCCGAGAATACATACCAGGCGGAAGTTTGTCCGTTGTCTTCGTCGCCGCAATAACCGTCAGGCCCCGGAGTGTACATTCTGTCCATGACTTGACGCAACCAGTATTGGGCTTTCCAAGGTTGGCCTGCATAATCATATAAATAAATCATGTGCTGAATCGGTTGATTGCCGTGTGCATAATTACCCATATTCATAACGGTCATTTCGCGAATTTCATGAATCACCTGTCCGTAGTAACTGTCATCGAATACGGGAGGTACGGCAAAAACGGAGTCCATCATAGTGACGAACATCTCTTTTTCCGCCCATTAAGTCGATTAGTCCTTGCGGATCATGGAACACAGACCAGGTGTAGTGCCAGCTATTTCCTTCTGTAAAAGGCATCGCCCCATTTCAATGGAGAGAATGGTGACTGGAATGTACCGTCTTCATTGCGTCCGCGCATTAATTTAGACTCCTTGTCGAAAGATTTTTGTAATTCATGGCACGCTTTGCAAAAAGATTGATCTCTTTTTTCGGGCGTTTCAGTTCTTTAGCCAGTTTGTAGATACACCAGTCGTCGTATGCATATTCCAGTGTACGTGCTGCATTCTCGTTGATTTTTCACATCGTATGGTACATATCCCAGCTTGTTATAATATTCATGTCCCAAGCGTCCTGTTGAAGATACTTGTGGATGTACATTCTCCGTTCCGTGAATCAGCCCTTCATACAATGTTTTTATATCGTCCACTTTCACGCCTTTCATGTAAGCATCTACCAGAACAGAAGCAGAGTTGTTACCAACCATACAGCCTCTGTGCCCCGGACTTGCCCATTCCGGGAAGAAACCGCTCTCTTTATATGTATTGATCAGACCTTCCTGCATTTCCTTGTTAACCGAAGGATACATCAGATTCAGTAACGGGAACAGACATCGGAACGTATCCCAAAAGCCTGTATCAGTATACATGTACCCGGGTAAAACTTGTCCGTTATAAGGACTGTAATGAATCGGCCGGCCGTTCGCGTCCAGTTCGTAGAACTTGCGCGGGAACAGCGAGTGAACGGTATAAACAGGAATAGAATGTACGATATTGATCCAGATTGCCGCCTTCCACTTCAATTTTTCCTAATACCTGGTTCCATGCTTCTTTTTCCTTTCTTGGCTACTTGCTCGATATTATCCTTGCCCAGTTCTTTCATGTTGACAGCCGCCTGTTTCGAAGCTGATAAAAAGAAGAAGCAATCCTTGCGTGCACCTGTTCGCCCTTATGTGTCCGGAAACCGATAATAGCTCCGGCATGATCAGTCGTTTGTTCTGCAACGTTTTTCTTGCAGATTGCCATTGACTACCGTAGCTTTATATGTGAAAGGCTTGTCGAATTCAATAATAAAGTAATTTTTAAAGTTTTCGGGAACTCCACCGCTATTGCGAGTCGTGTAGCCGATAATCTTGTTTTCCTCCGGAATCACTTTGACATACGAGCCTTTGTCGAAAGCGTCCACTATGATATAAGAATGTTCATTTTCCGGGAAAGTGAAGCGGAAAAGGACAGCGCGTTCCGTCGGGGCCATTTCCGTCACGACGTCATGTTCGGCGAGATATACTTTATAATAATAAGGAGTGGCAATTTCTCCTTTGTGGGCAAACCAACTGGCGCGCTTCTCTTCATTGAACTCCGGTTTGCCTACTACAGGCATAATAGAGAATTGTCCGTAATCATTAATCCACGGGCTGGGCTGGTGCGTCTGCTTGAAGCCGCGAATCTTGTTAGCGGTATAAGTGTATTGCCAGCCGTCACCCATTTTTCCTGTCTGCGGGGTCCAGAAGTTCATCCCCAGGGACGGGCAATGGCCGGATAAGTATTACCTGTTGATAATTCGAAAGTAGACTGGGAACCCATTAGCGGATTGACATACTGTGTCCAGTCTTTCGCTTTGGCAAAGAGTGGACAACCAAGTACACAAATTATTATTAATAGTCTTTTCATGGCGTATATGTTTTAATAGTAAGCAATCAAACGTATTATCTCACTCCCCATTTCGTGGGTTGGGCGGTCATTTTGATTTCCATTGTTCCTCCGTTTGCAATATCCTGATGATGGAAGAATGGGGTATTCAACGGTTGGCCGTTCAGTGTTACGCTTTCAATATATTTGTTCTTCTTTTCGTTGTTTTTTACTACGATACTGAATGTCTTTTCTTCGGGCAGATTAATAACTGCCTTGTCGAAGGCGGGACGTCCGATAGAATATATCGGTTTGCCGGGACATACCTGATAGAATCCCATAGAATTGAGTATATACCAGGCAGACATTTGTCCGCAGTCTTCATTACCTGACAGTCCGTCTGTACTGTTGGCATATTGGCTTTGATAAACACTGTCTACCAGTTCCTGTGTTCTCCACGGGCGGTTGACGTAGTTGTATAGGTGAATGACGTGATGACTCGGTTCATTGCCGTGCGCATATTGTCCGATAAGGCCGCTGATGTCTGACGAAATCATTTCTCCTTCGAGTGATGAATCTACCGTAAACAGTGAGTCGAGTTTTTTGTACAAAAGCGTCTTCACCTCCCATTAGATTAACCAATCCATCTACATCGTGAGGTACAAACCAAGTCCATTGCCAAGCTGTTCCTTCGCAATAATCATCGCTGCGGTGAGTAGAGGCACGTGGGTTGAACGGGGTACGCCATTCACCTTTTGAATCCAGTCCGCGCATGAAGCGGGTAGATTTGTCGAAATAAAACTCGTAGGCTTTGGCAAAAAACGTTCGTATTTGGCTTTTTGTTTCAAAGTCGCTCATTGCTTCAGCGAAGATAGAAATACACCAGTCGTCGTATGCATATTCCAACACTTTGGCTACCGATTCATTTTCACGGTCGCAAGGAATGTAGCCGATTGCGTTCTTGTAATATTTGGCTTTCGGCATAAGGTGGGGGTAACACCAGGGCCGGGCATTTAATACCGGTAGTGTCATATTCCGCAGCGCGCAGAGATGCTTTGTATGCTTCTTTGGCATCAAAATTACGGTAACCTTTCATATATGCATCCACGATGACCGGAACGGCATGATAACCAATCATAGTACCGGTATAGTTGGAGCCCAGATCCCACATCGGGTATATTCCGCCTTCCTGATGTTTTTTGATGAGCGAATTGATAAACTGATTGTTCAGATCCGGGTCGATAATTGTCATTAACGGATGTAGTGCACGGAAGGTGTCCCATAAAGAGAATACAGTATACAGGGGATTGATTGTATCTCCCTGATGTACTTCGAGATCCATTCCCAGGTAACGTCCATCTGCGTCCGTGAACAGGTTCGGACTGATAGCCGTATGATATAGAGCGGTGTAGAAGATCGTTTTGTCGTCCTTGTCGGGAGTCGTAATATCTATCTTTGACAGATACTGATTCCAAGCGGGCGTGCATTCTTGCGCACTTTATCGAAATCCCAGCCGGGTATCTCCGATTCTACATTCTTGCGTGCACCGGCTATGTCGACGGCAGATACACCTACTTTAACCAGTACTTGTTCATCTTTGGTGGTATTAAAGTGTAATAAAACTTTGCAGACAGGAAGCCGCTTGCCGTTATCCATAGTGATAGAATCGGTCACCAACGTATAAGAGAACGGCTTGGAGAACTTGGCATAGAAATTAATATATTGGTCGAAAGCCCAATAAGTTGTTTTCTTGTGTCCGCAGATTTCCGTGTCGCTGATAACCTCGATCCCCATGTCGGAATTAGTCTGCCGTTGCAGGCTGTAATCCAAGTCAAGAATAAATCCGGCTTCGGAACTTTCGGGGAAGGTGTAGCGATGGATAGCGCCACGTTTGGTAGCCGATATCTCGGCTTTTACCTGATAAGTGTCCAGAAAAACGGAATAATATCCCGGTTCTGCCGTTTCATTCTCGTGCGAGAAGGCGGAGGAATACGCTAATTGCTGACTTTGCGGATCAGTCGTCTGATATCGCTGTTCGCCGACAGTCGGCATGAGTAGTACGTCGCCGTAGTCACAACATCCTGTGCCACTGACGTGCGTGTGTGAGAATCCGTTAATGGTAGAGTCTTCATAATAATAGCCTGAACAGGCGTCCCAGCCATCAATCCGGGTATCCGGGCTTGGCTGGATCATTCCGTGCGGAACTACTGCTCCGGGAAACGTATGCCCGTGTCCGCCGGTACCGATAAAGGGATTGACAAAAACGCTATAATCTTTCTCATTAGTGGGAGCTGTACAGCAGTTGAGTGCGAAGAATCCTCCCTAAACATCCTACTATCAGGAATGTTTTTAGTTTCATGGTAGTAATAGCTTTTAGTTTTGCCGAAAGCAATCCCTTTATTTCGGGGAAATAAAGATATTGCTTCCTACAATTTTATAATCAATAGGTATAGAGTTTTGTAATGACGTTAGCACAGAATCGATCGTCGACTTTCTTCTCAGTACACCGGAGTAAGTCTTATCCGCCCGGATGTCCGGTGACAGGATAATCTTCACGTCATAAAAACGTTCCAGTGCTTTCGTAATAGTAAAGATATCGGCCTTTTGGAATGGAATCAGGTTGTCGTGCCATACGGCGTCCAACTTAGCATCCACCTGTTTCACAGTCAACCGTCCGCTTTTTTTGTTTAACTCGGCACGTTGGCCGGGGGCGAGAATAATCTGCCCTTCCTCCTTATTGCCTTTCACTTCAATTTCACCTTCAATCAGTGTTGCTTCCGCTACCCGGCAATTCTTATCGGATTTAAAGTTGAATGTGGTTCCCAATACACGTACACGCATAGCGTCGCTTTGTACGGTAAATGGTTTATGACGGTTCTTTGTTACCTCAAAATAGGCTTCTCCTTCCAGATAGACATTACGTTCTTTTTTCAGAAAACTCGCGTGGATACTTTAAGGTCGCAAAGGTTGTTCAGCCAGACTCTGGTACCGTCCGGTAGAACCACTTCCTTTACGATACCTTCGTTGGCAACGGCGACCATTAATTGCTGGTCTGCCCCGTTATGATAGAACCAGTACCCGGCTCCGCCTCCCATAAGAAGAATGACGGCAATAACGGCAGCATATCTCATCCAACGATGCATACGCAGCAGTTTGGCCTGTTTCCCCTTTTGCTTCATCCAACTTTTTTGTATAACAGCTTTTCAGCATGAGCTATCCGTTGTTCGTCGGCATATCGGTCGAATTTACCCAAATGATAAATTTCTTCCATGCGAAAGAGTTGACGGGCATTTTCTTCCGATTCTTTCATCCAAGCATTTACTTCGATGATTTCTTCTTCCGAGCATTGCCCAGTCAAATATTTATTCATTATGTCTTCACTTAGATTTCTCATTTTTCTTTTCCTTCATATAAATAATACAATTCAGAACCTAAAAACACTTAGCTTACTTGCACAAAAATAAGACTATAATGATCCAAAGAGGATCTAGACGACTGCGTAAGTACTTCAGTGCCTTATACATATGTGCTTCTACCGTGCGTAGTGAAACCCCGAGGACATCGGCTATCTCTTTGTTTTTCATATCATGTAGATAGCTAAGTTTGAAAACCTCTTTGCATTTGTCCGGGAGTTCATTAATTGCATCATGAATTTCTTTGCGGAGTTCCTTATCTTCGATCCTCCGAATTACTTCGTTGTTGTCCGGTTGATAGAATTCTGCGCGTCTTTGGTTGATTTCTTCCATGGCAACACAATAACCTTCTTCCACACGGTGTTTCAAGACGTTAAGGGCACGGGTGTAAACGGCACGATAGAGAAAGGCCTGGATTTGGTCGCCTATCTCTATGTGGTCTTTTCGCTTCCATAATTCTACAAATACGTCCTGCACTACATCCTCTGCTTCTTCTTCTCCCACCAGACGGGTTGCATAGAAAATCAGGCTGGGATAGTACCGGCGAAATAGTGCTTTATAGGTTATATCGAAGTTTTTCGTTCATTCTCTCGGTCAGTTAAGTTTGGTTTTTATTTATGGATTCTTTTCTTCGAATATGACGCCTATTGCTTTAGGGGTGTTACTCATTTCGAATTCCACAGTAGCTCCGCTCATGATCTGTTCATGGGTGAGATAAGTCTTATCGTAAGGTTGGCCGTCCACTTTGATTGACTGGATATAGATATTTTTCTTTGTTTACGTTCGGAGCGAATACTGTAAAAGTCTTGCCATTGGCGAGATGCAGCTTGATTTCCGGAAATAGGGGAGTGCCTATTTCATATCTTCCGCTGACCGGATTTACAGGATAGAATCCCATAGCACTGAATACGTACCATGCCGACATCTGTCCGCAGTCTTCGTTGCCGCAAAGGCCGGCCGGTTCGTTCTTGTAGAGCTCATTCATTACTTTTGCCACGTAATATTGAGTCCGTTCATTGAAGCCTATTGAATTGAAAAGGTAGATAACATGATGGCTCGGTTCGTTTCCATGTGCGTATTGACCGATCATTCCTGTGCTGAAAAGTGGGAGCTCGTCATCTTCGGACGGATGATAGGTAAACATACTATCCAGCTTTTCCGCAAACCGGTTTTTGCCTCCTACGAGATTGACCAGTCCGTCAACATCTTGCTGCACAGACCAGAAATATTGCCAACCGTTGCTTTCGCAAATATGCGGAGTATAGTCGTCTGCTTTGAAATCTTTGATAAAGACGCCTTCGTCATCACGCGGTTGCATGAATGAAGTGGCCGGGTTATAGACATTCTTGTAGTTTTGCGAACGTTTATAGAATTCGTCTGCAATATCTTTCTTGCCCATTTTTCTGTGCCATTTCGGCGATGCAGTAGTCATCGAAAGCATATTCCAATGTCTTGGATAACGACCAGTTTTCTGCGTTATAGCTATCCGTCACGTTATAAGGTATATATCCTAATTTTTTGTAGAGCCCGATGCCCCGGTAATTGTCCAGGTTGGCAGTTGCTACGCAGGCAGCCAGTGCCCTTTCCGCATCAAAGTCTCCGATTCCTTTCAGATAAGCGTCTGCAATCACCGGAACAGCGTGGTAACCGATCATCATGTCCGTTTCGCTGCCGTAGAAGTTCCATACCGGCAGACGTCCGTTCTGTTCGTAGAAAGCGATGAAGGATTTCACCATATCGTTGACACGCTCCGGTTCGGTGTAGGTAAAAAGCGGGTGAGCGGCACGGTACGTGTCCCATAAGGAGAAAGTG
>VOFJ01002296.1_pt1 | contig 13888 bp, 13 predicted proteins | sample 5384081 | NCBI WGS metagenome assembly VOFJ01 (sample SAMN12384729, study PRJNA508395) | human gut metagenome | isolation source: healthy gut I | host: Homo sapiens
GGGGCAGATAGACGGCGCATACGTTAAAAATGCCTCTTCTCGTCTACGATAGCCGTTTCTCCGTAAAGTACGTCGGGAAGTTCGTTACCATTGATAGTGTGCACCATTTGTTGCAGCGTGTCGTCTTCGTGAAAGCAGTCGCCTGCGTTCAGAAAGCAGAATAGTCGCCGCTGGCGAGGGCAATTCCTTTGTTCATGGCGTCATACAGTCCCTTGTCCGGTTCGCTGACAACAGTATGTATCCGTGGGCGGTATCTGTCGATGATAGATAAAAGTGCCATCTTTGGAGGCTCCGTCCACGATGATATATTCTACGTGATGATAGGTCTGCGCAATCACACTTTGAATGGTATCTTCGAGTACCTTTTTCCGCATTATAGGTCACCGTGATGACCGAAAACTTGGGAGTAGGATGAACGCTATGCATATTTCCCCGTTACTTTATTGTAGAGATCCGTATATTTCTTGGCAATAATGCTTTCGGAATAGTTGCCTAATACCTTGCGGCAGGCTTGTGCGGAAAGCTCGTCATATTCCGGGTCCGTCAGTATCCAGTGTATACCGTTGGCAAAGTCCTCCGAAGATTTGTATCGGGCCACATATCCGTTGTGCAGGTGGTCAATCATTTCGGGGATGCCGCCGACATTGAATCCTACGCAAGGAACGCCGCACGCCATTGCTTCCATAATCATGTTGGGAAGATTTTCTTCCAGCGAAGGAATGACAAACAAGTCTACGGCATTATATATATTGACCACTTCGTGCTCATTCTTGATGTAAGGCAACGGGTAGACATGGAAAGGAATCTGTTCCTGCAACTGTTGGGACTGGTTGCCGAATACGACGACTCCCAGCGACTCTTTCCATTCCGGATGTTTCTCAGCCAGCAGTTTGCAGGCTTCGATTAAATATTCGGCCCCTTTCCGCTTATCGGTGATCGGCCGGCCGACCTACCTGAACCTGCAACTGGGCGATCCCGTGCAGGCGGTGATCGTCCCACGTGGTAGCTTCTACCAGGCAAGCGGCGGCGAGTACATGTATGTGGTGGATGAAGAAGGAAAGACAGCTCGCCGCCGCCCTGTCCGTATCGGCCGTCAGAACCCGCAGTATTACGAGGTTGTGGAAGGGTTGCAACCGGGAGAGAAGGTGATTATTTCCGGATATGACTTGTTTGGTGAGAATGAACGATTAATTTTACGCTGATGGAATATTGGTCTCAAGTAATCAAAAGCCAACGGGCGCGGAAGTCTCTTTCCGCCCTGAATGTGTTCGGTCTTTCCGTTTGTGTTGGCGCGGCGCTGCTGATTATGCTCTATGTACGGTTCGAATTGAGTTTCGATTCGTTCCACGACGGGGATCGCATCTACCGTGTGGAGAGCCGTCTTTATGAAGGGGCAACCTTGACGGATAATTGGGCGACGACTTCTTTCGGGCATGCTCCCGCCATGTATCGCGAGATTCCGGGCATAGAGCAGTATGTACGTGTGACGGCACAAGATCGCGGACAAGAGGTGACGTTCGGTGACCGGCAGTTTATCGAAGAACAGTACTGTTATACCGAACCGGCTTTTTTCGATCTCTTCAATTTCCCGATCCTCAAGGGGGAGAAGGGTGGACAGTTGGTCCGTCCGAATACGATGGTGATTACCGAAAGTGCTGCACGTCGTTATTTTGCCGGTGGTGATCCTATCGGCAAAGTGCTGACTTTCCGTACATCTTCGTCCGAACAGCATTTCGAGGTGACGGGCGTGATTGCCGATATGCCTTATAATTCGCATCTGCATTATGACTTCCTGTTGTCTTATTCGACTATTCCGGAGGCAAGGCGCGATATTTGGTATATCCACGGTGTCTATACGTATGTCCGGCTTGAACCGGGAAAGAAACCGGGCGATATTGAAGCGGCTTTCCATTCCATCTCTGAAAAAAATATAAGACAGCGGCATTGAAACATAAGGACTGGAGGGTTGAACTGGTTCGTTTGCGGGATATTCATCTGACTCCCCATAAGTCTTATGAGAAAGAGGCGAAAGGTAGTCGTATGGCTGTACGTATCCTTTCGGTGATGGTAGTCGCCCTTTTACTGATCGGCTGGGTGAACGCGCTGAACCTGACGGTTGCCCGTTATCTGGAACGTGGCAGGGAGTTTGGTATTCGCAAGGCGTTCGGGGCTTCCCGCCGGCAGGTGATCCTGCAAGGATTGCTGGAAGCAGGGTTGTTGAACTTGTCGGCTTTGATCTTGGCTCTCGGATGGGTCGAGGTACTGTTGCCTTTTGTCTGCCGTTGGGTAGGATTGGATTTTGCTGCCGGCGCATTCCGTTTGCCGGAATTCTGGAGTATGGCGGCAGCGTGTTTTATAGGGGGAACTTTGTTTACCGGACTGTATCCTTCATTCCTGCTGACACGCATCCGTCCAGCGGATATCATGCGAGGAAAATTACTGCATGGCCGTAAGGGAAACCGGATGCGGAAGATGTTGATTGTGGCTCAGTTTCTTGCTTCTTTCGTTCTGGTTTCCGGTACGTTGGTGGTGATCGGACAGGTTCGTTATATGCAGCAGGAGACTTCTTCCGCTTCTTCGAACCGGGTACTGGTGGTGAAATATCCGGCTTTTACCGATGATATGTCCGTCAAAATGGAGAGTTTCAAGAAACGGTTGGGACAGATACCTTATGTTGTCCGTGTCTCTATTTCCGGTGCTGTGCCGGGCGTTGAGGTGGCGAACTACTTTACCAATCGTCCTTACGGCAGCGATCCATCCGAAGTGAAGCTGATACAGATGTTTGCTGTCGATTATGATTATCTGGCGCTTTATTCGCCGGAAATGCTTTGTGGACGTGGTTTCTCGGAAGCATACGGCAATGAACGGAATAAGGTCGTCCTGAACGAAGAGGCGGTGCGTCTGCTTGGTTATCCTTCTCCGGAAGAGGCGTTAGGAAAGCAGTTGGAGATGGAAGTGCTGGAAGATCCACTCGAAGTTGTCGGGGTTGTGAAAAATTATCATCAGCAGTCGCTTGCGGAACCGTATAAGCCGATCCTCTTTTTCCTGAAAGAACGGGTCCCGTTTATTGCGACTCCTTATATATCCGTCAAGATGGATGGTCCGGTCAATTCTGACCGCTTGGCTGAAGTGGAACAAATGTACCGGACTTATTTTCCGTCCGCCCTTTTTTCTTATTTCTATCTCGATGATTATCAGGATAGCTTGTATAAGTCGGATCGCAATTTCGGTTGGATTTTTGCCAGTGCGTCATTATTGGCAGTCTTTGTGGCCTGCTTGGGATTATGGGTCGTGACGCTTTTTTTCTACTCGGCACGAGTGAAAGAGGTTGGGATACGGAAGGTTTTGGGAGCCGGTAAAATAAGTCTTTTTGTTGTTTTGACACGTGAACTGCTACTTCTTACGGTGCTGGCCACTGTATTGGGACTTCCTGTTTCTGTGGTTTTGATGAACGGATGGCTGGAGAGTTATGCTTTTCATATCGTGTTGCCTTGGTGGGTGTACGGAGTCGCATTTGTGTTGTTGATGTGTGTTGCTTTCTTGACGGTAGTCAGACAGGTGTGGCGTGTGGTTCGGTTGAAGCCGATGCGTATTCTCAGGAACGAATGATTTAAATGAATATAATATGATTAAAACAGAGAATCTGTCTATGGTCTTCACCACCGAGGAGGTGCAGACGAAAGCATTGAACGAGGTGAACATCGAGGTCAAACAGGGTGAGTTTGTGGCCATTATGGGGCCTTCTGGCTGTGGCAAGTCGACCTTATTGAATATCTTGGGAACGCTTGATTCGCCGACTTCCGGCAAATATTTCTTTAACGGCAAGGAGATAGACAAGATGGGAGAGAGCCAGTTGACGGCTTTCCGTAAAGGGAATATCGGTTTCGTATTCCAGAGTTTCAACCTGATAGACGAGCTGACAGTCTTCGAGAACGTGGAACTGCCGTTGGTTTATCTTGGCAGCCGGAAGTCCGAACGCAAGCGGAAGGTGATGGAAGTCCTCGACCGGATGAATATCGCCCATCGTGCCGGACATTTTCCGCAGCAGCTATCCGGCGGACAACAGCAACGTGTGGCGATAGCGCGCGCCGTGGTGACGGATTGTCCGCTGATCCTTGCCGACGAACCGACGGGAAACCTGGATTCGACAAACGGGGCGGAGGTGATGGAATTACTTCGAGAACTGAACGGGCAGGGGACGACGATCGTCATGGTCACGCACTCGGAACGGGATGCCAGCTTCGCACACCGGATTATCCATCTTTTGGACGGCCGGGTCGTTTCCTGAATATTCATCTTTGAAAATCTTCATCATAATGATAGTAACAAACTATTGGAACTGTGCGTGGCGCAGCCTTACTAAAAAGAAAGGTTTCAGTGTCGTCAATATAGTCGGTCTGGCGATCGGCATGGCGGCAGCCTTGCTGATCCTGACCTATGTGGCTTTCGAATACAGCTACGACGATATGCACAGCCGGCAGGATCGTATCTTCAGGGTTTGAAGCCCGGTTTTTATGAGAACGGGGAGCTGACGGAGGATTGGGCCAGTTCGTCTGCCGGCTATGCTACGGCTATGAAGCAAAACATGAGTGCTGTCGAGGATTATACACGTGTCGGAAGCCAGTATTATCCGGAGCAGGTCGTGAAATACAACGAACTGCTATATCGGGAGACAGGTATAGGCTATGCGGAAGCTAACTTTTTCGATTTCTTTGACTTCAAACTCTTGAAGGGAAATAAAGAAAGTTGTCTGGACGGACCGAACAAGGTAGTTATCACCGAACGTATTGCCCGGAAATATTTCAAGGGAGCGGACCCGATCGGGAAAATCCTGATCTTCCGAAGCGATATAGGAGAGGAAGCTTGCGAAGTGACGGGTATAATGGAAGATATGCCGATCAATACGCATATTCGCTATAATCTGCTGATCTCCTACAAGACGCTCCCGAAGTGGATGGATGAATATTGGTATCGCCACGAAGTCTATTCGTATGTCTTGCTGAAGTCGGCGAACCTGAAAACGCAGGTGGAAGAGGATTTCCCAGTAATGGCGGAGAAGTATAAGACGGAAGAGGCATTGAAGAATAAAACTTGGGCGATCCAGTTGACGAACCTCCGCGATATCCATCTGAATCCGCAGAAAGCTTATGAGCCGGAGGTGAAGGGGAATCGTTCTTCTATCTGGGTGTTGATCTGTACGGCACTTGCTATCCTTTGTATTGCTTGGATCAATTATATCAATATGACAGTAGCCCGTTCGATGGAACGAGCCAAAGAGATCGGTATACGTCGGGCTTCGGGGGCAAGCCGGAGGCAGGTTATTTCACAGTTCCTTTTCGAATCGTTGGTGACGAACAGTATTGCTTTTATCCTGGCTATCGGGCTGATGGAGGCGTTGATGCCTTCTTTCAATAACCTGACGGGACGGGATCTGAGTTTTTCCGTCTGGTTTACGACTTCACTGGGGTGGTATCTGTTGCTGATCTTTGCTGCCGGTGTGTTTCTGTCCGGCTTTTACCCGGCGACGGTTTTGTCCGGCATCAAGCCGATCCGGATGTTGAAAGGAAAGTTTACCCATACGCATGGGGCGACGGTCACCCGCAAGGTTTTGGTGGTGTTGCAATACACGGCTTCTCTGGTGTTGCTTTGCGGGACGTTGATCGTGTACGCGCAACTTCAATATATGCGGAATGCTTCTTTGGGGGTACGGGTGGACCAGACGCTGGTTCTTAAGTTCCCGGCGCAATGCGAGGAACTGGCTATGAAGTTGGAGGCATTTAAGAAAGAGGTGGCGTTATTGCCCTCCGTCAGGGCGGTGACGGTTTCTGGTGCAGTTCCCGGAACGGAGGTAACCGACTTCCTGTCCATCGTCCGCGAAAGTGATGTGACGAAGCAGACGCGCCTGTTGGAGATGTTGAACTGCGATGAGTTTTTTCTGGAAGCTTATGATCTGAAGTTCGTTTCCGGCCGTGGTTTTTCCGAAGATTACGGGGGAGATGTTTATAAGATCGTCCTGAACGAATCGGCTGTCCGTACGTTGGGATTCGAATCGTCCGATGCCGCTTTGGGGCAACGCTTGTCTGTCGAAACCGTCGATCAGCCGATGCAGATTATCGGGGTCGTGAAGGATTATCATCAACAATCGCTTAACAAAGATTTTACGCCGATCTTGTTTGCCCTGCATGAGAAATTGAGTTGGATGAAACAACGTTATATCTCTGTCGTTATGGAGAACGGTAACCCGCGTGATCTCGTGAAACAGGTCGAAGGAGTGTGGGAACGTTATTTCCCGGATTCCAGCTATGATTATTTCTTTCTCGACCAGTTTTTTGACCAGCAATACCGACAGGATGAAGTGTTCGGGTTGATTGTGGCGCTTTTTGCGATATTGGCGATCTTTATCTCTTGTATGGGATTGGCTGTTCTGGTTATGTTTTCTTGTTCGACTCGTATCCGGGAGATGGGAATCCGGAAGGTTCTGGGAGCTTCCCGGAGGCAGCTTTTCTTTGAATTGGGGCGAGAGTTCTTCCTGTTGATTGCTATTGCTGTTGTCATCGCCCTTCCGCTTTCGGGCCGGATCATGGGGGATTGGCTGAATCATTATTCGTTCCGCACGGACTGGAAAGCGTGGTTCTTCCTCGTTCCGGTCGTTTTATTGTGTGTGATCTCCTTGCTGACCATCGGTTGGCAAACCGCCAAAACCATCTTTAGCAAACCGGCCCGGTCTTTGCGTTACGAATAAAATACAAATGTACGCTATTTGCTCATCTGACGGCGATAGCGTACATTTAATTTATTATTATATCAAGGACAATTGCATCAAAGTAGCTTTACTTTGGGGCCGTGGACAAAATCTGCAGCGGTTGTTCGATAGGTTTAGATAAATCATTCTATTGGGGCAAACGGCAGTTCCGTATCTTTTCTGTAGCCTGTTCCGTTGAAGGTGGCGATCAGGTCGCCGGTTTCATTGGTGATCCGCACTTCACAGTTGGCGCGAGCCGCTTGTGGCTGAATGCTTCACGAGCTTCGGCATAAAGGAACCCTTTGCTTTCGGCTTTGAAGAAGTTAATGCTGGATGTAATAGAATGTGTCAGGCGTGCATGACTGTTTGTTGCTGCTGCAAAAGCCGATCAGCTAAAGTGAAGATAGCACCGCCTTGGCATACACCACCGCCGTTGAGGTGTTCCGGCTTTATTTCCATACGGGCTTTGGCATAACCGTTGCCCGTTTCCAAAAGTTCGACACCAGCCAATAAGGCGAACTTGTCGCCTTGAAGAAATTCGTTTATTGTCATGATTATAAAAAATAATGTGCCAATGATAAGAATGAGTGAAGCAGTAAATCATCATTTATGCTTCCTTTCTGTCAAATATCGAACGCTCGTCTTACTTGCTTAACTTCCATTCGGCTCCGTCTTTCGTATCTTTGATATCGAAGCCGATGGCTGTCAGTTCGTTTCGGATCTTGTCCGATGTAGCCCAGTCTTTATTGGCTTTTGCCTGTTGGCGGATGGTCAGCAGCAAATCCATTGCTTTGCCGAATGCCTCGTTGTTGTTGCTTCCGCCCGAAGCTGCTTCATCTTTTATTCCGAGAATATCGAAAAACGAAGGTATGGAATACATCCTGTAGCTCTTTCAGGTCTTCGGCCGAGATCGTAGCCTTGCCATCCTTTACGGAGTTGATCGCGCGGGCTGCGTCAAACAGATGGGCGATTACAATCGGCGAGTTCAGGTCGTCGTTCATCGCATCGTAGCATTTGCGGCGCAAATCCTTCACATCTACAGTAGAAACGTCGGAGGCTTTCAGCTTCATCAAATGATTATAAGCGTCCATCAGACGTTGCAATCCCTTTTCGGCAGCTTGCAGGGCTTCGTTGCTGAAGTCCACCGTGCTGCGATAGTGTGCCTGAAGGATGAAGAAGCGGATGGTCATAGGCGAATATGCCTGGCTCAGCACCTTGTTGTCACCAGTAAAAAATTCCTCCAGCGTGATGAAGTTGCCCAATGACTTGCCCATCTTCTGCCCGTTAATGGTAATCATATTGTTGTGCATCCAGTAGTGAACCATATCTTCTCCCTGTGAAGCAACAGCCTGTGCAATCTCGCATTCGTGATGTGGGAAGATCAGATCCATGCCGCCACCGTGGATATCGAAATGTTCGCCCAGATACTTTTTACCCATAGCCGTACATTCGCAGTGCCATCCGGGGAAACCGTCGCTCCACGGAGAAGGCCAGCGCATGATATGCTCCGGTTGTGCGCATTTCCAGAGAGCGAAGTCGATCGGATTACGTTTTTCATCCTGTCCGTCCAGTGCGCGGGTAGTATTCAGCATATCGTCGATGTTGCGTCCGGAAAGAACACCGTAATTATGATCCTTGTTGTATTTCTCCACGTCAAAGTAAACGGAGCCTTCGCTTTCGTAAGCATATCCGTTGTCAAGAATTTTCTTTACCAGTTCGATCTGCTCGATGATATGGCCCGAAGCATGCGGTTCGATGCTGGGCGGTAGAACGTTGAGCGCTTCCATAGCGTGATGGTAACGGTTCAGGTAATACTGCACCACTTCCATCGGCTCGAGTTGTTCGAGACGGGCTTTCTTGGCAATCTTGTCTTCACCATCGTCAGCATCATGTTCCAGGTGGCCGACATCCGTTATGTTGCGTACATAGCGTACCTTGTATCCTATATGAGTCAGATAACGGAACAGCAGGTCGAAAGTGATAGCCGGCCGTGCGTGGCCCAGGTGGGCGTCACCGTAAACCGTAGGACCGCAAACGTACATACCCACATGCGGTTCGTGCAGCGGGATGAACTGTTCCTTTTTTCTTGTGAGTGTGTTATAAATGCTTATTGGATGTTCCATATCTATTTGTATTTAAGAGGGGCAAACTTACAATAAAATCGGATAATTTTGAGTAAGTTTGCCCCTAAATAATTGAAAATATAATCAACGAAAGATGTAAGCCATGAAACTAAACTCTGTTTTGACACTTTTATTTATCGCTTTGTTTACGGCATGTAAAGGCGGCGCGTATGACCTGTCCGGATATGGTCTGAAACCGGATACCGGAGAAAATGCTTCTCCGTTGATTGCGAAAAGCTCTTCAAGAGATTGCGGCGGAAGTGAACTCCGATACGGTCCGGATACTGTTGCCGAAGGGACGTTATGATTTCTATCCCGAAGGTGCTTCCAAACGTGAATACTTCATTTCCAACCATGACCAGGATAATCCGAAACTGGTGGGACTGGCTTTTGAAAATATGAAGAATGTGATATTTGACGGACAAGGTTCCGAACTGGTTTTCCATGGGCGGATGCTTCCGGTTTCTTTGGTCGGTTCGGAGAACTGTACATTGAAGAACTTTAGTATCGATTTTGCGAATCCACATATCAGCCAAGTGAAAGTGTTGGAGAAACGACACGGTCGGAGGCTTGATCACCTATGAGGTCGCTCCCTGGGTGGAGTACGAAATACGCGATAGCAACTTTGTCGCGCTAAAGGGGAAGGTTGGGAACATGTCCCTGCCTGGGGCATCGCTTTTGAAGGAGATACAAAGCGACTGGTCTATACCACCAGCGATATTAGTGTGGGCAGCAAGCATGTCGCAGAGATTGCTTCCCGCAAGATTCTTGCGCCTTGGAAGAACAAGAAACTGATACCGGGAACGGTCGTTGTGTTCCGTGGATACGGTCGTCCGACTCCGGGTGTATTTATGTATCATGATACGAATACGACACTCGAAAATATACAGGTTCATTATGCTGAAGGAATAGGACTGCTGGCCCAGATGAGTGAAAATATCACGTTGGATAAATTCTCGGTCTGCCTGCGTGGCAAGGACGATCCACGTTATTTCACGACACAGGCCGATGCGACTCATTTCTCCGGCTGTAAGGGATTGATCCGTTCGGTCGGTGGTCTGTATGAAGGTATGATGGATGATGCCATCAATGTGCATGGAACCTATCTGAAGGTGCAAAAGCGAATAGACGACAACAAGACGTTGGTTGGCGAATATATGCACGGGCAGTCCTACGGTTTCGAATGGGGGCGTCCGGGCGATGCCGTCCAGTTCATCGAGTCCAAAACGATGGAGGTTTTAGGTGAACAGAACAAGGTGGCTGCGATTGAAACAGCCGACAAGCCTGACGGCCATGGTGTAAAACAGTTCCGCATTACGTTTGAGAAACCTGTCGATCCCGCCATTAGTGAGGTTGGTACTTACGGTATCGAGAATCTGGAATGGACGCCGGAGGTTTATTTTGCCGATAATGTGATCCGTAATAACCGTGCCCGTGGTTCCCTGTTCAGTACTCCGAAGAAGACTGTGGTCGAGAAGAACGTTTTTGATCACACATCCGGTACGGCAATCCTACTGTGCGGCGACTGCAACGGGTGGTTCGAGACGGGTGCCTGCCATGACGTACAGATCCGGAATAACAAGTTTATCAATGCTTTGACAAATCAGTTCCAATTTACGAACGCCGTTATTTCTATATATCCGGAGATACCTGATTTGAAAAGTCAGAAGAGATATTTTCATAGCGGAATCGTGATCGAGGACAACGAGTTCGAAACCTTTGATATGCCGATCCTGTATGCAAAATCTGTGGACGGCCTAGTCTTCCGCAATAATGTGATTAGACAAAATCATGATTATCCGGCTTTCCATTGGAACAACCATCGTTTCTTCTTCCAGCGCGTTGTTAATGTCGAGATCAAGGATAACCGGTTCGACGGAGGGTTTGATGAGGAGAAAGATATAAGGTCTGAGGAATAAAAACGTATAGGCAAGATTAAAAAAGGATTAAGGGGTGTGTAAGATACGGACATATTGATTTCAATGTAATTTGTATCTGACACACTCCTTTTCAATTATACTCAATGATCCGTCCAATCTCCACTTTCCTTTATCAACTGGACTAATCGTTCTACAGCTTCTTCTTCGGGGATATTTTTCAGGACGCATTCTTTACCTTTATATAGGCTGATCCGGTTCTTTCCGGCGCCGACATAGCCATAATCAGCATCTGCCATTTCGCCGGGACCGTTCACGATACACCCCATGATACCTATTTTCAAGCCTTTCAGATGAGAAGTGGCTTTCTTGATACAGGCGATTGTTGTTTGCAAGTCGTATAAGGTACGTCCGCAACTTGGGCAGGAGATATATTCCGTCTTGCTGATGCGGGTACGGGTTGCTTGCAGGATGCTGAACATACAACTGTCCGTTACCATCGTTTCGCACCCTTCGTTGTGCAGCATGATCCCGTCGCCGAAGCCATCTAACAGCAAAGTTCCGAAGTCGACGGCCGCTTTCAGTTGCAACGCTTCAATATCTGTCTCTCTATAGTCGCGATGCAGGATGACCGGCACATCACAACCGGCTGCCAGCAAGTGATGCATGGCGGCACGTTCGGCAGCGATACCGTTCCGGTGATGTGTGCTCAGGATGACAATTACGGACTTATCCTGCTTCAGCACTTCGATCACGCGGTCGGTCAGATCTCGGTAGGTAAGGCGGATAAATTTCAAGGGAACGGAATAGTCTTTTAACTCGTCTATTTCCGATGCGATAAAAAAAGGATAGGCGTTCCGGACGTTCTTTCCAGAAGTGGGCGTCTACCAAAAGACGAAAGTTGTCCGGCAGGTTCTCCGGATCTTCCTTGCCTATGTATATATAGTCCGGCTGTGACGCATGATCAAACTCAAAATCACCGTTGCTACGATCAGAAATGACAACCGGCGGGAAATTTCCCCCGATTCTTTCCGCCACCCGGCTGTGACGACGATCGGCTGTAACCGGATCATAACCGGGGGGCAGGTGAGGCCTCTACAGGTTCATGTCCTTCGCGTTCGAGTATGTAGTCAACTAGCTTACGGGCAACAGGGATTTCAGCTTCCGGATCTTCGCTCAAAGAGACGCGGATCGTGTCGCCGATGCCATCGGACAATAGGGCCCCGATTCCGACAGCGCTTTTGATGCGTCCATCTTCGCCATCGCCAGCTTCCGTCACACCGAGATGCAACGGGTAGTACATATCTTCGGCTTCCATTGTTCGGACTAATAGGCGGACGGTTTTCACCATTACAACCGTGTTCGAGGCTTTAATGGAGATTACGACGTCGGGGAAAATTCTCATCCCGGCAAATACGCAGGAATTCCATGCATGAGGCAACCATGCCTTCTGGAGTGTCGCCGTACCGGCTCATAATTCGGTCGGACAGCGAACCGTGGGTTTACGCCAATACGAATGGCGGTTCCGTGTGCTTTGCAGATGTTAAGGAATGGTATGAAGCGGTCGCGTATCTTCTGTAACTCTGCGGCATATTCCTCGTCGGTGTATTCCTGCAGATCGAACGTCTTTACCTTGTCAACATAATTTCCGGGGTTGATACGTACTTTTTCCACCTCTTCGGCAGCAGCATCGGCCGCGCGTGGGTTAAAATGGATGTCGGCGACTAACGGAGTCGTATATCCGGCTTCGCTAAGTTGTTTACGGATTACACCTAAATTACGGGCTTCACGTTCTCCTTGGGCGGTGAAACGTACATATTCTGCACCGGCTTCGATCATTCGGATCGCCTGGCAGACGGCCGCATCAGTATCCATTGTGGAGACGTTTGCCATCGACTGGATGCGAATCGGATTATCGCCCCCTAACGGAGTATTTCCTATGTTGACAATAGACGATTTGCGACGACGATAGTTAAAAAAATCTTCCATCTTTTTTAGTTGAAAGGTGAAAGTTGAAAGGTGAGAGTTGAAAGGTGAGAGTCAACAAGGGAGGCAAGCGGTATCGAATACTTTGCATTTTTGTTGACTTTCAACTCTCACCTTTCAACTAATTCATTTTATATTTGAAAGAAACCTTAGCCAGTTCTTCATTCGCTTTTACGATTTTCTTTTTAAGGTCTTCCTTATAAGCGGCAAGCTTATCCTGGAGTTGTTCGTCTCCGACGGCGAGCATTTGGACTGCCAGTATACCGGCATTCAAAGCACCGTTGATACCGACGGTGGCAACCGGGATTCCCGGAGGCATCTGTACGATGGCTAGCAAGGCATCCATACCGTCGAGCGTCGAATTGATAGGCACTCCAATCACAGGGACTGTTGTCATTGAAGCGATCACTCCACAGAGATGGGCAGCCATGCCGGCAGCCGCAATAATCACTTTGATACCGCGCCCTTTGGCTCCTTTGGCGAATGCTTCCACTTCGGCTGGTGTACGATGGGCAGACAGGGCATGCATTTCGAATGGAATCTCCATTTCGTCAAGCAGTTTGGCCGCTTTTTTTCCATTACGTGCAGATCCGAAGTACTGCCCATGATAATACTGACTACAGGTGTCATTTCGCAATCATTTGTTCGTATTCGGCGGCAGAACATCAGTTCATCCAGTTCAGAGGGATCTGAAACAGATATCTTGATTAACCATCCGTTGCCATATACATCTTCATTCACCAGTTCAGGTTTGTCGTCAATCCAACTCGGCATTCGCTTCGATCACTTCACCACTTACCGGCATGAATAGGTCTGAAACGGTCTTTACAGCTTCGATTGTACCAAAAACTTCTTCTTTGGCAACAACTTCGCCTTCTGTCGTGATGTCAACGAAAACGATTTCACCCAGTTCGCCCTGAGCATAATCTGTAATACCAACGTAAGCGACATCGCCATCTACACGGATCCATTCGTGATCCTTTGTGTACTTTAAATCTGCAGGGAAATTCATAATTTTAGTGTTTTTATTAGATGAATAAATAGATATAACTCAAGAATGAGGCTACAAAGGTACATATAAATCCGAGACAAAACCCGGCATATACCTGCATAGGAGTATGTCTTTGCTTTTCAAAAGATACGCGAAGTACCGACCAATC
>VOFJ01003460.1_pt1 | contig 13880 bp, 26 predicted proteins | sample 5384081 | NCBI WGS metagenome assembly VOFJ01 (sample SAMN12384729, study PRJNA508395) | human gut metagenome | isolation source: healthy gut I | host: Homo sapiens
GGGAAGGCTTAGAAATGGCTTAAGCGGCAAGTCAGGATATTTACTGCACTATAAATTTTCACATCACCTGGGTGAGAGGTGGTCAAGGAGGAAAACATGAAACAATTAAAAAGAAAGATATTTGCATTTCTGGTTGCTGCATGCTTAATCTGCATGAATATCGTACCAGCTTTCGCAGATACAACAACAGACGCTACAGCTCCTGCTGCAGCCGATGTAAGACAGGAAGCCCAGCTTACTGCTTCTTACCTTATGAACAGTATTGATTTCTCTACATATGCTGATACCGGCGTATTCTATGGAGTTTCAAGAGACCTGTTCCTTGCAATCCGTTCAGGATATGACTGCTCTAACCAGCTTGCTGCATATCTTGAATTCGTTAAGAATAACATTAGCGAAGATGGAACTTTAAACATCAATAACGGATACAATGCTAAGAATTATTATATTTCAAGCTATACATATCTTATAATGATTCTTTCTGCATCAGGAATTGATGCTTACGGATTTCAACGGAATCAATGTTGTCAGTAAATTTGATAAAATTATCAACACATTTTCAGTTGATGACTTAAGCAATAACAGCATGAATATCTATCACATTGGTTCAGTATATTCAGTAGTTAATGCTTACAGAGACACCATCAGTAACTCAGACAAAGTATTAGCTGATATCAAATCAGCTCTCCTTGCAGCTTGTACTGCTGATGGCAATGGTATTGACAACTGGGGAAACTCAACTGATAGTAATGGATTTGTATTTCCATTCTTTGCATCATTATATGATACAGATTCTGATGTAAAGAAAGCTGTTGACAGTGCTGCAGACTATTCTAAGCAGACTATATTAACAGATGGCACATCAGGATATAGTGTTCAATATCCAACACCTTGGCAACACTAATTCGTCTGGTATGAACCTTGCATTCTTTGCTCAGTACAACAATCCGGATGTTAATACTGCTGTTTTATATAATTCAATTGTTAATAAGTTCAAATCTCAGCTTCAGGTAATGGTGCTTATATTAATACATACACAGGTCAGGAAGACTTCAAATCAGCAACACCTGATGCATTACAGGGGTATCATCACTTACCTCTATGCTCTTGAGGGTAAAACTAACCCATTTGATATAACCGCTGATGTTAAGGCTATTGCAGACGCAAAGAACGCTCCTATTGAAGAGCCTTCTACTGAGCCTTCTACTGAGCCAGCCACAGAACCTTCTACCGGCAATGAAGTATCACCTGCAACTGGTGATATTAATGTTTACATGTACCTGCTCTTAGCTGCTTGTGCTGCTACATTCGCATGTGTAACTGTTTACAAAAAAAAAGTGCCCGCTAATAACTGCAGACACACAGCTCTGCCGCCGGAATCCTCGCGATATCCGGCGGCAGTTTTTATATATTGGTAATTCACACCATAGTATAAGCTTTTTTGAAGTGGTAATCTAAAAAGTAGACACCAACCCAATTATTGTAGACATTATTTATATATATAAGAGTACCATTTTTTATAAGGTAGTCACTTATACAATAATGGAATCATGGAGGTGTCACATGAAGCACAGTTTAGAGGAAAGAATTGATATAGGACGACGTATGTATTTACACGAGATTACATATAAAGGAGGCTATGGAGATTTATGGTCTTAGTGAATCCTGTGCACATAAATACATGACAGATTATAAGAAAGCACAAGGAATTCCTCTTGCTAATACAGTGCCTAAAATGAAAAATTTACAGTGTGTTGTAAGTGATATGACCGCATTTCATTTAAAGGGAAGTTATTATGAACTAACACTTTTTATGGATTTATGGAACAATGAAATACTTTCATATTCACTTTCATCACGAAAAGGTGATAGTATGACATATATTCACGGGTTAGCATAATATATATGTCTATTTTAAAAAATAAGTTAAAAAAGATGTGTTACAATCATTAACACAGCTTCAATACTCCCAATTATTTTAATTGTCTTTGTGGTAATCTAATAGAAATACCAAACCATATCACATTACATTGGCGTTCTAACCTCTATTAAGTTACCATCTAAATCATAGAATCTAACCACTTTTTTTTGCCCCCAGCTGTAAGTCATAAGATGGTTAACATATTCAACTTTTTTTGGATATAGTTTCTCTAGCTTCTCGACAAAAGCTTCTATGTCTTTCTCTTCAAAATATAACTCAATTGAATTATTTTTGTGAACAATATCTGTCCATTATCCTCATCTTTAGCAACAAATAATTCGATGTTTCCACTACTTCCACTACTTTTTTGTGGATGTAACCACTATTTTACTGATTGTGGAGCCTGACGGAACAGATGTGCTGCTGATTGTAAAAGAACCAAGAGCGGAAGTTGCCACTGTATCATTTGTTCCAAAAAGGAATTTAACATTCCAACAGAATGTCGTGATGATCCAGAAGTTAATGCTGTCGGAGTTATTTCAAATGTCATTGTTTTTCTCCGTCTCCGAATAATTTTCCCTGAGTTTCTGCCGCAAAAGCTGTGACATTCATTGTAAAAAGCATGACAACACATACAATAATAGAAAAAAACGTTTTCTCATAATGAATCTACCTCCATACTTTATGTAATCATCCCCATCTAAATATACTAAATTGAAAAATCAAATCTTCCACCGATTTTATTATCCTCTGGTTTGATAGAATTCCATTCAATATTTTTAATTTTATCCAAAAGTTCATCTTTTGAATTTGCTTGAACAGTAGCTTTTTTACTTCAATTTGCTTTTAATTGTTCCTTTTTTCTTCGCCTCTTTCTTCTCCGCAGCTTTTTTTTTCCTGAATTTTTTCAAGATATTCTTTCTGACTAGCTGATGTTTTTTCTAATTGAGCAAAGAATGTTGTAGTTCCATCACTATTAAAAAGAAATACCAAACTTTGTTATTTTTGTATCAGTATCTGCACTGTTTTCTATTCCGTTTGTCTTACCAAATGCTCTTTCAAATCCAAACTTGAGCATTGATTTCATCCGACATACGCAAAGCACCTTCAATACTATGCATCTTTTCAGCATAATATTTGGGATCGGATGCCATCTTCTCCATTTCTTCCTTTGAGAAAATAACCGTAAACTCTTTATCACTTTGTGCTAAAATATCTTTAGCATTATCACCATTTTCAAAATCTGCAACCATAAAGTCCATATCTGTTCTTGAGCCACGCATATCTTTAAGCATTTTTTGTGCCTCTTTACTTAGATTTTTTTCGGCTATACTTTCTGTCACATTTTTCTTGACCTTATCATTTTCTGTTGTTTTCGCTGTTTCTTTTTTCTTATCTACTGTACCTGCCTTGTAGGTATTCTGATAACTTCCATAAACAGTACCCGTTGTATTCACATTCATTGACATATCCTTTGTCCTCCTTCTCTGAATCCGTTCTTTATTATTTATTGTTTCTAATATTATATATCGGCTTTATTCCGAAAAACTATAATCCTCCCTGTTATTTTTTATCCCATGATTATTGAAAATCTAAAAATTTGATAAGCTCATCTAAGAGATTATGTTTCAATTTTCTTCTATGTATTTCACTACTCTATCTATATTTCCGCTTTCATATTCATCATGTGTTAATTTGAAACACTCATCCTTACTAACACTGCTGTAGTCTATATACCTAGCAATATCTTCTGGAATTAAAAAACAAGTTTACTCCTTCTCGTTTCAGCGATTGTAAATCTCCGTGATTGACATCAACAATTACTTCCACTTCCCAATTTTTTGCTTTAATTACAGACTGTAAATTTTCTTTTTTAATACAGTACTTCTCTTTTTTTTTTTAAAAATATTAAAATGTCCATCATGTCCAACCTGTGAATTTCTCCCATTAGTTACATAGGGTACAATGGCTATTTTTTTTATCATTAACTTGTCCTCCTTTTCCACTTCTTATAACTTCCGATTTTTCAAACTCTTTATATTGGTAATACAGAAATCGCCCATATTATCTCTAACCTAACAATTTCTATTTTAGCAAATAAAATATTCAAAATTCAAACCACTTTTGATGTGATTGTTAATCATATTCCTTTTGCATTGACCAAATAATTCTTTTTTGCCTTGTCAATAACTTCCGTAACATCATCACTTTCAAATATTACCTCTTTTTCTTTGTTTAACAACTGTGTTTGACATCCACACATATGACGGCAATTTTTTCTTAAGCGCATTATAAACAACTAATGTCGCTTTGACATCCTCTAAACTATCGTGAACCAACTCATCAAAATTTAACCATAATAACATGCCGCATTTGTTAGCTTTTGATAATGGTTACCATAATAATTGTTCCATTCTCCATATATCTTAGCAAATTCTATCATTGGATCGTATATTATAGTACCATGTTTAAACCTAATTCCTGCATTAGCTAAAAATGCATAGTCAAAATAATCTCTGGAACATATTGCTGTCCAATTGGACACTGATTTGAGCAATAATAATTAGTGTTCACAATTCCGGTGATTTATACTTATCAGCCATTATGAGTACTTCTTCCGGATGTGGCAGCACCTTCTCACTGTCTATTTTTCAATTCTCTCTGAGGCACGCACTCTAAAAAGTTCACTTGCCTTTTCTCGGCTAAGTCCTAGCTCCTCTCTTTTTTTAACTGGTATACATTCTTATTCTCTTTAATTGATGCTCTTCCCATTTCTTATTCCTTCACTTAAAATCTTACTGTATCTTTGCTATAATTCCTTCTTCTGTTATAGTTTGCCGACATTCCATAGGCACATCTGAATGCATTATCTGCCATACCTGTTGCATACCGGAGCTAAAGATTTTTTAGATAATCTTTTTTCCGATATCCAATACACCCTCTCCTTCATCTGATGAAATAAGTTTGCCTTCAAACTCATCTGTCCTGTATAAAAACCTACATTTCGTACATCTCCTGATATCCAATGATATATTCCCATTAACTTAGGATTTTTAATTGTAAGTCCAGTTTCTTCATGCATAAATACTTCCCTGATAACTGATTCTATAAAAGTCTCCCCTGCCTCTACATGACCACTTCTGGGAAAGTCGTACCAGAATAATTCTTGCCCACTTTATCCAAGGCCAGTACATTTCCTTTATTATCACTAATCATGCACATGTTCATGAATACTACTTTTTCTATCATCTGTTACTCCATTTAATATAGCTTATCAACTTCTTTTTCATATGCTGATTCTGTATCTCTGTCAAACAGAACAAAATATATTTCTTCTATTTGCTTTGGAAATTCCTGCTCAAATCTTGCCACAACATTTACAGCAATGTGTGCTGCCAGTTTAACAGGAAAACCATAAACACCTGTTGATATAGATGGAAACGCTATTCTTTTTATACCTTTTTCCATTGCAAGTTTAAGCGAATGATAATAACAGCTGGCAAGCAACTGCTCCTCATTATCCTTTCCGCCTCTCCATATAGGTCCGACTGTATGTATAACATAATCACATGGCAGATTATATAGCCTTTGGTAATCTTTGCTTCTCCTGTTTCACATCCATGAAGCGTCCTACATTCTTTTAAAAGATCAGGACCTGCTACCCTGTGAATTGCTCCATCAACACCGCCACCACCTAAGAGACTGTTATTTGCTGCATTTACTATAGCATCAACGTAATCTATTTTTGTTATATCACCTAGAACTTTTTTTAATCATCGTAATTTCTCCCAAATATTTTCTTTAAATATTTCCCATTATACCGTCAAACCACCGCCAATATCGCCTTCAATTACTCTTTTTTTCTTCCATCCTTATAAGTAATCTGCAAGGTATATCCATAGCAAAGCTTCCATAATATTCTTATACAAACCTTTTAGAGAACTCCGTGGGGAAGAGTCTCTGTTTTTTGTGCATAGGTGTATACAATATACATGATGATACTTTTTAAATCACTTTCCCTTTTCAACTCTTTGAAAAAATGCCTTTGCATTATCCAAATCATTCTTATCCGGATGTCCTTTTGATATGCCCTCCAATAAGTTTGAATGGTCCAAATGTGTCAAATCCCTTACAAGAAAATTCTCCCACAATTCTTCCCTGCTTTTTCTTTAACAATTTTCCTTTATAGAATCAAAGACCGGCTTTCCTCCATAAGTGCACATAAGAAAAACATCCTTATTCTCTGGAAGATTTACTTCTGCAAAGTTAATTACGGACTGATGCATCTTGCCAAAATAAATACCAGAAGCAAAACCTATAAGATCATACCCTGATAAGTCCTTTTCAGTAATCTTAGTTGCATCAACTACATCAATATCATTTTCAGCTGCTATTGCACATACCAGCTCTTTTGTATTATTGTGATGAACCGACGCGTATATAATAACTGTTTTTCATATCTGCTTCACTCCATTATTTCTTAGTTTAAAATCCAATCTCATCTGGTGCCACAGGACATTTCCATGAGTAGATTTATCAGTTATACCCTCATCAAACATAAGCCAGAAATGATTCCCAAAATATTTTTATTCTTTGCTCAAATTCTTCTTTAGTTGCTGCCTCTAAGACAGGGAAAACATACAGATTCAACCGATGCAATATCGTCTAAATCAGCCATTGTTGCATATCTTATATTCACAATCATTCCTTCTTTACTATTGCTTTTTATATTTAGTTTTTATTCATATATTACTATAATTTGCTTAAATACTCTGCCGGAACAGCCTTCGTAAGCCATACTCCATTTACAGATAAGAAAAACTCAAATCCTTCATCTGTCATCTTTCCGGCTGCCACCCTATACACCACAGGCTTTCCATGCCTGCTGCCCACCTTAACTGCTGTATCAATATCCTTTGATAAATGAACATATAACCGGCTCTTTGAAAGTAATCCTTCTTTATCGATTGATGAAACAAACTTTTCTCCCGTTCCATGGTAAAAAACTCTGGAGGAGTTTTTCCTTTTCAAGTTCAACATCAACAGGTATTGAATGCCCCCTTGGTTTCGCTCTGATTAATGTCTTATCTTTATTAAATGAATATCGCTGCTTGCTGTCAGTTCGCACAATCTCTTCAAGCATCTTCATATCAAATGGTCTTTTTTTTACTTATACCTGATATCAACTCAGATACATCTGCCCAGCCATGTTCATCAAGTTTGATTCCTATTGTTTCCGGTTTATGCCGCAAAATAAGACTTAAAAATTTGCTTGTGTCCGTTAATCCCATTGTTATCCCCCTTTAGTTTTCTTTTTATAGCTTCCTGTAAGGCAGATACTGCACATTATATGCGTATTTCTAATACTTTCTACTCAATCACATACTCATACATTCTAAACTGCCTGTTTCCAACTACCTCATAAAATATGTTTTTCAGTACTTATGTATTTAAAACCTGCTTTGATATATAACTTGTCAGCTAGTGTGTTCTTATCTATTACATCAAGATGAATGGCTTCAATGTTTTCTAACTTAGCATATGATATTAAGTTTTTTACAAATTGAGTAGCAAGACCCATACCGCGGTACTCATATCGCACTGCAAGAGCATGGATTATCCATACATTATTATCCCTTTCATTTACTTTCCACGCTACCCTTTTTATACTCTTTATTAGAATTACTGTTAACTATGGCACACGCCTTAATAATTCCTTCATCTCTTAATACGAACAACTCTTTCTGAACAATACCAGCCATTAAAAAAATCTGCTGAAGGATGTACACCCTTTTCCCAGTCAGGGAAAAGAAGGTTCTTCTTTTGCTTTTTATCTATTAAATCCCAATAGAGATTTTCTATCTCATTAAAATCCTCCAGGCATGCTAATTCAAAATTCATATATCTGTCTCCTAATTTTTTTATTTAACTCCAGTTCTTCCAGACATCCGGCTGGTATCCGAGTGTTGATGCTTTTCCATTTCTTACAACAGGAGTCTTAATAACTGAAGGATTTTCCATTACCTTTTCAAGTTTATCTTCATCAGCTGTGTATTTTATAAGCGCAAGCAGATCTTTGTCTTTTCCATCCCCAGTTAATCATTCCCTGTAACCCGCCATTAACCTGAGCCACAGAATTAAACTCCCCCTTGCTCATTCCTTTTTCCTTCATATCTATAAACTGGTACTTTATGCCTCTTTCCTTAAAAGAAACGCTCTGCCTTCTTTGTATCATTGCATTTCTTAGTTCCAAATATCTGTATATTCACAATAGTTTCCTCCAAAATTTATTAATCTTTTCCTGCATTTTCCTGTAGCAGCTTTTCCACTAGTCTCTCAAAAGAGACTTCAAAGTTATAATCATCCTTATCACTTCTTTTTTCTTGGACCTTTCATGTGGTTTTTACTGCTTGCCCGCCTTGCCTTCTTACTTATATGTCTCTCCATTAACATAAGATCAATATTTTCATTTGTATACCATTTCCCGGACTGATGAATGGCATATGCACCCTTACTTAATGCCATGGCAGCTACACCATAGTCCTGCGTAACTACTAAATCTCCTTTTTTTCACAAAGGCTTATTAACTTAAAAATCAACTGCATCAGCTCCGGCACCCACATATACCACTTCTGAATAGTCTGATGTAAGATAATGATTAGTATCACACAAAAGCGTTACGGCAATATTATGACTCTTAGCTATTCTTTCAACTATCCCAATCACAGGGCATGCGTCAGCATCTACATATATATGCATACTCTTATCTCTTTCATTTACAATCAATTGTTATATACATTTAGGAACTGTCTCTATTTCATTCCACAGATAACTTATACCAGCGTTTTATGTATGGGTCATCAAAAAGCTCAAGGTCGTTTTCTGTAAGTTTCACAAAAAGATCGATAAGCCCGTCATACTCATTAATATCTCCTGCAGGATACAGTTTCCAGTTTAGCTGCTCTAATGTCCAGTTACTCTTAACTGAATTGTGAAGCATAGACGTTGTCGCATAATTAGACAGGTTATCCTCTCCTCCAATGGCAATAGGAATGATGTGGTCAATTGTTGGGACCAGCTCCCAGTAGGCACACCTGTGACATTCTTCCATCTTCCAATGGCTCTGATATGGAAATGCATCCGGCATGTATGAAAAGCAGACTGCTAAGATAATTCCATTCCGTAGCATTGATATTTTTTGAAAATGCAGTATCAGCCGGAACCGGTAACTTCCTTGTAGACGGACCGAAAGAAACTGTACGCATAGATGAATCTATCCTGCCGGAAGATACTACTTTCGGTGTCCGTATTAGTGGTGACAGTATGGAACCTGAATTCCACGATGGTCAGATTGCATGGATATTACAGCAGGAATCTGTTGCTAATGGAGAAATCGGCATCTTCGCTCTAAACGGAGAAGCCTACATTCAAGAAATTACAAAACGATAAAGACGGAATTTTCCTTATCTCGCTTAATGAAAAGTATGCACCTATCAAGGTTGGAGAAAACGACCGCTTAGACATATTTGGAAAAGTTCTTGAGAAAATCTGATGCTTCTGCTATTACAGGACATTGCCGATAAAATTGCAAAGTCCTTTTTATCGGACACATAATTTTGCATAATTGACAATAAGAAAATATCTATAGAACTGAAAGAAGGGATTTTTATGGCGGTTACCAATAATATCAGAGCAATCCGTGAACAGCGTGGCATTTACCAGGATGACCTTGCCGCTGCTATCGGATACAGCACCAAAACTGTCGGCAGAATAGAACGTGGGGACAGCACACCATCTGCCGAATTTATGCTGCGGATATCAAAGTACTTTAATATGCTGGTCGAAGATGTATTCCATGTGGAAGATTGAGCTGGGTATTTTATCCAGCTCAATCTTCCGCTCCCTGTAAATGAGAATTTGTCCGCTCCTTTATATAAAATAATTCCATTTTTCAGAACTACTAACTTTTTTTCTTATCTAAATGACATTGATTATCTAATTAACTACATTATTTTCTGTCTAAAATATCCATAAATTCGTCACCTGTAATTGTTTCCTTATTCATAAATTTATCAGGAAGCATAAAACGCTCCTACCGCTGACTGTGATATCCTCAGTGTATCATTCTTTAAATCTATAATATACAGATAATCATCCATACAAGGTGCAATTAAGTCAATCACACTTCCTGCTTCCCTGCTCGTCAAGTATTTTATATGCATCAAAAGCCATTATCAAAATTCACCTTCCATTATATTACTCTTCAATGTCTGAGATTTTGAATTTTGCTATCATTTCACTCAGATTTTCTGATTCACTGCTCATCTGCTGGCTCGCAGCCGCACACTCCTGTGATGTTGCTGAATTGGTCTGTACAACATCATTGATCTGCTCAATTCCTTCGTTAATCTGCTTGATCTCACTGGTCTGGGTCTCAAGTGTATCAGCTATATTAGTCACCTCTTTTGTAATCACCTTAGAGTTCTCTGCTACTTCTTCAAGCTGTGAAGCTGTCTGCTCTGCAATATTCATGCCTTTTTCAACAGCCTGCACAGATGTCTCTATAAGCGCAGCTGATTCCTTTGCAGCCTGTGCACTTTGATCGGCAAGCATATTTACCTGATTTGCCACAACCGCAAAGCCTTTTCCTGCCTCCCCTGCTCTTGCTGCCTCAATAGAAGCGTTTAATGCAAGCAGGTTGGTCTGTGATGCAATCTCATTAATGGTTGATATAATCTGATCTATCTGTTTAGAGGCTTCGTTTATTTCATGCATAGATGTAACCATCTCCTGCATCTTTCCATTGCTTTCCCAAATTGCACCTCCAAGCTCGTCCACTTTTCCACTGATTTCCTTTGCACTCTTTGAATTCTGCTCCACCTGTTCTGAAACTCCCTCAACCGTCGCTGTCAGTTCCTCTACAACCGCAGCCTGATTGGTTGCACCGTCTGCAAGGTCATTTGAGCTTGCAGCTACCTGCTCTGCCGCACTTGAAACCTCGCTTGATACATTCTGGATTCCCTTTATGGTGACTGCCATACTTTTTTTCAAATTCCATAAATGAATGTAAAATACCTACAAAATCGCCTCCTTCCACTCTACTTCCGGCTGTGCATCAAAATGTCCGTCCGCAAAAGAGCTTCATCGACCTGTCTATATCATCCACATATGAGCCGAGAATACGGATAGACTTTCTCATGCTGTGTGCCAATCTACCGATTTCATCCTCTGAACGGTAATCAAGTGTGCTGTGAAGATTTCCTTCTGTCAGCTCCTTTGCCACATCCTCGATTGCATGTAACGGCTCAAGGATTGTATCAAGCACGATCTTTCCTGTTCTCTTTGTCAACTGCCATGCACATGTCAGACAGATAATGACGACTATGAGTCCGACTGCAGCACATACATATGTCCTTACAACTGCCTGATGGCTTCTTTCGTCAGTCAGCTTGTCGATTTCCTTTGCAAGCTCAACAGTTTTATTTAACTTTGGTGTACACTCATTGATAATCTGATCAACAGCCCCATCCTTCTGTCCGGCTTTAATCTTATCCATGATTGAGTATCCGGTATTCGCCCAGTCAGAAAGAGCCTTTGAATATTCATTATACTGATTCTCCGGAACAACACCTGATTTTTTTTATTGTTTTTAACTGCACATCAACATCTTCAAGCTTTTCTTTTGCGCCCTGCTCATAGTCGTCATATGTTGATTTGTCAGGATTAAGTGCCATCTCTCTTACATTTCTAGCCGCTGAATTTACATTTATTCTACATGTCTTAACCGCCTGATCGGCAGCATTTACCTTGTTTACATAGTTTAACATATTGAAAAACAACACACCAATGACCGCAATCGAAAGCAGTCCCGAAATAAGCATCATGGTAATAACCATTCTATAGCCATAGTTAATCCTTTCACCCAAATGCATGTTTTCCAATTTCTTTTTTCATCGCATCTTTTTTTTTGAAGACATAGTTTGTTATTTCCTCCTATCTTATGATACCTTTTGACCCTTTAATCATATTATTATTTATACTCAAGTCTGAATTCGTCAGATGAATTTAGTATAGTACTATTTTTCTAAGGGCACAATACTGTATTCTCAATAATCTTTATGTGAATCTTTCTATTAAATATGTGGATTTGCACAAAATGGTATGATTTTTCGTAATCCCCTTAAAATACATATTTTACGAACTGTTTGTATTTTTTGGTCAGTTTTGCAAACTTGAATTTGTCCGCTCCTTTATATAAAATAATTCCATTTTTCAGAACTACTAACTATTTTTTTTCTTATCTAAATGACATTGATTATCTAATTAACTACATTATTTTCTGTCTAAAATATCCATAAATTCGTCACCTGTAATTGTTTCCTTCTCATACAGGTACATAGCCAGTTCGTCCAGTTTTTCCCTGTTTTCAGCAAGGATTTTTTTCTTGCTTTTTCATGCTCTGCTTTTACGAGCTGCACGACTTTTTTCATCAATTTCCTTCTGGGTATCTGCTGAACAGGAAAGAGACGTATCGCCGCCAAGATACTGGTTGGTCACGTTTTCCATTGCCACCATGTCGAATTCATCTGTCATGCCGTAGCGGGTGATCATCGCTCTTGCAATTTTTGTTGCCTGTTCGATATCATTGAGGCTCCGGTCGTGATCTCACCAAATACGATCTCCTCTGCCGCACGTCCGCCTGTAAATGTAGCAATCTTATTCTCAAGTTTTTTTTTCGTCATCAGATATTTATCACCCCTGCTCAACCTGCATAGTGTAGCCGAGTGCACCTGAGGTACGCGGGATGATTGTAATCTTCTGGACCGGAGCTGAATGACTCTGTAATGCAGCTACCAGAGCGTGTCCGATCTCATGATATGCAACAACCTTCTTCTCTTGATCTGAAAGAACCGCATTCTTCTTCTGATATCCTGCAATAACCACTTCTATACTTTCTTCGAGATCAGATTCATTTACAACGGTCCTTCCACTACGGACAGCACGTAATGCTGCTTCATTTATAATATTGGCAAGCTCCGCACCGGATGCACCGGATGCCATACGTGCAATCGTATGCAGGTCAACATCATCCCAGATGCTTTTATCTTCTTTGCATGAACCTTTAAAATTGCTTCACGGCCTGCAAGATCCGGCAGTTCAACCGGCACGCGCCTGTCAAAACGTCCCGGACGTGTAAGTGCCGGATCTAACGACTCCGGATGGTTCGTTGCAGCAAGAATGATGACACCATTATTTCCTTCAAATCCGTCCATCTCTGTAAGAAGCTGGTTTAAGGTCTGCTCCCTCTCATCATTTCCGCCCATTTGTCCGTCACGCTTTTTACCAATGGCATCCATTTCATCAATAAACACGATACATGGTGCCTTTTCCTTTGCCTGTCTGAAAAGATCTCGAACTTTGGAAGCTCCCATACCGACAAACATCTCAACGAATTCTGAACCGGACATTGAGAAAAATGGTACATTTGATTCACCCGCCACTGCTTTTTGCAAGCATTGTTTTGCCGGTTCCCGGAGGTCCTACAAGAAGGACACCTTTTGGCATAGACGCACCTACATCGGTATACTTCTTCGGATTGTGAAGATAATCAACGATCTCTGAAAGGTTTTCTTTCGCCTCATCTTCTCCTGCAACGTCTGAAAAACGGATTCCCTCACTGGATTGCACATAAATCTTCGCATTGCTTTTTTCCCATTCCAAAAGCCATCGAATTTTTTCCTCCGGCATGCTCCATCAGTTTCTTCGCCATATAATTTCCCAGTGCGATAAAAAGGATCAATGGCAAAACCCCGGTCAGCAGGAAGCTGATGATCGGTGACATCTGCTTATCGATATCTTTTTGCGAATACTGCTCCACATTCATATAGCCTGTCCGTCAGGTTCGGATCGTTCATCAGACCTGTTTTATAAATATTTTTTGATCTTTATCTGTAAAGAT
>VOFJ01002861.1_pt1 | contig 13860 bp, 27 predicted proteins | sample 5384081 | NCBI WGS metagenome assembly VOFJ01 (sample SAMN12384729, study PRJNA508395) | human gut metagenome | isolation source: healthy gut I | host: Homo sapiens
AAGGGAAGGAGCTATTCATGAAGAACAGAAATAAAGTGTATGATTCCTTGATTTTAATCATGCAGTTCGGTATCAACATGATAGTTCCTATTTTTTTTTTTATGTATTGGACTCGGGGTTTTATTTACCGAAGATACGGGCATCCGTGGCTGGTGATTCTGCTGTTTTTTTCCTTGGGGCGGCAGCGGGATTCCAGAATGGCTACCGGATGGCACAGAGGCTTTGGCAGAAAAAAGACACGGGAAAGGTTAAATCAGATGTTAAAAAGGATAAATGATGCATTACCGGAATTAATTCTGGGAATCCTTATATACGAAATTGTGGTGGAATTTACCGGTAGCTGGTTTGTAAAGGACAAATTGGGATATTCCAACGGCCTTCTGATTGAGCAGCAACCGCAATCGGAATGGCAATCCATATGGCAGTGGTTCTGCGGGACAGTATGGATATGGCAGAATCCGGAAGGACAAGACGGATCGCATTGCAGTATGTGCTGCGGTACATCTCGTAGTTGTAGCAGTTTTTTTTGCTACGGCATACTTTGAAATAGGCAATGTGATTGTAGCATTTGTGGGAGTAATGGGATTGAAGGTTGGAGCTTACGTTCAACCCTTTACACATAAAGTAATTTTAAAACTTTTAGGGAGAGGTGATGAATCTTCTTAGGGTGAAGAAAAATATAATATAAGGAGGTGAAAGCGTGGATAACGGAATTTTAGCAGCAGGTGCCCAGGATATAGATTTTATGATTCATGGACTGTTTTCCTATAAGATTTTCGGACATGAGGTATGGATTACTACTTCTCATGTATGTATTCTGATAATCATGCTGATACTGATTGCCTTTTCGTTTATTGTAAAGCATAAGATGAAAGCGGCAACGGAGGTACCGGGTGGATTCCAGAATGTAGTAGAACTTATGGTGGAAAAATTAGATGGCGTGGTTGACGGTGTCATGGGGGAAAAATGCACCGAAGCTGGTGAATTACATCAGCACCATTTTTATCTTTATTCTCATGAGTAATATATCTGGATTATTCGGGCTAAGACCGCCTACCGCAGATTATGGAACGACACTGGCGTTGGGACTTATCACCTTTTCGCTTATCCATATCTGTCAGATAAAGTACCAGAAACCAAAGAAAATCTGGGAAGATATGTGTTCGCCGTTACCACCATGGCTGCCACTGTGGCTGCCAATCAATATCATCAGCGAGATTGCCGTGCCGATTTCCCTGTCACTTCGTTTGTTTGCAAACGTATTATCAGGAACCGTAATGATGGCATTGGTCTATGGACTGTTGTCCAAGATTGCAATTGTCTGGCCGGCAGCGCTTCATGTGTACTTTGATTTGTTCTCAGGAGCAATTCAGACGTATGTATTCTGTATGTTGACTATGACATATGTGAACCAGCAGATGGAAACAGAATAGAACAGTATAAGGAGGATTTATAATTATGAACATTACAGGACAGGATTTAATTTTAGCATGCTCAGCAATTGGTGCAGGTCTTGCGGTTATCGCAGGTATCGGACCTGGTGTTGGTCAGGGTATTGCAGCAGGACACGCAGCAGCAGCTGTAGGCCGTAACCCGGGAGCAAAAGGAGATATTATGTCAACCATGCTTCTTGGACAGGCAGTAGCAGAGACTACCGGTCTTTATGGTCTGTTGATTGCAATGCTTCTGCTTTTCGTAAAACCACTGGTATAAAGTGCGAAGGAATGATTACGAAAAGAAAGGAGGCACAGCAGGAAGAAAATGACCAGATTATTTAATCTTGATTTTCAGTTATTGCATGATACCATCCTTATGGCGATATCCGTTTTCGTATTGTTTACCGTAATGTCTTATAACCTTTTTCGAGCCGGTTCGTAAGATGTTAAAGGGACGTCAGGAGAAGATAAAGACGGAACTGGAATCTGCGGCAAGCGATCAGGCAGAGGCAGCAGAATTAAGACAGCAGTATGAAGAGAAGCTTAAGAACGTCGATAAAGAGGCGGGAGGTTATCTTAAGTGAAGCCAGAACCAAAGCCCTGCACAATGAGAACCGCATCATTGGCGAGGCAAAGGGAAGAGGCTGCGCGGATTATCCGGCGTGCCAATGAAGAGGCAGAACTGGAGAAAAACGCGTGATGGATGAGATGAAACAGGAAATGATAGAAATTGCATCTATGATGGCAGGCAAAGTGGTAGCCGCATCCATTGATACAACAATACAGGATGCCCTCGTGGAAGAAACCTTGAAAGAGATGGGTGATACAACATGGCAAAGTTAGTTTCCAAAACATACGCAGATGCATTGTTTGAACTCGCCGTGGAAAAGGGATGTGAAGATGCCTGGTTAGAAGATGCGAAAGCACTTCTTGAGATTCTCCATGAGAATGAGGAACTGGCAAAATTGATGAATCATCCACAGATTGTAAAAAGAAGAGAAGCTTCAGATTATTGAAAACATATTCAAGGGAAAGACCGCGGACGAGATCGTGGGATTGATGTGCCAGCTGATAGAGAAAGACCACTTTAAAGATATGGAAAGCGTATTTGCATGCTTTGTGGATTCCGTAAAAGAATATAAAAAATATCGGAACGGCATATGTCATTTCTGCGATGGAGCTGTCAATGCAGCAGAAAGATGAAATCGTAAAGAAACTATTAGAAACCACACATTATGTAGAAATTGAAATGAATTATGAGGTGGATGCATCACTCATTGGAGGCATGGTCATCCGCATAAAAAAGACAGGGTAGTGGACAGCAGTATCAAAACCAGGCTGCAGAAGCTAACCAGTGAATTATCCAAAATACAGTTGAAAGTAGGTGAAACCGCTTCATGAAATTGAAACCAGAAGAAATCAGTTCCGTTATCAAAGAGCAGATCGAGCGGTATGCATCCCAGTTGGAAGTGGCAGACGTAGGAACTGTCATTCAGGTGGCAGATGGAATTGCACGAATTCACGGTCTTGACAATGCAATGCAGGGAGAACTTTTTGGAGTTCCCGGGCGAAGTATATGGAATGGTGCTGAACTTAGAGGAAGATAATGTAGGTGCGGTTCTGTTAGGAGATAAGCGTTCCATCAACGAAGGTGATACCGTAAAGACCACCGGACGTGTAGTAGAGGTTCCGGTCGGAGATGTATTACTGGGACGAGTAGTAAATGCGCTGGGTCAGCCGATTGACGGCAAAGGACCGATTCAGACATCGAAATATCGTCAGATCGAACGTGTGGCATCGGGAGTTATCTCCAGAAAATCCGTAGACACACCGTTACAGACCGGTATCAAGGCAATCGATTCCATGGTGCCGATTGGACGTGGACAGCGTGAGCTTATCATCGGAGATAAGCAGACCGGTAAGACGGCGATCGCGATCGATACGATCATCAATCAGAAAGGACAGGGCGTAAAATGTATTTACGTTGCGATCGGTCAGAAAGCATCTACCGTAGCAAGCCTTGTCAAAACATTAGAAGAATTCGGTGCCATGAGCTATACAACGAAAGTTGTAGCGGCTACAGCCAGTGAGCTTGCACCATTACAGTATATTGCACCGTACGCAGGATGTGCGATCGGTGAGGAATGGATGGAGAACGGAGATGATGTACTGATCGTTTATGATGACCTGTCCAAACATGCAACTGCATACCGTACCCTTTCCTTACTTCTGAAACGTCCACCTGGACGTGAGGCTTATCCGGGAGATGTATTCTATCTGCATTCCAGACTGTTAGAGCGTGCAGCAAGACTTTCCGATGCTTTGGGTGGAGGTTCCCTGACTGCACTGCCGATTATCGAGACACAGGCAGGAGACGTATCCGCATATATTCCGACCAACGTAATTTCCATTACAGACGGTCAGATCTATCTGGAAACAGAAATGTTTAACTCCGGATTCCGTCCGGCTGTTAATGCAGGTCTTTCCGTATCCCGTGTAGGTGGTTCTGCGCAGATCAAGGCAATCAAGAAGATTGCAGCACCAATCCGAGTAGAGCTGGCACAGTATCGTGAGCTGGCAGCATTTGCACAGTTTGGTTCCGAGCTTGATGCCGATACCAAGGAAAAGCTGGCACAGGGTGCCAGAATCCGTGAAATGTTAAAACAGCCGCAGTATCAGCCGATGCCGGTTGAAAAACAGGTAGCAATTATTTATGCTGCAACCAAGAAATATTTACTGGATATTCCGGTGGATGAGATTCTGGCATTTGAAAAAGCATTGTTAGAACTGATTGATACCAAGTATCCGGAGATTTTCGAATCCATTCGTGAAACAAAAACAGTTAGACGAAGAAACAGAGCAGAAATTAATTACAGCAATTGAAGCATGTAAGAAAGATTTCAAATAGGCATGTAATATGGTAAAAGGCGGTGAGAGACTATGGCGTCCATGCGTGATATAAAGCGGCGCAAAAGCAGTATTTCCAGCACACAGCAGATCACAAAAGCCATGAAGCTTGTTTCAACCGTAAAACTGCAGAAAGCGAAGGGACATGCAGAACAGGCAAATCCGTATTTTAATTATATGTATCAGACTGTAACTTCCATGCTGGCAAAGAGCGGTTCCATCAATCATCCTTACCTTACCGGTAAAGATTCCGGGCAGAAGGCAGTGATTGTAATTACCTCGAATCGTGGACTGGCAGGAGGCTATAATGCGAATGTCGTAAAGCTGATTACAGAGAGTGACCTTCCAAAGGACAGGCTTTCCATTTATGCAGTTGGTAATAAGGGAAGAGAGTCCTTAGAACATAAGGGATATTCCATTGTAAAGGAACTTCCGGAGCTGATAGAGACACCGGCTTATGATGAGGCGTCCGCATTGGCAAAGGGAAGTGTTGGCAGCCTATGAAAAAGGTGAAGTTGGCGAAATTTACCTTGCTTATACACATTTTAAGAATACGGTGGTACATGAGCCGAAATTAATCAAGCTTCTTCCGGTGGATATCGAAGATATGCCGGAGCAGGAAGAAGATAATGTGCTGATGAATTATGAACCAAACCAGGAGGAGGCGCTTAATTTAATCATACCGAAGTATGTAACGAGCCTTCTTTATGGAGCACTGGTAGAAGCAGTAGCCAGTGAGAATGGTGCACGTATGCAGGCGATGGATTCTGCAACGAGCAATGCAGAGGATATGATCAGTGACCTGTCACTGAAGTACAATCGTGCCCGTCAGGGTTCCATTACACAGGAACTGACAGAGATTATAGCCGGAGCATCGGCAATTTCTTAATCATATCCATAAGAATAGAGAATAAGGAGTGATAGAAAAAGATGGCAGAAACAAATATTGGAAAAATCACTCAGATAATAGGTGCTGTATTGGATATTAAATTTACCGAAGGAAAGCTTCCGGCAATCAACGAAGCAATCCGTATTACCAGAAAAGATGGTGAAGTTCTGGTAGTAGAGGTATCACAGCATTTAGGAGATGATGTTGTACGTTGTATTGCCATGGGACCAACCGACGGATTAATCCGTGGCATGGATGCAGAGGCAAACCGGTGCACCGATTTCCGTACCGGTAGGTGAGCATACCTTAGGCAGAATGTTTAACGTATTAGGCGAACCAATTGACAATGAGGCTCCACCACAGGATGTGGAATATATGCCGATTCACCGGAAAGCACCAAGCTTTGATGAACAGGCAACTTCTACAGAAATGTTAGAGACAGGAATCAAGGTGGTTGACCTTCTCTGCCCTTACCAGAAGGGTGGAAAAATCGGACTTTTCGGTGGTGCAGGAGTAGGAAAAAAACCGTATTGATTCAGGAGCTGATCCGTAATATCGCAACCGAGCATGGTGGATATTCCGTATTTACCGGTGTAGGAGAGCGTACCCGTGAAGGTAATGACCTTTATTATGAAATGACAGAATCCGGCGTTATCGATAAGACAACCATGGTATTCGGTCAGATGAATGAGCCGCCGGGAGCACGTATGAGAGTCGGCCTGACCGGTCTGACCATGGCTGAGAACTTCCGTGATGAGGGCGGAAAGGGATGTCCTTTTATTTATTGATAACATTTTCCGATTCACACAGGCAGGTTCCGAGGTATCCGCTCTGCTTGGACGTATGCCGTCCGCAGTAGGTTACCAGCCGACTCTGCAGACTGAGATGGGTGCTCTTCAGGAGCGTATCACCTCTACCAAGAATGGTTCCATTACATCCGTTCAGGCAGTCTATGTACCGGCGGATGACCTTACTGATCCGGCTCCGGCAACCACATTTGCCCATCTGGATGCCACCACTGTACTGGATCGTTCTATCGTAGAGCTTGGTATTTATCCGGCAGTAGACCCACTTGGTTCTACATCCAGAATCCTTGACCCTCGTGTTGTAGGGCAGGAGCATTTTGAAGTAGCCCGTGGAGTACAGGAGATTCTTCAGAAATATAAAGAATTACAGGATATTATTGCAATCCTTGGTATGGATGAGCTGTCAGAAGAGGACAAGCTGGTAGTAAGCCGTGCAAGAAAAGTACAGCGTTTCTTGTCACAGCCATTCTTCGTAGCAACCCAGTTTACCGGTCTTGATGGAAAATATGTACCGGTAGCCGAGACCATCCGCGGCTTCCGTGAAATCTTAGAAGGAAAGCATGATGATGTACCGGAGAGCTATTTCCTGAATGCCGGAAGTATTGACGAAGTACGTGCCCGTATGAAGTAAGGGGTGAAGCCATGGCAGACGAGAAGAAAGCATTTGAGGTAGAAATCATTACCCCGGAGCGAATCTTTTTATACCGGGGAAGCAACCATGATAGAATTCAATACAACAGAAGGAGAAATCGGTGTCTATCCGGACCACATTCCGCTGACAACGGTGCTTGCTCCCGGTGTTGTGACCATTACCAATGGCGAAGATGTAAAAGAAGCTGCGGTTCATGCAGGCTTTGCAGAGATTTTGGGCGATAAGGTAACACTGCTGGCAGAGATTGCCGAGTGGCCGGATGAAATCGATGAGAAGCGTGCCGAGGCAGCAAAAGAGCGTGCCGAAGCCCGTATTGCAGCTAAGGCTGCAGATACAGATATGCTCCGTGCGGAATTTGCATTGCGTAAGGCGTTGGTGCGAATTGAAGTGAAACATTAAAAACGGTGTATACAAAAGATAAAATATGATGTAAGGAAGGTACCCTCTTTACCGTAGAAAACGGTAGAGGGGTATTTTTTACTTTACAGGAAATTACTTTCCTGTAAAGTAAAAACGCTCCTGGCGAGGATGCGCACTGCGGCGTATAAGGTAGATGTCGCAAGCGACCGCCGCAGGCGCGAGAATGTGCCGAGGCACATTCTTTGTTTCTTTTACAGGAAATTGTTTTCCGGTAGAGTGAAAAAAGGGGGATATGTTTTAAGAAAGGTTTCTACATAGTTTATAATAATTTAAGAAAATATTTATACCATACCATGGGGAAAGCTATATAATGAATTTCATACAGAATGAAAAGGATGAAGAAACAGTTTATGAGTGAAAACAGAATGCCGGAAGAAAAACGTATCCTGCGGGGATTATCAAAGGAAGAAGTAGAAGAACGCTTTATAGAAGGATTTGTAAATAAAACAGACATCAGCACGGAGAAGAGTGCAAAGGAAATCGTAAAGTCCAATGTATTTACATACTTTAACTTTATTTTCTTAGTCATTACGATTCTGCTTTGTGTGGTCGGTTCTTTCCGGAACCTGACTTTCCTGCCAATCATCATCGGAAATACGCTGATTGGAATTATTCAGGAATTGCGGGCGAAGAAAGTCTTAGATAAGATGAGCCTTCTGAATGCACCCCATGCCATTGTTATCCGGGATGGAGAGCAGAAGAAAATTTTATCGGAGCAGCTGGTGAAGGATGATGTCATTTTACTGACTGCAGGAACCCAGATTTGTGCAGACGCCGTTGTTCTGGAAGGTACGATTCAGGTAAATGAATCATTGCTGACCGGAGAAGCCGATGAAATTGAGAAAACACCGGGAAGCAGGCTGATGTCCGGAAGCTTTGTGGTATCCGGAGAATGTTATGCGAGACTGGAGAAGGTAGGAAAGCATTCTTACATTTCCAGGCTGACTGCAGAAGCAAAAGCGATGGGAAATGAAGAACAGTCCGAGATGATTCGCTCTATTAACCAGTTGGTAAAAATGGATTGGTATTGTGATTATTCCGATTGGAATCATTTTATTCTGGCAGGGCTATATCGTAAATGGAGAGACTTTCCAGAAGAGCATCGTTTCCATGGTGGCAGCAATTATCGGAATGATACCGGAGGGATTATATCTTCTGACGACCATTGCCCTGGCACTTGGAACCATGCGTCTGGCAAAGCGGCATGTACTGCTCCATGACATGAAGAGTATCGAAGCACTGGCAAGAGTTGATGTGCTCTGTGTCGATAAAACCGGAACCATAACGGAAGCCGGTATGGAAGTGGCAAAAATTGTTCCGGCGAAGGATGCGGAAAATACGTTTCTTCAGTCTCTGCTTCGGGATTATGCGTCAGCAGTGCCCGGATAATAATGCTACTATGGAAGCAATTCGTGATTATCTGGAGCGGAAGGGCAAAAGATAAGGATAGAGATAGTGATACCGACAGCAATAAAGATAAAACAGCGGAAGTACAGACCTTTATGGCTGCCCGGCGGAAAGCACTGGAGGTTATGCCGTTTACTTCTGCAACAAAATACAGTGGCGTTGTATTTGAGGATGGAAAATATCTTCTGGGTGCGCCGGAATTTGTCATGGGAAATGCCTTTGAAGAAATTGCAGATGAGATTAGGGAATATACGAAAAAAAAGGTTATCGTGTGCTTTTTGCTGGCAAAATATCCGGGAAGTGATATCAAGGGAAACCCTGGCCGAAAAACCGGAGCCGCTGGGTTATGTGATTCTTTCCAATCCAATTCGTGAAAATGCGAAGAAGACCTTTGGTTATTTTAAGACTCAGGGTGTAGCAGTGAAAGTAATTTCCGGTGATAACCCGGAGACCGTATCCGAAGTGGCACGATGTTGCCGGAATCGAGCATGCGGAGAAATATGTGGATGCAGGCACACTGGATACCGATGAGAAAAATTTATGATGCGGCAGACCGCTATACCGTATTTGGACGGGTAACTCGAAACAGAAGCAGAAGCTGGTACATGCATTGCAGGATGCGGGACATACCGTAGCAATGACTGGCGATGGAGTTAACGATATTCTGGCAATGAAGGATGCGGATTGCAGCGTGGCAATGGCGTCCGGAAGTGAAGCAGCAGCGCAGGCGGCACAGGTAGTTCTTTTAGATTCCGATTTTGCTCATATGCCGGATGTGGTATCAGAAGGACGGCAGGTAGTAAACAATGTGCAGCGTTCTGCCAGCCTGTTTCTGGTAAAAAAAATATATTCTCTCTGTTAATGGCAATCTTTGCAGTGGTATCGACAATTACTTATCCGTTAGAGCCGGCACAGATTTCCCTCATCAGTATGTTTACCATTGGGGCACCGGGATTCTTACTGGCATTGGAGCCAAACCGCAACCGTATTGAAGGACGGTTTTTACGGAAAGTATTATTAAAAGCATTTCCGGCAGGACTGACCGATGTATTAATCGTTGGTTCGCTGGTAGTCTGCGGAGAAGTATTTTCTATACCTGCTTCCGATGTGGCAACTGCATCCACCATGCTTTTATGTGTTGTAGGATTTATGATTCTGATTAAAATCAGCCATCCGATGAATAAGTTTAAATATGGAATTTTAATTTTTAATATCGCCGGGCTGCTTTTCTGCGGCATCTGCTTAAACCAGTTATTTGCCATGAGCCAGATGTCTAAGATTAGTATTCTTCTGATGATTGTATTTGCTTTTGCTGCAGAGTCACTGTTCCGTTACCTGACAATCGGGGTGGAAGGAATTGCAAAATTCATCAGTTCACGGGCACATCGCGGTGCTCCACAGAAGTAGAGAATACAATTAGTGTTTTGGTTCGTCCGAAATGCTGCAGTTCGTTGATGAAGTGGTCAAGCTGGATGGTAGTCTGAAACATGACTTCCACCAGCATGGCATAATCACCGGTGACACAATTACATTCAATCACATTGGGAATTCTATCGATGAAAGGGTAGAATTCCTTTTTTTTGTGCGGGTTCCACCTCAAGATTAATGAAAGCCTTAATGTGATAGCCAAAAGAGCATGGGATTTACAGTGGCATGATAGCCGGTTAAAATCCCTCGTTTTTCCAACCGCTCAATCCGGGCAGAAACCGCCGGGGAAGATAAAAAGACTTCTTTTTGCAATATCCTTGACCGGAGTGCGGGCATTTTTTCCTGTAAGATTCGGATGATGCTTTTTATCAATGTTGTCTAATTCCTTTTCCATAGAGGCTCCTTTCGTTTCCTGAAAAATACAGTTGATGTAAAAAATGAATTTATCTGCAAATATAATGCTGAAAAAATGACAAATGAAATAGCATCTGAAATAGCAGGTAAAGTAATATATAAAATTTTGTAGCCGGTGAATATCAAATGGCAGGCAGCTGCAGAAAATATCCTCCCTGCCTCTGCGGGCAGATATATTTATGACACGGTTAGAGGCACTTGGCATTTTGTAGAAACATAGGCAACGCTGGTGCATGGACGCACCAGCGAGGCACAGATGAACATGGATGTGAATTTGTGCCGGTTGCCGGTTATTTTTCTATTCCTATCAAAATGCCTTAGTGCCCCTTGCCGTGGAATACATATCTGCGCAGAGGCAGGAGAATATTTTGCTGTATACACTGTCTGGATTTTACACATACAAGTATGTTGGCTTATTTTCAAGTATTATATCATACCTCTATTTTGTTGAAAAGACAGACACTTAAGAAAATAAAGAAAACAACAAACAATATTAAAATAATTAATCAAAACTACACTAAAAACAAATATAAAGCACGTTTTAACTTAAAACTATTTACCTTCTGGTCAAAGAGTGCTAGTCTTTGACAGAACCAAAAAACAAAAAAATAAAAATTGAAAACAAACCCTTGTGACAATGGCGTCAGGACAGGATAAGACTGTCTTGACGCTATTTGCGTTACTAAGTAGGGTTAAAAAAAAATAAGAAAGAGAGAGGGAAACATCATGACAGAAGAAATGCGTATGGAATCCGATTCAATTGGAACAATGGAAGTGCCAAAGGAGGCTTATTACGGAGTTCAGGCTTTAAGGGCAAAACAGAATTTTCCTATTACAGGACAGAGTCTGCATCCTGTATTTATCCGCAACCTTGCAAAAAGTAAAGAAGGCAGCGGCACAGAGTAATCGGAATGCGCTGGCTCTTCCGGAAGATAAGGCAGAAGCAATTATAAGAGCCTGTGATGAAGTGATTCGTGGATGTTTTGCCGATGAATTTATTGTAGATGCCATTCAGGGTGGTGCCGGAACCAGCGCAAATATGAATATGAATGAGGTGCTGGCAAACCGTGCCAATGAATGGATGGGAGGAAGAAAAAGGTGATTACAGCCGGATTCATCCAAATGACCATGTCAATATGGCCCAGTCCACCAATGATGTCATTCCAACAGCCGGAAAACTTACGGTGCTGGAACTGTTAAAACCGTTGCTGGCAGAACTGGATGGACTGGAGAGGGAGCTTCGGATTAAAGCAGCAGAATTTGATGGAATCTTAAAAATGGGAAGAACGCAGCTTCAGGATGCAGTGCCGATGCGCCTCGGACAGACTTTTCATGCCTATGCAACCATGGTAAAACGTGATTATGAGCGGCTGAAAGAAGTAAGATGTGAAATGTTTACTGTAAATCTGGGGGAACCGCAATTGGAACTGCCATCAATGTTTCTCCGGCATATTTATCTAACGTGGTGCCGACACTGGCAAAGATAACCGGTTATCCACTGAAACAGGCAGAGGATTTATTTGATGCTACAGAGAATCTGGATGGATTCGTGATGGTATCCGGTGCACTGAAAGCATGCGCCGTAGACCTTTCAAAAAAATGTGTAATGATTTAAGACTGTTATCCTCCGGGACCAAGAACCGGGTTTGGTGAAATTAACCTTCCGGCAAGACAGAATGGTTCTTCTATTATGCCGGGCAAAGTAAATCCGGTTATTCCGGAAGTGGTAAGCCAGGTAGCGTTCCATGTCATTGGAAATGACACAGCAATTACCATGGCGGCAGAGGCGGGACAGATGGAACTGAATGCTTTTGAGCCGGTGGTATTTTACAGCCTTTTTGATTCCATCGATACTTTAAAAGAAGCGGTTGAGACACTGACAAAGAATTGTATACATGGAATCACAGCCAATGAGGCACACTGCCGCAGTCTGGTAGACAAGAGTGTTGGTATTTCCACAGCACTTTGCCCGTATCTTGGATATAAGGAATCTGCTGACATCGCAAAGACAGCACTCCGGGAGAACAAGAGTGTAAGAGAAATCGTTCTGGAACGGAAACTGATGAGCGAGGCAGATTTAGAGCATGTGCTGAATCCGGAAATGATGACAGAAGTACATTTTGAACAGAGAAAAAGCAATGTAGCCAATATAAAAATAACAGAAGCAGCGTCACGATTGAGGAAAAGTGAAAGTTTTATCCCACGAAACCGGATGCTGCTTTTTTCTGGTGAAATATAGAAGAAAAAATTTCATGCCTGCATGCAGATTTAATGAGTGCTGCAATAATTTTAAGAACGCACAAAGATACAAAACAGTCTGCATTTTATTGAAAAAAGCGGCGGATTATATTATGATATGAAGTATAAAAAGTGTGTAAATAATAAGTAAAAACAAGTAGGGAGAACAACATATGGAAGCGTCAAAGTATACTATACCAGTTTTAAAACCAGCGGCTCAGAAAATTTGTTGCAGAAGCTGCGTCGCCTTTGTATTACAGCTGGAATGAAAAATATTGATTTTGAAGATAAATATGCAGCAATTAAGATTCATTTCGGAGAGTTAGGAAATCTTGCATTTCTGCGTCCGAATTATGCCAAAGTAGTGGTGGATCTTTGTAAAAGAATGTGGAGGAAAAAGCATTTCTTACGGATTGCAATACCCTTTATGTAAAGGAAGCAGAAAGAATGCACTGGATCATATGGATACAGCATATGAAAACGGATTTACACCATTTTCCACCGGATGCCATGTGATTATCGCAGATGGGCTGAAAGGAACGGACGAAGCACTGGTTCCGGTAGACGGGGGAATATGTGAAGGAAGCCAAAATCGGAAGAGCCGTGATGGATGCAGATGTATTTATTTCCCTGACACATTTTAAGGACATGAGGGGGCCGGATTTGGTGGTGCTTTTAAAAATATCGGAATGGGCTGTGGTTCCAAATGCCAGGAAAAATGGAAATGCATTGCTCCAGCAAACCGGCGGTAGAACCAGGAGGCCTGTGTGTGAGGCAATGGAGCCTGTGTAAGAATCTGTGCCGGAGTGCACCACATATCACAGATGGCAAGGCAGGTATTGATGAAAATAAATGTGTGGGCTGTGGCAGATGTATCGGCGTATGCAAAAAGACGCAGTCAATCCAACCAACTGGAATGCATCAATCTTTTGAATTACCGGATTGCAGAGTATTTCCAAGGCAGTCTCAGAACCGCCCGTATTTCCATATTTCGCTGGTATGTGATGTCTGAACTGCGGCTGCCATCAGAAAATGATGTTCCTATTATCGGATGTAGGAATGTTTGCATCCTTCGATCCGGTAGCACTGGACATGGCATGTGCAGATGCCTGCAATGCAACACCGGTAGTACACGGCAGTGTATTGGAAGAACTGAATGCAGCATGTGTTCGCCAGGGAATTTTCATATGGGTGCATCGGATACCAACTGGAATCTATTGTAGAGCATGCAGAAAAAATCGGACTTGGAACCCGGAACTACGA
>VOFJ01001248.1_pt1 | contig 13854 bp, 28 predicted proteins | sample 5384081 | NCBI WGS metagenome assembly VOFJ01 (sample SAMN12384729, study PRJNA508395) | human gut metagenome | isolation source: healthy gut I | host: Homo sapiens
GCCTCCGCATCGCCGATAAAGGTTACGCGGCCATTTTTCCACCTCGGTAACCCTCATAGCCCAGATCCACTACCTCTTTTTTTAACACTGCTTCCAGTCCAAATGACGGGGGCAATCAGTTCATATCGTTCCAATCTTTTTTTTTCCTCTTATCTCTCTGTGGATTCATTGCCAAATCATTTCATGCAAAGAACCCTTTATTTTCATTACAGTCTTCACCATTTTTTATTCTAGTTGACTGGTCTGCATCTGTCAATGAAAAGCCGCGGCAAAGTGTCTATCTCAGGCTGCACTGATACTTTCCCTGATAAAAGCGGTAACCGCCGCCCAGATTATAAACCCTCATATCCCATCCGGTCATACCAGCCGCACACCAGAAGGCTTTCACTCCCCCGCGCACAGTAAAACAGAAGCGGACGCTCACCTGTAAGTGTCTGCCGGTTATCCTGAAGCCATAAAAATGGAATATTTTCCGCCTCGCAGAGGTGAGACACATTATATTCTTTCCGGCGTCCGAAGGTCAATCAGCCGTCCCGTGTACCCTTGCTCCAGCCACGCGTCCAGATGCCGCACCGGTATGGTCTGATACATCCGTCATCCCTCCTCATTTTTATACAAAACGGTTTCTGACAGAACCCGATTTCTTTTTAACTCTATGTAATATTAATATATATGCTTTTTTGTCCGGCGGACAGGTGTCAGAGGAGATGCGGCAGCCTCTTCCATTGGCTGAAAACGAACAAATGCCGGGAAACGGTGGATATTCCGCATTCCCCGGCATTCACATTTTTTCTCTTATCTGCCTGTCTCATCAGTCACAATCGCTGTAATCATCCTCTGTCTTGTCCTGATACTGGTTTTTAGAGCTATTCCTGGAACGGTTCTGGCTCTGGTTCTGCATGCGGTTCTGGCTCTGGTTGGAACCATAATTAGAGCTGTTCTTGGATGCATTTTGGTGCTTTTTTCTCGGCACTGTTATCATAGTTGCTGTAACTGTTTTTTTGCTTGACATAAGTCATTCCTCCTAAATTCCTGCCCTGTCAGGTTTTTCTACGTGTCGGTTCCGGCTTCCTGTGAACAGCCGCTTAACCGTCACTTTCTTTGTTACAGGTCTTAGTATGGAATTTTACTGCGAAAGTATGCAGGGTAATTCTTACTTTTTATGCCAGAAATAATTTTTTTTTTGTTTCATAGGACGCAATTTCCTATGAAATCAAAAAAACATCTGCATCCAACCCTTTTTTCATAAAAAGGTTCCATGCAGATGTTTCGTAAATTCATTCTTAACCCAGCACGTTCACAATCTTAACCGGTGTGCGGTAGTTCCATGGGGAAGTCTTGATGCCGGTCCTTTCAGTTGAAGCATGTACCACTTTGCCGTCGCCGATATACATCGCTACATGGTTGATACCTCTTCCGCTTCCGTAGAAAATCAGGTCGCCCGGCTGCATCTGGTCAGCGCTGATTGCTGTACCCTGCTTGGACTGGGAAGCTGAAGAACGGTTCAGGCTCACACCGGCACCGTGCTGCATCACATATTTCGTAAAACCAGAACAGTCAACACCTGTGTGCGGGTCGCTGCCGCCAAATTTATAACGTCCACCTACAAACTGCAGTGCATAATTGACTAACTGCTCTCTGGTCGAGAGATTGCTCTGCTCTGCGACAAATGCATCTGCGACTGCAGCTGCTTCCTCTGCCTTGCTGAGCATAACGCTACTCTGAACCTTCAAATAGCCTTCCATCTCACCGGCCGCTACCTTGATCCAGCTGTCATCTGCCTTTCCAACTACGTCATAGGACTCGCCCTTTTCAGCCATCGCTACTACTTCTGAGTTTTCATCCTCATCCGCATAGATCGAAAGGTCTGCTGCCACGGTTGCCACCATGTCGCTTTCATAACCTGTAGACGGCCCCGCAAAAGCTACCTGCGCGCTGCCAATGGTCAGCATTGAGCACACGCATACCATACTGAAAAGTTTCTTTTTGTTCTATTTAAATTCATGCTTCAAAACTCCTTAATTAGATTTTGTGATTCCCGCAGATATTGCTGAAACAAAAGAATCGAGTCCCAATCGCTGTGGTGTTATCTATCGTTCGAAATGTTACATAATTATTAAATCTTATTACATTGTTATTATATTTTCTTTTTCCTTTTCGTTGTCAAGGAAATGACGGATCTTTTATATTTATTTAAGATTTTAATTTCCGACAAAAAAGCGACAAAAATACAGGGAATTTCAACCATATTGGGACAAAATATTTTTGCCCCAGGCTGCCGAAATGCCCTGTATTTTCAAGTGTTTTTATATCATCTCATATATAATGCAAATCACGATTCTGAAACATATTTCATAATTCTAAGATTCTGTCTCTGGCAAAATTTTATTTTCATTTTTCACCAGCCGTGTCCAGCGTAAACCAGAACTCCACACCGTTCTCATGGTTCTTCACACCGCACGCCTTATGGTGCATCTCCATGATCGCCTTGACGATCGAAAGCCCCGATGCCGCTGCCGCCATATTCCCGCGTTCTCGCTTTATCTACCTTGTAAAACTTCGTCCAGAGGTTCGGAAGCGCTTCGTCCGGGATCGGATTTCCCGTGTTAAACACTTCCACGCAGACCCTTTTCCATCGCGCCGGTGGTCAATCCGGATCTGAATCTTCTTCTCCCCGCCGCCCACATGATGAATCGCGTTCGTCAGATAATTGGTGATGACTTCCTCTATTTTAAATTCATCGCCCATGACGTAGACCGGTTCTTTCCCGTCAAAATCCACAGTCAGCTCATTCTGCTTAAGCAGCACACCGGAAGAAGAAATCACACTGGCAATCAGCTCCGTCAGGTCAAACCGCTCCACAGACAGCCGTTCTCCCCAAATTCCAGCGCCGTCAAGGTCAGAAGCTGGCGCACCATCCGATTCATTTTCCCAGCCTCGTCCATGATAACGCCGCAGTAATAATCGCGGTTCTCCTTGTCCTCCGCCATGCCCTCGACGAGTCCCTTCCGCATAGCCCCTGAATCAGCGCGATCGGCGTCTTTAACTCATGCGACACATTCGCAATGAACTCCTTACGCATCTCATCGATCTGCACTTTCTCGTCAATATCCTTTTTAAGCTGTGCATTCGCCTCTTTCAGTTCCCCCGATCGTTGTCTTGAGGCGCTCCGAAAGCACATTCATGCTGTTTCCAAGCGTATCAATTTCCTCCGTCGAGCGGCGGCTTGTCTCATAGCGGGCATCAAAATCCAGGTTCGACATCTTTTCCGACAGCTCCGACAGCCGTTTGATCGGCATCGTAATGTGCCGGGTAATAAAATAAATCAGAATACTTCCCGCCAGAATTACCACGATTCCAACAAACATCAGAAACCGGTTTGAGATAGCCGCGCTCTCATGGATGCTCTCCATCGGCATCGTCATGATGAAAATGGTCGCATTATCCGAGAAAAATCCCCAGCTTTCCAGATAAAACGTCTTGCTGAGCGGGTCAAACGTCTTCTGAATCATGTAGTTGTCATATTCCCGCAATACATCCCGCTTCGCCCCCGCATGACCGACGATATAGCGCCGCCCCCGGTCACGCATGACTTCCACATCCCGCGCCGAGGAGACGAGTGTCTGGTCACTCTCGCTGTCATATAAAAGCAGGGAAATATTCGACCGGTCACGCAGCTCGCGGATCACATTTGCCAGCCGGACACCGCCGCTCGAAGCTTCCTCCCCACCCAGTGCATCCGCCGATGCATCCTCCGAGTCATCCTCCAGCACCACCGTGTCACCTTCCGCATATTCACCCAGCGCATCCTGTGTCTCATCGCCAGCCCTATCACCGGTTCCATTTTTACCAGACTGAGCCGAACCGCCATCCGCACTGTCCATATCAGGACTTCCATCTTTCGACTTCTGGTACTCTTTCCAACCCGAATTCAGCTCCGCCTGTGCGTCCTCCAGCGAACTCTCGCCATTCCGGACCTCATCCTGGATAATCGCGTCAATCGCCCCGATATCCCTTTTCCAGCGTATGAATCTTATAATTCTGGTAATATCCGGACAGAAACCAGTTATTGATACACCAGATAAGCGCGATTGCAACCGTCATCAACCCGGCAAATATGATTGTAAATTTCCATCGGACCGAACGTTTCATTCGCTTACCTCAAATTTGTAGCCCATGCCCCAGATCGTCTTGATGTACTCGCCTTTCTCGCCCAGCTTACTCCGAAGCTTCTTCACGTGCGTCTCGATCGTCCGTGCATCGCCGAAATAATCATAATTCCATACATTATTCAGAATTTTTCTCTCGAAAGCGCAATTCCCTGATTCTCTGCAAAATACGTCATCAGCTCAAATTCTTGTAGCTTAAATCCACCGGTTTTCCATCCACGCTGACCTGATGTGCCGTCTTATCAATGTGGATGCCGCCCATCGATCACATCCTGGCTGCCGCCGTTGCTGCGGCGCAGGATCGCCTCCACACGTGCGACCAGAATCTTCGGGCTGAACGGCTTGGAAATATATTCATCCACGCCCAGATCAAATCCCTGCAGTTCATCTCTCTTTCATCGCTTCTCGCCGTCAGCATGATAATCGGCACCTGCGAATACTTGCGGCGGATCGTCTTCACAACCTCCCAGCCGTCCATCTTCGGCATCATCACATCCAGAAGAATCAGCGCAATGTCCTTCTGCTGGAAAAACAGATCCACCGCCTCCTCGCCGTCCCCCGGCTTCCAGCACCTGATACCCTTTAATCGAAAGGAAGTCCTTCACCAGCTTCCGCATCCTCGCCTCATCGTCCACGACCAGTATTTTAATCTTATCCATAAAATCTTCACCTCATTTATTTTACTCTGCCGTGTATGACAGAACCTTTTTCCACGCTGTCATATCCTGATTACATTCTCAATCTGTCTGTATTTTAGCAGATTCGGGTGGGAGATTCCATAGGTTCACAAAAGATTCATAGTTTCTACCACATATAGAAAAGAGAGTCCTTTTCCATCCTCCTGGGCTCCCCAATGCAAGCAATTTATATATTCAGTTGCCAAAGACAAATGGAACTTTTTTCATCTCACACGCAAAACAGGACTGTCCGACAAAATCCAGTATTTCTCTGCATTTCTCATCCAGCCCTGTTTGCTTTCTATTTCACAGTCTTTCCAGGCTGTTCCATATCTTATATTTTATTCTTCGGTCTTCTCCGCTTCATTGTTCTCGACCACACCAATGGAAAGATCTTCAAGCTGTTTCGGATCAACCTGAGACGGTGCTTCCATCATCAGACAGGAGGCATCCTTTACCTTCGGGAAAGCGATCACGTCGCGGATGCTGTCTGCTCCCACCATCAGCATAACGAGACGGTCCAGTCCGTAAGCCAGTCCGGCGTGAGGCGGAACTCCGTATTTGAAAGCATCCAGAAGGAAACCAAATCGCTCATGTGCCTGTTCTCTCCTTTGTGAAACCAAGCATCTCAAACATCTTCTCCTGGATGTCTGCCCTGATGGATACGGACAGAGCCGCCGCCGAGCTCTGTTCCGTTTAACACGATATCGTAAGCTTTTGCACGCACTGCGCCCGGATCGGTATCCAGAAGCGGCAGATCCTCGTCCATGGGCATGGTGAACGGGTGATGCATTGCGGTGAAACGGTTCTCTTCCATCTGAATATTCAAGCAGCGGGAACTCCGTCACCCACAGGAACTTAAAATCATCCTTCTTTTAAGCAGTCCCATCTGTCTGCCAGTTCCAGACGAAGTGCGCCAAGTACATCAAATACAACTTTATCCTTTGTCAGCTGCGAACAGAAGCAGATCGCCCGGCTTACCGCCCATAGCAGCCACCAGTGCATCCAGCTCTTCCGGCTTCATGAACTTGGAGAAGGAGCACTTGTAGGTACCGTCCTCATGGATTGCCAGATATGCAAGACCTTTTGCACCAAAGCCTTTTGCGTACTCAACCAGCGCATCTATCTTCTTTCTCGGCATAGCGCCCTGTCCTTCTGCGTTGATACCGCGGACAGAGCCGCCATTTTCCAGTGCACTCTTAAATACAACAAACTCGCAGTCTTTTTACGGTCATCCGATACGTTTTTCAGCTCCATACCGAAACGCAGGTCCGGCTTATCTGAACCGAAACGATCCATTGCCTCGCGCCAGGTCATACGCTGGATCGGAAGCTGTATCGTAATTGCCGAGCACCTCTTTGAACAGGTGTGCTTCAGCAGTCTCTCATTGACATCCATAACGTCCTCTACGTCAACGAAAGCAAGCTCCATATCGATCTGGGTGAACTCAGGCTGACGATCGGCTCGCAGGTCCTCGTCACGGAAACATTTTACAATCTGGAAATAGCGGTCATAGCCAGAACACATCAGAAGCTGTTTTAACAGCTGCGGAGACTGCGGCAGTGCATAGAAGCTGCCCGGATGAACACGGCTCGGTACCAGGTAGTCTCTCGCGCCCTCCGGAGTACTTTTTCGTCAGCATCGGGGGTCTCGATCTCAAGGAAGCCTTCTTTGACATGAACTCACGGGTGAGGATTGCCACTTTGCTTCTCATAATCAGGTTTTCTCTGGATATCCGGTCGGCTCAGATCCAGGTAACGGTATTTCAGACGGAGATCCTCTTTGGTTTTGGAGTTCTCCTCGATCGGGAACGGCGGTGTCTCAGACTCTGCCAGAATGCGGAGGTAATCCGCACGGATCTCAATCGCACCTGTCTTTAAGATTTTCATTTACTGCACCGGAACGCCTCTACGCGTCCGGTTACGGCGATAACGAACTCACTTCTCAGCTTTTCTGCTTCTTTGCAAAGCTTCTCAGCGCCGCAGTCAGCTTCCTCGAAGATCAGCTGCAGGATACCAGAACGATCCCGCAGATCCACGAAAATGATCCCGCCCTTGTTTCTGCTCTTCTGAACCCATCCCATAACGGTTACTTTCTCACCGATATTGGCAGTTCCCAGCTCGGTACAGCGATGGGAACGTTTCAGTCCTGCAGCCATAGATTCTGCCATGATAGTATTTCCTCCGTTTATTATAGTTTTATCTGAAAAATTCAAAAACTGAATCACTTCAAACTGTCTTTGTAAAAATTCCACGATCTCCTCGTAGCCGTCTCGCCAGCTGCTCCTTCTGGAATTTCTTGTTCTTGTTCATCTGTGCGACTGCCACGCTGGTGCCGTTAGCGCGCTCTTCCTGTGCTTTCTTTTAAGACGGCACGGAACTGCTCGCCGCTTAAACCTTTCTCATACAGGAATGCTTTTTTGCCGGCTGCCTCCGGTACTTTGAAACCGGAATCCATCAGGATCGTGATGATACGCTCAAAAACCGATGGAGAATCCGCACGCCGGTGTATCAACGCCGGTAAATTTGCCGATCAGCTTGTCGTAACGTCCGCCGCCTGCAACCGAGCCGCCGAAGCCTTCCATGGAAACCTCAAAAAATCGTTCCGGTATAGTAGCCCATGCCGCGCACCAGCGTCGGGTCAAATTCAAGACCGAATTCGATGTCTGCAACCGCTTTAACTGTCTCCATGATCGTTGCCAGATTCTCTGCCTTTGCCGGATCCATCACGCCGGAGAGCTTTCGCCCAGCGCGCGGACGCCTGCCGCATCGTTCTGAATCTCTACCAGAAGTCCGGTGTATTTTCAACCGCCTCTGGCGCATAACCTTCTGCAAGCAGCTCTTCGCGGACACCGTCCAGACCGATCTTATCCATCTTATCGAGAATGATAAATACCTTATCGGTCTCATTTTCCGGGAATCCGCTGTAATCTGCCATGCCCTTTAAGATCGCACGGTCATTGACGCGGACAGTGTATGCCTTGTCCGGGCAGATGCGCTTCAGCGCCTTGGTAAGCGCCAGAATCTCCTCGATCTCAGCCAGGTTTGTCGCATCACCTAAAAAATATCGATATCACACTGTACAAACTGACGGAAACGTCCCTTCTGCGGACGATCGGCACGCCATACGCTTTCCGACCTGCAGCGCCTTTGAACGGCGCTGATAAATTAGCAGAATTGTTTGCATAAGAACGGCTGAGCGGCAGAGTTAAGTCATAGCGGAGACCACCGTCTACGACATCTGCCTCTGTCTGTGCTGCCTCGACGTTCAGCTTCGCCCTCTTTAAAAATCTTGAAGATGAGCTTTTCGTTGTCGCCGCCCTGCTTGCTGGTCAGGTTCTCGATGTGCTCCACGCACGGAGTCTCGATCGCCGAGAAGCCGTATCCGCGGTAGGTATTTTTGATGATATTCAGCACATAATCCCGGATCTCCATCTCGCCCGGAAGAATGTCCTTCATGCCTGTAACTGGTTTTTTCTTTAAAGCCATGTGTCAAACTCCTTCTATGTCTTTCTGCGACCATATTTCCCGCGCAAAGAAAAAACTTCACTTTTCCATGCTGGAAACTGGATTTTTATGTTTCTCTGTTACAGTGTTTTTCTGCATCTGACACCCTGTATCTGTGAATTTTTTCTGTTTTTACTCTCTCTTCGTCCAAGCAGCTTCTCTTTCCGCCCGATCATCTCATCGATCCGGCTGATATACTGCTCTACTTCCTTTGACGTTCTCCGCCCTCTCAATCCGGTTTTCTGCCGGGAAATAAACCTTTGGTGGTCGTTCCCGCACCGCAGGCGGCGATCGTCTGTTTTTCTTCCATAATCAATATATTATAGAGACATTCCTTGCCCGGAACCGCATAACCGCCATTTTCAAAATTGCCCGCCATATTTTTCTGGCGGTAGAGATAGTACGGTTTCAGTCCCATCTCCTCGGCATACTGCGCGGTCAGGTCAATCATCTCCTGTGTATTGACAATCTTCAGATTTCCGTAGCGCTCCTTTATAGATATTCAGGCGCGCCGCGCGCTTGATCGCCAGCGAATGCACCGTCACGCTGTCCGGTCTGAGTGCCTTGATCTCCTCCATTGTCTGGCGGACATCGTCGATCGTCTCCTCCGGAAGACCCACGATCAGATCCATATTGATATCGTCAAATCCCAGCTCCCGCGCCAGCAGGAATTTTTTCCTTCACATCCTCCACCGTATGACGGCGTCCGATGAGGTCAAGTGTCGCCTGCTTCATCGTCTGCGGATTGATGGAAATACGGGAAATGCCGTGATTCCGGAGCACCTGCAGCTTTTCCGCGCGTGATGCTGTCCGGACGTCCCGACTCAACGGTAAATTCAACTGCCTGTTCCACCGGGAATAATTCTTCCACCTTTGTCAGGGATCTCATCCAGATCCTGCGGATTTAACGAGGTCGGTGTGCCGCCTCCAAAATAGATGGTCGAAAGCGGGCGATCCTTCATCTGCTCCGCCACATATTCCATTTCCTTAAAAAGCGCCTCTTTGTAGAGGTCCATCCGTTTTTCCCATTTCACAATCGGAAACGACGTAAACGAACAGTACAGGCAGGTCGTCGGACAGAACGGGATTCCCACATACAGGCTGTACCCATTCTCATAATCGATCGTGGACAGCAGGCGTCTTCCGCTCGCGCTCTGCCACGTCGATGCTCAGATCGATCTTTTCCTTGCTGGTGAAATACGTCTCGCGCATATAGGTCTCGATCTGCTCGTCCGTCCATCCATCATACAGCTTCGTGAGCGCAATCTTCGTCGGACGGATGCCGGTAAGCGTCCCCCACGGAAGCTCTCTGCCGGTCTGGACACTCAAAAGGCGGTATAACGTCTGTTTGATCTCATTTTTCGTCTCAAAACGGTTGGAAAAATCCGGATAAATCAAGGCAAAGTGAACGGCTTCTTTCTTCACCGGCGTCACATCCAGTGAAAACGAGTTTCCGTCCGGACTCCCCTGCACAATCAGATCCGCCTCCCCGGCTTCTTCTTCCTTGTGCGTAAATGTCTCGCCCGGATAAAATGCCATCAGGAGCTCACGGATATCCTGTTCAAAGGACGCGTCATTTAATAAAATCGCTATCATGCTTCGCGCCCCTGTATCCCGCCAGCGGATTGTACTGTTTTTCGTCGGCGAATCGTCGTATATCCCATGTGTCCCGGATATACATTCGTATCATCCGGCAGGTTCAGAAGGATATCTGCCACCGAATGAATCATCTGACGTCCGCTTCCAGTCGGGAAATCGATGCGTCCGTAAGAACCTTCAAATAAGGTATCTCCCGAAAACAGCACCCTCTCTGATTTTACATAATAACAACAGGAACCTTCCGTATGCCCTGGTGTATGAAGCATCTGGAACGTGTAGCCCGCTGCCTCGAACGTCTCTCCATCCTTCAAAAGCATATCCGCTTTCAGATGCAGACCGCCGCCCTGAAACTGGACGGACAGGTTCTTATCCGGATCCGCCAAGACCGCCTGCTCCTGCTCACAGGCATAAACCGGCACGCCCAGATCCCGTCTCAGCTCTTCCATCGCCGTCACATGGTCAAAATGTCCATGAGTCAGCAGAATCGCCTTTGCCTTTGCTCCGGTCTGCGCCAGTGCATCCTCGATCCGCGCCGCCTCATCGCCCGGATTTCGACAATCACAGCTTCCTTCGTCTCCGGATGCACCGCAATATAACAGTTCGTCTGGACCATTCCCACGATCAGCCGTTTTATCTCCATCTTTTCCTCCTAATAATATGTGAAACTTTCACAGGGTGTAAGTACCTGTGAAATATAGAAGAACCGCTTATCCGGCAGTTCTCTCTATATCTAATACTCCTTCAATCTGTCTGAGTTTATCAGATAATTTATTTAATTCCTCAATTCCGTGAATATCGAACGTCATGACGATCGTCGCCTTGCCCTGCTTGCTTGTACGCACATTCATCGAGGTAATGTCGATCTGGCGCTCGGTAAATACCTTTGGAAATATCCACAAACATGCCGATGCGGTTGTTCGCATAGATCTTGATTTCGGTGGAGTATTTTTCCGTGCCCGTCTGTGCTTCCGGCTGTTGCCACTCGGCTTCAATCAGGCGCTCACGCTCTTCCTGCGGCAGGTTCAGCACATTGATACAGTCCGTCCGGTGGATCGAAATCCCCCGTCCTCTTGTCACAAAGCCGACGATCTCATCCCCGGGCACAGGAGAGCAGCATTTGGAAAAACGTACTGCCACATCATGAATCCCCTTGACCACGATGCCGTTTTTACTGTGGGGGTGCATCTGCTTCGCCTGATTGGCATTATTTTCTGCAATGGAGGCAAGCACTTCTTCATTGGTCATCACCTTCGGATGGTCTTTCTCATAAAGCTCCTGCATCCGATTGGCGATCTGACCTTCCTTGAGCGCGCCGTGTCCGATCGCCGCCAGCACGCTGTCCCAGTCCATAAAGCCGTATTTCTTCATGACAGCCGCCTGATATTCCGGCTTCATAATTTCGCCCAGGTTGATCGAACGTGCCTTACAGTAGGTGTTGAACTGATCCTTGCCCTTAGTGATATTTTCTTCCTTGACTTCGTTTTTGAACCACTGGTTGATCTTGTTTTTCGCCTGCGTACTCTTGACTACCGTAAGCCAGTCACGGCTCGGTCCCTTGGAATTCTGCGAAGTCAGAATTTCCACGCGGTCGCCGTTTTGGATTTCGTAATCGATCGTCACAAGCTTTCCGTTGACCCGCGCCCCGATCATCTTGTTGCCGACTGCAGTATGGACGTTGTAGGCAAAATCAATGGGTGTAGAGCCTGCAGGCAAGGTCTTGACGTCGCCGGTCGGTGTAAAACAGTATACGCTGTCGGAAAACAGATCCAGATCGCTTTTCAGCATGTTCATGAATTCTTTGTTATCCGACATCTCGCGCTGCCATTCCAGAATCTGACGCAGCCATGACAGTCTTTTCTTCTTCCTGTGCCTCAACCTTTTTTTTTGCCGTCGGAGGCTTCTTTATATTTCCAGTGGGCGGCGATACCGTATTCCGCCACACGATGCATTTCATAAGTTCTGATCTGAATCTCGAAGGGCTGCCCGGAGCTTCCAATCAACGTCGTGTGCAGAGACTGATACATGTTTGCCTTGGGCATCGCAATATAATCTTTGAAACGCCCCGGAATCGGCTTGTACATCTCGTGGATTACGCCCAGCGCCGCATAACAGTCCTTAACCGTATCTACGATAATCCGGACAGCAAACAGGTCATAAATCTGGTCGATGGTCTTATGCTGGTTCTTCATCTTTTTTGTAAATGCTGAAGAAATGCTTGATACGACCGTCAATCTTAGCTTCGATTCCCGCCTTTTTGATGTGCTCGGAAACCTCGTCCACGATTCCCTGAATATACTTTTCGCGCTCGCTTTTGCGCATCGCGATCTTGTCCACCAGATCATAATAAACGTCCGGTTCGAGATATTTTAACGAAAGATCGTCCAGTTCTACCTTGATCTTGGAAATACCGAGACGCTGTGCAATGGGCGCATAGATGTCCATCGTCTCCCGCGCAATCCGGATCTGCTTTTTCGTGGGGCATATGCTTGAGGGTGCGCATATTGTGGAGGCGGTCCGCCAGCTTGATCATGATTACGCGGATATCCTTCGCCATCGCCATGAACATCTTGCGCAGGTTCTCCGCCTGCATCTCCAGCTGTGCTTCTGTCTTATTGCCGGAATTGTCCGCAAGATGCAGATGCTGCAGCTTGGTCACGCCGTCCACCAAAAAGGCAACGTCCGTTCCGAACTGTTCTCCGACCTGTTCGACCGTCATCACCGTATCTTCCACCACATCGTGCAGAAGACCGGCCACGATCGTCTCCTTATCCAGCTCCAGATCCGCCAGGATAATCGCCACGCACAGCGGATGGATGATGTAAGGCTCGCCGGATTTACGCACCTGTCCCTGATGGGCGTTATCTGCCAGCCGATACGCTTTTTCAATCATGGAAATATCATCCGAAGGATGATACTTGCGCACCCGCTCGATCAGGTCCTGATATAGTTCTTCCGGGCTTATAAATTCCTGAATGCTCTCAATTCGTCCGTCATCCAGCACCAGCTTGGTTTTCGGCTCTTTTGATCTGTCTTCCGTTCTATCCATCTTCCGCACACCTTACCATCGTCCAGTTTTATCAGTTTCTGCTAAACAAAAAAGAGTTACGACGTAACTCTTTTTCGAAAATCAATTATTTGGTTACAGTTCACTCATGGTTTTTGTGGGCAGATTCCATGCTCGCATAAGAAGCTGTGCACAAGAAGCCACGAGTAAACTGTAATATTATTTGCCTTCATATACAATTGCGGAATCCAGACGATATCCTGCAATTGCTTCTCTTCCCTTCAGCCCTGCCAGCTCGATCAAAACCAACACGCCTGCAACCTCGCCGCCCAGTCTCTCTACCAAGGAGATCATCGCCTGAGTCGTGCCGCCGGTTGCGATCAGGTCATCTACGATCAGCACTTTCTGTCCGGGTTTAATAGAGGTCTTGTGCATTTCGATCACTGCCGTGCCGTATTCCAGAGAATATTCCTGAGACACGGTTTCACAGGGCAGCTTGCCCTTTTGCGGATCAGTGCAAAGGGCTTATGCAGGTTATATGCGATGGGTGCACCGAAAATAAAGCCTCTGGACTCTGCGCCTAACTACGTCAAACTCCAGATCCTTTACCAGATCCTGCATGGTATCGATTGCAAGGTGCATGCCGTCAGCATCCTCCAGCACGCTCGTAACATCTCTGAAAATAATTCCCTCCTGCGGGAAGTCCGGAATGCTTCTTACATATTCTTCCAGTTTTTTCATGATTTTAACCTCTTTTCTATAAATTTTGTATCTCAATTTCTCAGTTTCAAATCGCCATCCGGCTCTTTTTTCCACCGTTCTTCTCATTTTGCAGAAGTTTTCCCTGCTTCTTCTTCCTTATATACATAGAAGCCACAATCACCGCCAGCACAAACAGC
>VOFJ01003873.1_pt1 | contig 13852 bp, 16 predicted proteins | sample 5384081 | NCBI WGS metagenome assembly VOFJ01 (sample SAMN12384729, study PRJNA508395) | human gut metagenome | isolation source: healthy gut I | host: Homo sapiens
CTCAAAACCTTCGTTCCGGTTACGTATTGCTGTATTAGTAGCATATGAAGTTGTAGATGACAGTACTGGTAAAGTAGTTGCCAAGGGTACGGAGAATCTTGGAAAATTACGCAACGGAAAATTCTTCAAGATGAAATTCGACAGAGTAAATGATTGTAAGGATAAAGCATATACATTAAATTTCAGGTTACAAAGTGTGATGTGGGAAATGTACAGATCTTTTATACCCGGGAACCGATAAAGGGGAAGCACTTGTATATGCAGGAACACCGATTGACGGAATCGGTGTTATGCGAACATTGACACATCGATTTGATCTGGAAACATATATCGTAACATTATGTTTTTTGCGTATATTGTGTTATTTATGAGATGGTTATATAAATTATTCAAGTAATAAAAAGGCGGGCAGAAATTATATCTGGTCGCCTTTTTGATTATACCAAAGCGTGCATGAAAAGTTGCCGGTGGCAGGTTTTCTGTGCGGGTGAACAGGGTGACGTTATGAAAGAAAAAGATAAAGAAAATAGATAGCTATATAAAGGCATACGGGATAGGAAAGACGGTGGGGCTTTTTGTATGAAAAGGCAACGCATAAAGATCAAGAAAGACTATGAACGATGGCTTGAAAGACATAAGATAACAGAGGCAATACGTGAAGTGCAGAAAGAGACGGTGTTTGATAAACAGCCATGTTTTTAGTATAGTCGTCCCATTATATAAAACACAGGAAAAATATCTAAAAGAACTGGTGGAATCTATCAAAGGTCAAACATATTCAAACTGGGAACTCTGTCTGTCGGATGGAAGTGGGGGAGATTCCCCGTTGAAAGAGATTTTGAAAGAATTGGAACACAGTGACAGCAGAATAAAAGGCATTAGTTCGAAAAAGAATCGTTACAGATAGCAGAGAATACGAATCTTTGCAATAGATATTGCAACGGGAGATTATATCGTATTTGCAGACCATGATGATATATTATCGGTAGATGCATTATATGAATGTACTAGGGTGTAAATTCAAGCTTATAACTCACATTAGTCAGAACGGTAGAGCCGTCGGTTGCATCTATCTTTCCGGTTTTCACGTTATACTCATGTCCGTAGTGCTCTTTCGTGCCCATAAAATTCAAGCCCTTCACAGCAAATTCATGAGATACTTTTTTCTTGTTGATGCGGTAGCTGACGGTATAATTGCCGATCAACATGGGCGAATACTGTTTGGAGAATGCCTTCCTTTCATCGTACAGCACTTCCTTGTCCGGATGCTTCATGGTTGCTTCCATGTCAATCGGGGAATAGCGGTCGCCGCCCTGCAAGGTCAGTTTCAGGTTGATGCTAAGAATATTCTGTTTGTTGCGTCCCAACATCCACTCCTTGCCGATCAGTCCGTTGATGACATAGTTGCGGTTGAACTTCGTGTTGTACCATACACCGTCTCCGCCACGGTAACGGGAGTCGAACAACGAACCGGAGATCATGTAATAAAGTCCTTTTTCCAGGAAGCGTTCGAGGGTTATGTCAATCCCGATATTCCGGCCTCTTCCTTTGTTGACAAGCGCATCTTCTACATAAAAGTCGGAGCGGTTGAGTACGGAATAGGAACTGTCCGCCATTACCGGTACATCGTGCAGGAACTGTACATAAGGTTCTATTTTCAGATTCATGCGGTCCGAAATCTTGTAGCCGAAAGACAGCATGATGTGCTGCGCCTTGGTGAAGTCGAGGTTCTTGTTGACGGACTGATTTCCCGTACTCTTCGTTTTCACAAAGTAGACGTCCATTTTCTCCATCCGGCTGTATATGCCGTAAGCTAAAGCAAAGGTCGCTTTTGGGGTAGCCTGCCATTTCAGTCCGGCACGGGGTTCGACAGACCATTTATTATTCAACGTCAGGTATTGTCCGTAGATACCGGCATTGAGAGTCCAACGGTCACTCAGTCCGACAGAAGAACTATTGTAAGCAGAAATCAGACTCGTATTGCCATCTCCCTTCCCGATACCGTTTCCAGCGGCTGAGCTTCGTATGGAGCTATGGCAAGGTTCATGTCATAAAACATGGCAGTATAAGTGAATCCTGTCTTATTGGTAAAGCGGTTACTGAATTTACGGTTGAAGGTGCTGGTCAGTATCAGGTTGGTATGCCTTGATTCAAGGTCCATATAAGGAGTCGATTCCAACGCATGATTGAACATGGAAGCGCCTCCGTCCAACTGCGAGTAGGTAGCGGCAACGGTTGTTTTCAGCGATGCGTCACTATTGAAAAAGTAACGGTGACTGATACCTCCGGCAGCCATATACTGCTTGTCACGTGATTCGCTGCGGTCGCCCAGATATTCCCATTTCTCAGGGTTCCTCTCCATGTCACTCTTAAATTTGTCAATCAGGCTGGTTCCCCATACCGAGAAAGTCCCGGCCATCTTTGTGGGAAAGTTCAGTTTGAAGTTCAGGTCCTGATAGTCCATCGTTCCACCGTCAAGATTCAGTAATCCTGTGGTAGAATAACGATAATTAAAGATATACGAGGCTTTATGCTTCTTGCTCAAAGGACCTTCGGAAGCAACGTCAATTCCCATGATTCCCACTTGGATCGTGTTTTCGTTCTTTTGATTGTTACCGTTGCGCAGCTTCATGTCGAACACGCCGGACACTGCATTTCCATATTCTGCCGGAAAAGCTCCGGTAAAGAAATCGGAATTTCCAATACCTGCGAACTAAGAGATGAAAGTATCCCTCCACCCAATGTGGCAATATCCGCAAAGTGATTCGGGTTCGGAATTTCAACGTCTTCCAATCGCCACTGCAACAGATGGGGAGCATTGCCATGAATCGATATTCCATTGGAAGATACGCTGGGCGCCACTCCGGCAAAAGCGGAAACCAGACGTGCAGGGTCGTCGAATCCGCCTGCATAACGGCTCGCTTCCTCCACGCTCAGCATACGTGCTCCGGTAGTAGCCATCTTATTCATCGCTTCTTCTTTATTGGTCCTGGCACGAATCACTACTTCACTTAGTTCGTTGACGCTTTCTTTCAAAGGTATTTCCAAATAGACCTCTTTGGCGGAAGTTACCAGTATCTCTCTGAAAATACCCGGTTCATATCCCATGAAGGCTGCCTCTACCGTATGCCGTCCCAACAGGAACCTGTGGTATGCTGAAACGCCCGAGACTGTCTGTTATCGTACCTGTTCCCTCTTTTTCGGATAATCTCACCGTTGCATACGGTATCGGGTGTTTTGAATCCCCGTCAATAACCATTCCCCGGATTGTCTGTACCGGCCGACCTTTTCTCTGCGGTGTCTGACTAAAAGCCACTGCGGATACCAACAAAGCAACCAACAAAAGTATCCACCCGCCATAACGATGTGTTTTTCGGGTTAACTCTTCACCAAGAACTCTTTCAAAGGTTTTGAGTACTGTGCTGCATTCATCTGCGGAGATCACCCGACTGAATAGATATTTTTTTCTAATAATCTAGTTTTATTTCATCTTCATGATTTTATTCTGTTTTTATTTCGTCACGAAGATAGAGTATAGAAGATTGCCGATTTTTGAAATGAGACGAATACATCCCGTTTGTAGACAAAACACAAAATTGGTAAGACGAAAAATCATCCGAACTATGGAATTTCACTTAAAGAAGAAGCTCTTTTTAAAAGACACATCACTTTCAGAACGATTTATATCCTCTAAAAGTGATGTGACTTTTTTTTAATAGCACACGCCAACCTACCCTAAAAAGTCGGTCTTATCTTTATCCGTGATCTCCCGAATTACTTTACATGGCACTCCTGCAGCGATTACATTTTCCGGCACATCCTTAGTCACTACACTTCCTGCTCCGATTACCGAATTTCTCCCAATGGTAACACCACCCATAATATGAACGCCTGCACCAATCCAGACATTATCCTCTATTACAATCGGATGTGCATAGCAACCTCCCATAATGCGTTCCCGGGCATCAAGTGCATGATTTGCTGTGTAGCCACAATCCCACACGTATGGCCCCAACAATACATTATCGCCTATCGTAATGAGATTTCCGTCCAACATGATGCAATCAAAATTGGCGAAGAAATTATTGCCGATACTGATATTGAATCCAAACTCACACCGGAAATTCGGTTCGAAGTGAACATTCTCCCCAATGCCTTTCAACAAATTGCGTAATAATGCTTCACGAACCTCTTTGGGTTTTCCATAAGTAGAGTTATAATCATTAGTCAGAAAAACGACTTGTTCTCTTCTCTGAACCAGTTCTGTAGACAAATCATTATACATAGTCCCCGACAACATTCTTTCATACAATTCTCTATTTTCCATCTCTATATGATAATGGTTGATTAAAGTCCTTTTTGTAATCACCGGTAATCCGAAAAAGCCTTTTTGTAAAGTCAGTATCTTCGATGCACCTGCCTTGGCCTTATTATAAGTGGAAAGTGACACATGCAGGCTCTTCCACAGGCTCCATTCTCAAAAGCTACCTGCAGATAGTATTCCCTTACGTATGCCATCCGAAACATAACGATGCCTGCCTACTCTACGGGTCTTCTTATGTGTTTCCACATATTTTTTTGTACCATCACTGTTTCTTCGTGTGTGGAAGCAGGATCGGCAAACCAATAATTACCGCCAAGAAACAAGACATAACTGATGGCACCGATGCAAGCCAGATGACACAAACAATTAATTACTTTACCATCCACGGTTGTCAGCCATATCCATTTCTTATAGAATGGGATAGTAACAAGAGCAATCAAAAGCGCCATTCCAAGAGGTATCCGCCAGGCAGTCAGTGTATCTTCGTAGATAACATATCCAATGCCACACGAAGCAATAAATATCAGAAGCATCAAAAAGCGAAGTATCCTAATAAATAGAGTTTTCATCATATTTATACTATTTTTATGCGCAAATATAAAGATAAGCAATTAAAAGATACAGCCAAAATCACATATAAAAAATCAAGGTTATATCTTGTAACCTTTTTTTCCTTTGTGGAAATAAAAAACGAACATTTAAGCTAGTTTCACGACTTAATTAAAGTACATGTCTTGTTCCTCGGTGAGAAACACATCGTTGCACACCGAGAAACGGGTCGTTCCTTTTAAAGGAACGGGGGCTTTGGTTTTAAACCAAAATACAAGTCATATAATCAATTAAATATCAACAATTTACCAAATCACCATTTCAACTAATAAGCATATTGGAATTTTATTGACAACTCACGATAGGATGAGAATAATAGAATAACAGAAAGGATAGAAAAATTCATTTTAAACATAGTGACGGTATCCACTTATGATAGTGACGGTATATTCGTGGGATAGGGTAACCATCCCGACCGGATAGTGACGCTATATTTTTGCTTGGGAAAAAGCATAAAAAAAGGCTATCTATCCCAGACAGCCAATCTTTTTGTTAACCTTAAATCTAATACTATGAAAACACACTACAAAGATACGGACTTTCTGCATATCTCCAAAATTTCCGGAGCAAAGCGAAGCATCTTATAACATGGTTTAATAGAAGTAGCAGACTTGTTAACATTTAACATAATTCCTCCGGATATTAACGAATGCCCGAAGGAGTAATCATAAAAACTATTCATATCTTAACGAACGAGCAGGTTTGCTCATTATTATTTTCATTGTCTGAAAGGCCACCGTCACGAATGAAATGAACAACATCAACAATACGGGCACAATAAAGAACCAGGCTTCTAAATCCGTCCGGAAAGCATAATGACTCAACCAGGCGTTCATACTGAACCAAGCTACCGGAAGAGCAATCACAACCGCTATCAGAATCAGCAGGAAAAATCCTTTGACCAACTGATAGAAAAGATTCCAGCGGGAAGCTCCCAACACTTTACGTATACCCATCTCTTTCGTACGGGTGGAACAGGAAAACATGACTAATACCCAAAGTCCCAGACAGGATATGAATATCGCTAATCCGGTGAAAGAACCTATCATCACCCCGAATACTTCATCCTGACGATACTGATGGTCGAAGAACTGATCGAGGAAAAAATAATCGAAACTGGAATCAGCAAAGTACCGATTCCATATTTCCTGTACCTGCGATACCAGTTCGCGTGGATTGCCGGAAGTCATTACGATAGAAATATAAGCGTTGTGGCAACCAGTCTATCTTATCTTTATGAATCAGCATAATAGGAGTATAATTCTTACTCAACGCCTGCTGATGATAATCTTTGACCACTCCGATAATCTGCATCGGAGCATCAGTACATTCTACTGTTACCAACTCGCCTATCGCCTCATCATTGGAAGCAAATCCCAGATTGCGTACGGCCGTCTCATTAATCACCAGTTTATCGACATCGTCTCCGTACTCTTCTGAAAAGCCCCGTCCGGCTATCACTTGCAAACCATATGCCTCTATATAATCCGGATCGCAGGCCAGCATCTCATAAAGCCGGTTCTGCTTCAAAGCGTCATTGGTACGGCGATTGGACAAAGGAAAGTAGCCACCTCTTCGCCCGGCACGGCACCGGAAGCTGCGACACTATGCACCAGTGGCAACCGCATTATCGCTTTCTTCATCGCTTCCAGTTTCACATTCAGGCCGTCTGTACGTCCGGGAAATTTAATGACTAATGTCTGGTCGGTTTTCACCCCTAATGATTGGCTGCGCATAAAATTCAGCTGTGCAAACACGATCAATGTTCCACAAAGCAGTATCATAGAGGCCGTATATTGAATGATAACCAACACCTGACGAGTCCGTTCTCCGGACTTGCTATGCAAAAACTTTCCTTTCAACAGGGTAATCGGTTTACGGTTCAGCAAAGCCAATGCCGGATAATATCCGGAAAGGAATATCCCTGCGCTAAAAACAAGAGCCAGCAGCACCCACCAATAATCCATCAGCCAAACGGAGAAAGTGACCGTACGTCCCACCAGTTGATTAAAGTACGGAAGAATCAGCTCTATCAGCCCTACCGCCAATATAAAAGCAATCAGATTCATAACCAGCGCTTCGAACAGGAACTGATGAATCAACTGCTTGCGGAAAGCACCCACTACCCGACGCACTCCGACTTCCCTGGCACGCTCCATCGAACGGGCTACTGTCAGATTGATATAGTTTATCCAGGCAATAGCCAGAATGGCAATGGCTGCAAAGACAGAGTGCAATCATAGCAGAACGATTTCCTTTTGTCTCCATTTCATAACCCAATTGCGGAGTGAGATGTATATCTGCCAAAGGAACCAAATCGACTCCCCATGTTTTGTTTTTCAACGCTTCCTCCGTCTTGTACTTTTCCGCCATGACGGGAAACTCTCTTTCTATTTCCGCTTCCCTCTCCGGCGAATCGAGCAGAACATACGTATATGCTTCATGCTTATACCAGTATTCATGTATAAACTTGGGCAAAGATGTATACGAAATCAGGAAGTTATAATGTATATGGGAATTGGAAGGCATTTCCTCCATGACTCCGGTCACTTCACACGATATCTTATAATAGGGACCGGTAAAGATAAGAATCTTTCCGACAGGGTCTTCCTCTTTGAAATATTTGCGAGCAATGCGCTCGGTGATTACAACTTGTCCGGCATCGAAAGGCTGGTCTTTTTATCACCTTTCAGAAGCTCGAAATCGAAAAGACGGAAAAAACCCGGATCGGCATAAGCTATCTGGTTTTCGCGAAGGGTCAACTCACCATACTTCACAATCTGTTCAGGTTGGAGCAGAGAGCCGATTCGGGTATAATCTTCAATTCCCGCAAGATTCTCTTTCATTGCCGAACCGTATCCGAAGGAGCTGCTTGCCCAGTTATCGGTCAGCACCTCCCCTTCGCGGAATGTACTTTTGCACACGGTAAATATGGGGATATTTCGTGTGCATCTTGTCAAAAACTGAACTCAAAAGTTACATACGTCAGAATCAGTAACGCCGATGCCATGCCGATCGCCAGTCCAAACACATTAATGAAGCTGAACTTCTTCCGCTTCATCAGATTCCGATAGGCACTATTCCAGTAATTCCCTATCATACGGCTTCGTTTTTAGATGACGTACTCTTTTCCAACGGACGGTTGATGTTTTCGGCTACAATCTGTCCGTCCAACAACCGGATAATCCGATGCGCATACGTCGCATCCCCTTTGAGAGTGGGTGACAATGATAATCGTAGTCCCCTGGCGGTTCAGTTCGCTCAACAGCTCCATCACTTCCACGCCATTCACCGAATCCAGATTTCCGGTCGGTTCGTCAGCCAGCAACAACTTACAGTCCGTCACTACCGCACGGGCGATGGCCACTCGTTGCTGTTGTCCGCCCGACAACTGTTGAGGATAATGGTTGGCACGATGTAGCAGATTTACTTTCTCCAGCACTTTGTTCACTTTCTCTTTGCGTTGGGCAGTCTTAATCCCCATATAGACAAGCGGGAGTTCCACATTTTCGTATACCGTCAGTTCGTCAATCAGGTTGAAACTCTGGAAGATAAAGCCCAAATTATTCTTCCGAAGGGCAGTCAGCTGGTTCTCGTTCATTTTATCCACCTGTTTCCCTTCAAAGAAATAAGAGCCGGAAGTGGGAGAATCCAACGTACCCAGAATATTCAGCAACGTTGACTTGCCGCATCCGGAAGGTCCCATTATAGCGACAAATTCTGCTTGTTCTACGTGTAAGGTGACTTCGTTCAATGCTTTCGTCTGCACCTCTTCTGTGGTGAAAAGCATAGATAGTTTTTCTGTTTTAATCATGGTGAATCTTTTTCATTATTTTAGTATTAGTTTCTCATTGTCTCCGAATAATTCATACCCGGATATGATTACTTTCTCACCCGGAGACAAACCTTCCGTCACCTCATAATACTGTGGATTCTGGCGCCCTATCTTCACAGGGACGCCGCGTGGCAAATTACCACTTTCATCGACAACATACATCCATCGGCCTCCGGTAATTTGAAAGAATCCGCCACGGGGAACAAGGATCGCTTGTGCCGGGTCTCCTAACTGAAGGTTGATATGATAAGTCTGTCCGGCACGTATATTCTCCGGCCGCTCCGGATATAAAAGCCAGGTCTGTACGAAACTGACCTTCTTTCACTTCCGGATAAGGTTTAGTCACTTCCAGTTTATAGGTTCCTCCGTCACGGGTAAAGTCGGCAGGAAGTCCGGGAAGTACCCGTTCTACGTAGTGCTCGTCTATCTGTGCCTGTACTTTAAGGTCCGGAGTGATGATCTGCCCGATATGTTCTGCCTGCAGAAATAGATTGCCCGATTTGCGCGTTCAAGTTTCCTACCTGTCCGTCAATCGGAGCTTTAATCTTCAGGTTTTCCAAGCGCTCACGGACCAACGTAAGACTGCGTTTCATGTTACGTATGTTCTCGTCCAGACTGCTGATCTGGCTTTCACGGAAAATATTGTCCTGACGGATACGTTCGTCAATGACCGCCAGTTGTTCTTTGGCAGCTTCATACTCCTCCTCTGCCTGACGGAAATCCTCGTGGGCAATCAGTTGCTCCTCCACCAAACGTCTGTATTGTTCATAACGGCGTTTTTTCAATGTCAGTTCTTTATTCAAGCCTATGCGTTCCTGTTTCAGTTGCAGACGCTCCTGCTCCATACTGATGCGGGTATTGCGCAATTCATTTTCCTGATAGGCAAGGTCTGCCTCACTCTGCATGATTCCGATATTCAGCAACGGGTTGCTGAGACGCAGAATCACATCACCGGCCTTTACCATAGCTCCCTCTTCTTTCAGGCGCTCTTCCACACGACCGCCCTCTATGGCATCCATATAGATAATCCGGTTGGGCATCACTTGCCCGATCACACGGATATAATCATTGAACTCCGCTTGCTTGACGGTAGCAATCGTGAGACGGTCTTTCTCAACTGTCATGGAGGAAGCCGTATCTCTAAAAATAAAATATAAAATGACAGCGATTCCCAGCGCCACACCACCGATCGTATAAAGGTGTTTGCGATTTATGCCGGGTTTGCGTTCAACAGGTGTATCCATAATGGTTTATAAAAAAGTTAAATTTGTCGATAATATTTCTCCAGTTTCCTCATCATTTCCACTTGCAGGCGTACACGAACCAGTTCTGCCTTGGCGGAGATAAAACGGTTACGGGCTTCCATCAGCTGAAAGACGGAAATGAGCCCTTCCTCCCATTTACGTTCGGACTCTTTCAGTACCAGTGTTTCAGCGTCAAGTTGTGATAATGCCTGCTGATGTTCACTATATCCGGTGTGAAGAGAAAGGAGTGTTTGCTCAATATCCGTATATAATTGTTGTTTTTTTCAAGTTCTTCTTCAGTTTTTGAGCCGATACATATTCAATTTCGCAGCTTGCGCTGATTGGTCAAACGTTGCAAACCGCTTAGCAGGGGAAAGGAGATGCCAACACCCACATATTTTCCTATATTATCACGCAATTGTCTGGTGAGAAAACTGTATTATAATAATTGGAACCGACGGTGAAACGAGCAAAAGACAGAGGGTGAGAAAGCTCCTCCCGCTATCGCATACTCTTTATGAGCCTGCTTTTTGTTTCAAATCAATCATACGTATGGAGGGCAATATTTCGATAGATTGTGCGTATAGAGTTTCCACAGTCGAAACAGAATATGGTGGTAATTGGGATGCTGTAATCGTATCCAGAATAGCGAGTGTGTCGCCCGGCTGGATATTCATTAATTGTTTCAGATGTAATAAAGCGATCCGACTGCTATTTTCGCGCGACTGATAACGATAAATATCTCCCTCCCGGTGCTTTCACCTCCTGTAAATCGGAAGCTGATTTCAATCCCAGTTCCACGAAGACCTCTGTCTGTTTCAAATACCTTTCGCTCAACCGGCTTTGTTCCAAAGCAAGATCGAGCAATTTTCTCTCCAGAATCAGTTTGTAATAAGCATCCGTCACCTGATAGGGTACTTCCCAGTTCATTCTGTTTCTCTTTCAGCTCCCATTCACTACGTTCTTTGTTCATTTTTTCCGGAAACGCACCTGATTGATACGCGAAAAGCCTTCAAATAAGGAAAGTGTCATATCGAGTCCCACCGTTCCCTCTTCAAAAGATTCACTGGTATACCCATTGGTGTCAGGATCCAGCGAACGTCCGAATCGTTTGCCTGTTTCCGCATTAACCACTATGTGCGGCAGGAAAGCACCGACAGAAGCTATATAATCCGCTTTCGTTTCCTTTATGCCGATAACTCCGTTACGTACAGCCGGATTCTGTTTATAAGCCAAACGAATGCAATCGTCCAAACTCATAGCGGATTGGGCTAGCAGGAAAACCGGCACTGAAAGCAATAGTAGTAAAAGAAATCTTTTTCATCCTTTATAATATATGATTGTGTGATAGCAGGATGATAAAAGCAAATGCAATGCCACAAATCATAAATAATTGATTATAAAACAAATAGAAATTACATAATTCTTCCACCGTCCAAAAATTAAACGCCCTAACGTCCAATAATTAGACATTACCAAGAGAATCCCTCTATTCTACCCTATTCTAACTCGTTCTGACTCATTCCAGCATAAACTTTGTATGAAAACGTCTAATTATTGGACACTCCCTTGCAAAGAAAATCAAAAACAGATACCTTTACCCGGAAACTTTAAAGGAACATTCAACGGACAGAGCCCCCAATCTTGCGTATGGAAACAGGAACGATTTTAATTGTAGACGACAATAAGAGTGTATTAGCCTCACTGGAGTTATTACTCGAGAATGTGTTCAGCACAGTCCGCACAGCTGCCAATCCTAATCAAATCACGACCATCTTATCTACCACTCCGATTGAGATTGTGATTCTGGATATGAACTTTTCAGCAGGAATCAACAATGGTAACGAGGGACTGTACTGGCTGAAACATATCCATGAAATCCGCCCTTCACTGCCCGTTATTATGCTAACCGCCTACGGTGATGTAGAATTAGCCGTTAAAGCACTGAAGAATGGTGCAACAGATTTTCTACTAAAACCATGGGATAACCACATACTGATACAGAAAATAAAGGAAGCCTATCAAAACAATCGTCCAACCCATCATAAAAACTCTCCCAAATCAACCCAGAAAGCATCCGGTGATGAAAATCTGAATAAGTCAGAAATGTTGATCGGTCATTCCCCTGCAATGCTACAGCTAATTAAGGTAGTTACTAAAGTCGCCAAAACCGATGCCAATATCCTGATAACCGGAGAAAACGGAACAGGAAAAGAGATGTTAGCCAGGGAAATACATCGCTTATCTTCACGAAACACCCGTCAGTTACTTAGTGTCGATATGGGGCTATCAGCGAATCGCTCTTTGAGAGTGAACTCTTCGGACACGAACGTGGAGCGTTTACTGATGCTTATGAAAGCCGTCCGGGTAAATTCGAAGCCGCCAATGGTGGTTCGCTTTTTATGGATGAAATCGGAAATCTCCCTCTTGCATTGCAGGCTCAAACTACTGACTGTACTACAAAACCGAAATATCACCCGAATCGGAAGCAACAAAGTGATTCCCGTTGATATCCGACTCATCTCCGCCACCAACAAAAGACATACCGGAGATGATTAAAGAAGGTTTGTTCCGCGAAGACTTATTCTATCGCATCAATACCATCCATCTGGAAATTCCCCTTTGAGAGAACGGGGAGATGATCTATTATTATTCATCGATGCTTTCTTCATCGCTTCGCTTCCAAATATCAACGACCGGAAATGCGAATGCATGAGCAAACGATTGAAAAGCTACGCTCCTATCATTGGCCGGGCAATATCCGGGAACTGCAACACACCATCGAAAAGGCGGTTATTTTATGCGAAAGCAACGTGATACGTCCTAAAGATATTCTGGTGAAACAGACTTGGAAACCACAGACAGTCCAAGCGGTGCCCAATCTGGAAGAAGTGGAACGACAAGCCATCGAGACACCATCTTGCAAAATAATGGAAACCTGACTGCTGCGGTAGAACAACTTGGTATCAGCCGACAAACGCTCTACAATAAACTGAAACGATTTAAGCCCTAAGCCGTATGCTATTCAGCCGACATATATATTGGACCATATTAGGACATATCCTATTTATTCTTGCTACCGCAGGAACAGGTCTATGGCTCATTATTTTCCCAACAAGGAGTGGTAATAGGGATATTACTGGTTATCTGCTCCTTGTTTCAGATTGGAAGATTAGTGAATAAGCTAAACTCTTTCAACCAAAAATTACGCCTTTTTTCTTCGATGCGATAGAAGACAAAGACAATATGCTCTATTTCCCCGAAAACAATGTCAGCCGGGAACAGGAAATGCTGAATCGTTCACTCAACCGTATCAATGCCCTGCTCATCCGAACTCGCTGAATATTCAAAGCAGGAACATTTCTACCGTTCGCTATTGGAAGAAGTCCCTAGCGGTGTGTTGGCATGGGATTCTTCCGGAAAAATAATGATGGTAACAGTGCCGCACTGACTTTATTGGGATGCCAGCAACTAGCCCAATACGACCAACTGAAACCTATCCTGCAGGAAAAAGAGAAGAAAGAACGACTTAGTCTGTCTCAAAACCAGATGAAATTACAGAACGAAACTATTACCATCTTATCCATCAAAGGATATCAGCAATGAACTGAATGATAAAGAGAGTGAATCATGGAACAAAGCTAAGCCACGTGCTTACCCACGAAATCATGAACACCATTGCTCCCATCATCTCCCTGTCGCAAACATTATCCGCATATCCGGACAACAGCGAAAAACACTTCGCGGACTTCATATCATCCAGGCACAAAGTGAACGCCTGCTGGAATTTACCGAATCTTTCCGTCGTCTCTCCTATCTGCCCCAACCGGAAAGGAAACG